>CEQD01254673.1_pt1 | contig 9635 bp, 7 predicted proteins | sample 530511 | NCBI WGS metagenome assembly CEQD01 (sample SAMEA2620230, study PRJEB7988) | marine metagenome | biome: marine biome (ENVO:00000447); feature: surface water layer (ENVO:00002042); material: "saline water (ENVO:00002010), including plankton (ENVO:xxxxxxxx)" | depth 5 m | reverse complement strand
CCATGATGACTATTAAAATTTTCATCTTCCAGCCATTCCTCTCTACCAATCGCTCTTGCAACTTGAGGTAAATCCCAATCTCCACCTGCTCTTGGACTTAAACAAATCCATCTATCATCTTTTGTCCTAAAGAAATTTGCGATTGGGTTGATTTGTTCATCCCTTTTTTTTGTTGATGGAACTCTTCCAAACCTTAATTGAAGCGCCATGTCTGAACCGATTGAATAAATTCCTGTTCTTAAAAGTGAACTTTCAACAACTTTTCCCTTTCCTGTTTTCTCTCTCTCATACACAGCCGCTAATATTCCACTTACTGTTGAGATTGAAGTAATATGATCTCCAACTGCAACCCTTATAGGAAGAGGTTCCTCTCCTTTTCTTTGAGTTAAATGAGCCATTCCTGATCTTGACCAAAATGCTGCAATATCAAATCCAGGTCTATCTCTTTCTTCTCCCTCAAGTCCATAACCAGATAAAGAACAATATATTAGCTGTGTATTAATATTTAGGAGAGTTTTGTGATCAAGTCTCGATTTTTCAAGTGAAGTAGGCCTTACATTGGTAAGAAAAATATCTGCTTCCTTAATAAGTTCTCTAACAATATTAGCGCCTTTTTCATTACTAGTATTTATTGTCATCCCTTTTTTACCCCTATTATCAAGGCTAAAAATTGGGTTTCCTACAATTTCTACTTTTGACTTTGTTCCCTCAAAAAATGATCTCATTGGACAACCTGATAAAGGTTCAACTTTGATAACTTCTGCTCCCCAATCTCTTAACATCCCTCCAGCACCAGGTGCAGCTACATATGTTGACATTTCAATGACTTTTAATCCTTCCAGCATTTTCAATCCTCATATTTATAAAAACTAATGATTAAATTATTTGATTTATGCTATAGCACTATATTATGCAAAATTCTGCAAATAAATTAATACCTGCATCAACAGTTTTAGCTGTAAGGGATAGAAATGATGATATTGAAGTTTTTATGGTTGTTCGTCATCATCAGATTGATTTTGCCTCAGGTGCATTAGTTTTTCCTGGTGGTAAAGTTGATAAAAATGATCTTAATATTAAAATTAGAGATCATATCATTTCTGATCAAAACCTAAGTCATGAAGAGTTAAGCTATCGTATCGCAGCCATTAGGGAATGTTATGAAGAAGCAAATGTATTATTCGCTTGTGATGAAAATAACTCAGAAATTTTGTCCGATGGTAAATTAGCTAAACTAACTACTTGGAGAGAAAAGTTTAATAATCGGCAAGGGTCAATGTATGAATTTGCTGTCCATGAAAAATTAAAATTTACGGTAGATAATTTAATACCATTTGCACATTGGATAACCCCTAAAATGATGCCTAAAAGATTTGATACATATTTTTATATTGCTGAAGCTCCTCATGATCATCTTGGTGAGCATGATGGAAAAGAGTCTATTGACTCTATTTGGATCAACCCAAAGCAAGCTATTGAGGAATGTGAGTCTGGACGAAGAACAATTATTTTTCCTACTAAGATGAATTTAGAAAAATTATCCAGATTTAATAATGTTAAAGATGCTATTGAAACTACATCGAAAGAAAATGTTATTACCGTTGAACCAAAAGTAGAAAAAACTGAAAAAGGATCTTTTTTAACAATTCCTGAAGAAGCAGGTTATGGTCTTATTAGAGAACCTCTGGAAAATTTGAGATAAGTTAAGAATAGGTAAATTGTTCTTCTAAAATCTTTTCTTCTAAATTGGTTTCTTGATCAAAAAGCATAAATAATTCTGTATCTCTATCTTCTAAAATTTTCACATAACTGATGTCCCGTATTTCAAGATTATCTGCTACTGCGCTCACAGGTCTTTTACTTTTTTCTAAAACCTCTATTTCTACAATAGACTTGTGAGGTAATAGGGCGCCTTTCCATCTTCTTGGTCTAAAAGCAGATATTGGAGTTAATGCTAATAAATTTGATTTTATGGGTAATATCGGTCCATGAGCAGATAAATTGTATGCTGTACTTCCTGCAGGTGTAGAGAGAAGAATACCATCGCAAATTAACTCGTCTAATCTAATTTTATTATCAATTTTTATTTTTATTTTTGCTGCCTGATATGTTTGTCTTAGAAGAGATACCTCATTTATAGCTTTTGCTGATATTTCCTTTTCTTGAGTTTTTACTGTCATTTTTAAGGGATAAACTTTTGTTAAAGTCGCAGAGTTTATTCTTTTCATTAGATCATCATCATTGAAGTCATTCATTAAAAAACCAACTGATCCTTTATTCATACCAAATATAGGCTTTGCTTCTTCAATATTATCATGCAGTGTCTGAAGCATTAGACCATCTCCTCCAAGTGCTACAATTAAATCTGCTTCATCAATAGAATAATCTTTATATTTTTTAATAAGACTATTTTTAGCCTCCACAGCATCTTTATTATTACTTGATACAAAATGTATTTTTTTATAAGACATTTTTTTTAAATATCACTTCCACTTGATAATTAATACCTAAATTACTAATGTTTTGTAATAAGTTTTTTCGATTTAGGTAAATATATGAATGTTTTCAATAATAAACTAAACTTAATGAGTGATGAAGAGATGAACGATCCATCTATTTCAGCATCAAAGCTACTGAATGGCGATAGGATCTATAAATATGAGTTATATGAGCCACCATTCTATATTTTATCAAGATATGAAGACCTCAATTATGCTTTAAGAGAACCAGATATCTTTATTGAGGGATTTGGTAATGGTCCTAATTTTGTTGATTCTAAGGGTGTACTCTCTGATGGTGAACATCATACATTAATTAGAAGAATTGTTCAGCCAAACTTTTTAATGGGGTCAATAGCAAGACTACAAAACAGATTAGAAGAAATAACTGAAGAATTGTTGGACGATGTTGAAGAAATGGATGAATGGGATATACATGATAATTTATCATTTCCCTTACCTGTAATAATTATTTGTGAAATATTGGGCATCCCAATAGATGATATTCATAAATTTAAGAGGTGGGCTGATGCATCGGTTGAACAAATGTGCAGTGAGGACCCACATTCATATGATGAAGAATTGAAACAACTAGAAGGCTATTTATTAAACTTGATATTAAAGAAAAGAAATCAAGTTGAAGACGATACACTTTTGTCGAGAATATCACATGCAAAAATAGGAAAAGATTATTTATCTGATGATGAAGCAGTTAAGTTAACTATACAAATTTTTGTCGCTGGTAATGAAACAACAACATCCTTAATCTCAAATCTTTTTTGGCGGATGATGACAATTGATAATTTATGGGAAAGATTTGTTGATGACGAAATCGATATTAATGACGCCATCACTGAAAGTTTGAGATATGATCCCCCACTTCTGGGGCTATTTAAAACTACATCTAAGGAAGTAAATATTAATGGAAATATAATACCAAAAAAAACTAAAGTTATGATGCACTATGGAGCAGCAAATAGAGATCCTAAAGTTTTCAATAATCCCAATATTTTTGATATTAATAGAGATGGTAGCAAAGTTATATCGTTCAGTGTAGGGATACATATTTGTCTCGGTAGAGAATTGGCTAAGTTAGAAACAAGGGTTGCTCTAAATGCAATTAAAAATAGATTCCCTAATATAAGACTACTTAATGATGGAGAAAGAGTGGGCCCATTTCTTTTTTGGGGAAGAAAAAAATTACCTGTTACGCATAAATAAAAATGTTTTTAATAATTGATCAAGGTACAACATCAACAAAAGCAATGCTTTTTGACCTTAATGGAAACAAGCTTGATAGTTGTCAAAAATCTTTTCAGCAAATTTTTCCTAATAATGGTTGGGTTGAGCATAATCCTCAAGAAATTATTAAAACTGTTATCGATTGCTGTAACGAAATTATATCTAATAATTTAGATAAAAAAATTTGTTCTATCAGTATTACTAACCAAAGAGAAACCGTTATAGTTTGGGACAAGATTACAGGCAAACCAATTTACAATGCCATTGTTTGGCAAGATAGAAGAACAGAAGAGTTTTGTAAAAAATTAAAAGAAAAAGACTATGAAGATTTAATCAGAGAAAAAACTGGTCTGTTATTAGACCCATATTTTTCATCAACAAAATTTTCTTGGATTATTGAAAATATTGAAGGTGTAAAAGAGGGCATTGCAAATGATAGAATACATGCAGGAACAATAGATACATGGATTGTTTGGAATTTAACAAAGGGTAAAGTTTTTGCCACTGATGTTACCAATGCTGCTCGAACAAATCTTTTTAATATTAATAATTTGTCATGGGACGACGAATTATTAAATTTATTTGGAATAAAAAAATCTATACTTGCAGATGTATTCGATTGCGACGCATATTATGGAAATTCAGAAGCCTTAATACAGAGTATTCCCATTCATGGTGTAATTGGCGACCAGCAATCTGCTGCTATTGGTCAAAAAGCTTATAATTTCGGTGATATTAAATCTACTTATGGAACGGGTTGTTTTGTATTAATGAATACTGGAAAAAATTTCGTATTATCAAAAAATAATCTACTTTCAACGATTGCTTATAAAATAGGTGGAAAAACACATTATGCTCTTGAAGGTTCAATCTTCATGGCAGGCGCCATAATTGATTGGTTAAAGAATAGTCTACAATTAATTGATAATTATAAAGAATTAGAAAATATATTAAACAACACTGATAACAATCCTGGAATAGTTTTAGTACCTGCTTTTACCGGTTTAGGTGCTCCTCATTGGTCACCAAATGCAAGAGCATCAATTTCTGGGTTAACAAGAGATTCTAATCGAAATGAGATTATTTTGTCATCAATTCAATCAATTTCCTTGCAATCTCTTGATCTTATTTCAGCTTTAGAAAATGATACTAGTCATTTATTTAATAGCTCAATTAAAACTCTCAAAGTTGATGGGGGTGTAACCGAAAATGAGTGGTTTCTTCAAAATCTCTCAGATATTTGTAATCTCAACATTATTAAGTCTTATGAACAGGAGGCAACCGCTCTTGGTGCAGCATCATTATCTGCTTTAGGTTCAGGTGAGATTAATGACCTGAGTGAATTTAATAAAACTTCAAAAGAAAATTCTATTTTTTTTCCAAAAATTAAAAATAATTTGAGAGAAAAAATTATTAATAACTGGGATAATGCTGTTAAAAAAACCTTAGAAATCAGAATTGATTAATGCTGGTTTTATATTTATAAAAATTGTATTGTAAAAATATGAATAAAAGAATTAAAGAAAGTGTATCTGAAGAGGAATGGGCTGCTAGAGTAGAGTTAGCTGCTTTATACAGATTAGTTGCACTTTATGGATGGGATGATCTTGTTTTCACTCATATTTCAGTTCGAGTTCCTTCTGAACCTAATCACTTTTTATTAAATCCATATGGTCTTTTGTTTGATGAAATTTGTGCTTCAGACCTTGTCAAAATTGATCTCGAAGGAAATAAAGTTTCAGAAACAAATTATAATGTTAATGCTGCAGGTTTTACCATACATTCCGCAGTTCACTCATCTGGTACAAATAATCATGCTGTTATTCATACACACTCAAATGATGGTGTTGCAGTTGCAGCCCAAAAAGACGGTTTAATGCCACTAAGTCAACATGCAATGGTAATTAGAGATGATTGTGCTTATCATGATTATGAAGGTATTGCTCTAAATCTAGATGAAAGAGAAAGATTAATTAATGACCTAGGAGATAAGCATTGTTTAATTTTAAAAAACCATGGTCTTTTAACAACTGGAGCCACATGCGGAGATGCTTGGCTCAGATTATTTTTTCTTGAAAGAGCCTGTACAATGCAAATCAAAGCTCTATCTGGAGGTTTAAAATTGAATAAGGTACCAGCTGATGTAATTGAGTTAGTAACCGAACAAGGACATATGGCCTCTGATGACGGAATAGGACAACTTGCATGGCCTGGTTTAATAAGAAAATTAGACAAAATTGATCCAAGTTATAAACACTAAAAAGGAGTAATAATGAAATTTGCTGTTGGACAACCTGTAACAAGAATTGAGGATACCCGTCTAATTACTGGTGAAGGTAATTATACTGATGATATAAAATACGCAAACATGTGTCATGGTGTTTTCGTCAGATCACCTTACGCCCATGCAAAAATTACAAATATTGATATTGATAGTGCTCGCAGTATGCCTGGAGTTATCGATATTTTTACGAATGATAAATTTATTAGTGCTGGTATTACTCATATGTCGGTAATAGATTTTCTTCAGAATAAGGACGGTTCACCTATGAATGCTAGTAAAAGACCTATACTTGCATCTGAGAGAGTGAGACATGTCGGAGATCCAGTGGTTTTTATAATAGCTGAAACAACTAATGAAGCTCTTGACGCAGCGGATAGTGTTATTATTGACTATGAAGAGTTACCTTCAAACTCTGACACTTCAAAGGCATTATTGCCCGATTCACCCAGACTGTTTGAAGAGTTCAATTCAAATTGTGCTGTAGATTGGGGTATTGGATCTGATGACGAATGGAAACAAGTTGAGAGAGAAGCTCATCATGTTTCACATGTTCACCTAATAAACAATAGAATAGTTGTAAATCCAATTGAACCAAGATCAGCTGTATCAGTTTTTAATAAGGATGAGGGTAAATTTAAAATGCATGTAGAGAGTCAAGGACCTCATGCAATGAGAGAAAGACTTGCCAACACATTAAATATTAGAGAAGAAGATATTCAAGTTGTTACTAAAGATGTTGGTGGTGGTTTCGGTCTAAAAATGATGTGTTTTCCTGAATACATTGCTGTAATGCATGCAAGCAAAGTTTTATCAAGGCCAGTCAAGTGGACTGCAACTAGATCAGAGTCTTTTTTAAGCGATGCACAAGGCAGAGATCATGTAACTGATGCTTTTTTGGCTCTTGATAAAAAAGGGAAATTTCTTGGTGTAAAGGTGGAAACAACTGCATCAGTTGGAGCTTATCTATCTCAATATGGTATTTTTATTCCAACTTTAGCAGCAGCTGGCATGCATGTTGGAGTATATAATATTCCTGTAATGACTAATAATGTAAAAGTTGTTTATACCAATACTGTACCGATTGATGCTTACAGAGGAGCTGGTAGGCCTGAAGCTAGTTATGTTATTGAAAGATTGGTTGATCAAGCTGCACGAGATATGTCCATGGGACAAGTAGAAATCAGAAAACTTAATTATGTCCAACCCTCAGATATTGGTAATACTGAAGATCCAGTAATACCTTTTGATAGCTGTGATTTTGATAAAACAACAAATATGACACTTATTAATTCCTCATTTGAAGACTTTGAAAAAAGAAAAACCATTTCAAATGAAGGAAATAAATTACGAGGAATTGGTGTGTCTTATTATGTTGAGAGAACTCAAGGTGAAGGATCTGAGGATTCTAAAATTATTGTTTCTAGTGATGGAAAGATTAATGTTTATACAGGAACGATGGCAACTGGACAAGGACACGAGACCGCATGGACTCAAATTGTTGTTGATAAATTAGGTGTAAATTATGAGGATGTATCAATTCACTTTGGTGACAGTGAAGATCTGCCAAACGGAGGGGGAACAGGTGGTTCAAAATCTTTATATTTTGCAGCCGGAGCAATTAATGACGCATCTGAAGATGTTTTAAAAAAGGGTATCGAAATTGCCGCAGCTGAGTTAGAAGCAACTATTGATGAGATAGAATACTCTACAGTATCTGGACCACTTTTTCAGGTTAAAGGAACAAATAGAAATATAGATTTATTTGCAGTAGCCAAAATTGCAGAAAATCAATCAAATACACAAATGCTTGATGGTGCAAGTTCATATCAGCATAAAGACCCAACTTATCCCAATGGGTGTCATATTTGTGAGGTAGAAGTTGATAAAGATACAGGCAATATAGATATTGTAGATTATTATGCTACCGATGATTTTGGTAAAATAATCAACCCTCTACTTGTTGCTGGGCAGGTTCATGGTGGAATTGTGCAAGGCTTGGGTCAAGCAATGTGTGAGCATGCAATATATGATGATGAAACTGGACAACTTCTAAATGGCTCATATATGGACTATCAAATGCCAAGAGCTGACGATTTTCCTCATTTTAATATAGATTTTAATGAGGAGGCGGAATGCACAACTAATCTTTTAGGAGCAAAAGGCTGTGGGGAAGCTGGAACAGTTGCCTCAACCACTGCTTATGTAAATGCAATTATTAATGCATTAAGTGATTTTGATACTCAAAAATTGAATATGCCAATTACCGCTCAAAAAGTTTGGGAAATTATAAATAATGCTTAAAGAGCTTATTCACCCAGATATATGGGACCCCTCTGTTGATCCCAATTCAATACCTATTGAAAATATTGATATGGCGAATTCAGATATCTTCATGTATGGTGATGCAATTTTTCCATTATTTGAGAGACTAAGGAAAGAAGATCCAGTTCATTACTGTCCAGAGTCATGCGTCGAAGAGGTAGGGGCTTATTGGTCAATAACTAAATATAATGATATAATGGAAGTTGATACCAATCACAAAGTCTTCTCATCTGAGGGTTCTATAACATTATTTGATCCAGAAGAAGATTTTACAACACCTATGTTTATTGCAATGGACCCTCCTAAACACGATATTCAAAGAAAAGCAGTTAATCCTGTTGTGGCGCCAAGTAATCTAATAAATATGAAGGATCTTATTAGAGAACGAACTGCTGAGGTTTTAGATAATTTACCAAGAAATAAGCAGTTTAACTGGGTTGAGGAAGTTTCTATAGAATTGACAACAAGAATGTTGGCAACATTATTTGATTTCCCATTTCATGATAGAAGAAAATTAACTAGATGGTCAGACGTATCAACTGCGAGACCAGGAGATGGTATTGTTGATACTGAGGAACAAAGAAAGGAAGAACTTTTTGAATGCTTAGAATATTTTACACGTATTTGGAATGATAGGGTAAATTCAGAACCAAAAACTGATTTAGTTTCAATGCTGGCTCATAACCCAAGTACAAGAAATATGGATCCGATGGAGTATCTTGGTAACCTCATTTTACTGATAGTTGGTGGTAATGATACAACCAGAAACTCGATGACAGGCGGAGTTTTAGCTTTAAATCAAAACCTCGATCAATATGAAAAACTTAGAAAAGATCATTCATTAATTTATTCAATGGTACCCGAAATTATTAGATGGCAAACACCACTTGCCTACATGAGAAGAACAGCTTTAGAGGATTATGAACTCGGAGGAAAGCTTATTAAAAAAGGTGATAAAGTCATTATGTGGTATGTTTCAGGTAACAGGGATGAGGAAGTTATTGATAATCCAAATAGTTTTATAATAGATAGAAAAAGACCTCGTACTCATCTCTCATATGGTTTTGGTATTCATAGATGTGTGGGGAACAGACTTGCTGATATGCAACTGGAAATACTCTGGGAAGAAATAATGAAGAGATATGATAATATAGAGCTAATGGGTGAACCAACAAGAATTAGATCAAGTTTTGTTAAGGGTTACTCAGACCTTCCTGTTATAATTAGATAATTCAATGCTTGATCTAGCTAGTAAAGATTTAAGAAATGTTTTCAGCAAATTTGCCACA
>CEQD01015971.1_pt1 | contig 9666 bp, 22 predicted proteins | sample 530511 | NCBI WGS metagenome assembly CEQD01 (sample SAMEA2620230, study PRJEB7988) | marine metagenome | biome: marine biome (ENVO:00000447); feature: surface water layer (ENVO:00002042); material: "saline water (ENVO:00002010), including plankton (ENVO:xxxxxxxx)" | depth 5 m | reverse complement strand
CCTTTGATCCTGGAGATCCCACGCTTACCATACTTCTCCAGGAAAGCAGCTTTCTCTTTCTCCTGTTTATCGATTAGTTTTTGCCAAGTCATTACTTCACCTGTTTCTGAATGTTGTCATGCTCGAAGTCGAGCGCTGCTTTACTTACATCTGGTAGATCGAGTAAACCTTTGATAGCGATCTCAGTTGTGTGCCGGACTGTTTCTCCCAGTTTGTCCAGGTTATCATAGTTTGCCAGGATCAATTCGATCTGTGTCTTTCTGGATCTTTTCTTCTCCTGGTAAAGTGTAAGGGTTGCCAACAGTTCAGTGCTAAACATTCCAGCGGTGCTGAGAATATCTTTGAACTCCCCATTGTGCCATAGTAACCGCCAACCTTCCTTTGGTTCCTCCTGCACTGGTTTCTGGGGCTGTACGCTCATATCAATCTCAGGCTTCTTTTTCTTTGGCTTTTCCTCCGGTGCATCTGGCAGATCTTCGCCCTGGTAAATGTATAAACCCAAACCATGCATGGCTATTGCTTTCACGAAGCAGCGCATCCTGGCCTTGTTAATTGCTTGTGCATCTGGATTTTTGATAGCTTGCATTGTATTGTTCATAACAGCTAACCACATTGTATGCGTTACGCCATCGATTGTGACACTGCATCGAACCTCTCGGGTGTTGTCTGGATAAACAAGATCCTCGAGTAATTCATAAGACGCGCTCTTCACGCTGTTCTGAACGTGCTTCCAGGCATCTGCCCAGGACAAGTAATCATACTTGCCCTTCTTTTCTTTATCGTCATTTACATTTAAAGACGAAAGTGTTTGCCAAGTTTTATTCATTTTAACCTCACATTGATTGATTGATTGCCTGGCCTTGGTCTGGCTCCTGGCACTGGTTCGCCATCATCCAGGATCTTTTTGATTGCCTGGATATCTGGTTTGATCGTTGTTATTTTCAGCTGACTTGGCACCTGGGCCTCATCAACTATCTCAACAGACCATCGCGGTTTCGTAATGCTGACAGTTGCCAGAGCATGGGGTACTTTCTTTACACCCATAGAAGTGAGCAGCTGCAACATCACTTGCCTGGTTGCATCTTGTCTGTCTCCCAGGACAGTCGCACGTTTTCGATATACATCGATCAGTTCCTTGACTGCTTTCTCCTGGGCTTTGAGCTCCTGGTCTTGCTCGATTAGCTTGCCCAGGACATCCATTGCATCTGTCTCACCATCGAGAGTGTCCAGGAATGTGTCCTCATCATCTCCGCACATTTCCCTGATGCTGTCAGACATACGCCTGATCTCTTCGTATTTAATATACATACTGCCATCCTTTCTCTGTTATTTGCCAAACAATCTCAGTGTTGCCAAATTCATTCTTGCGCCTAACTTCTGTATCAACAATGCAATTTAATTCTTGCAATTCTGTTAGGCGTGGCCTTACGCTGAGAATAGATAGCCCGAGGTTCTTTGCTATCTCACTGCCTGTCACAGATTGATCCAACTGTGCCAATCCGCAAAGAATTTGTAACCTCCTCCCAGTTACCCTCGAGGCCACCTTGTGCGCTGCCGCGACTTCCGTATCCGGTCCATCGCGGTGGTGCATCTTTTTAATTTCTACCTGGTCAATCATTTGCCTTCCTTCCATTCTTCATAACCTTTACTCATAGCTGCTAACCCTCGATTAATTAAATTGCGCTCATTTTTTATAAAACTATCAGCAAATTCATCTGCCATAATATCAACAACGTGACTATCCAAGGCTTGCGAACAAGCCCAATATTGTTTTTCAGTCAGTTCGACTTTTATCTTTCTACTCATCTTCTTCCTCCTCTAATCCAAAGAATCTCATTACTATTTCATCATTGTCTTGCTCGAAGTCTGTAAGCCTCTCGCAATCAATCTTGGTAGGTTTCAGTGCGCTATGTATCAGCGCAATCAATTCTTCCTTATCCATACAAAACTCCAGCTATTACTAACCACATATAGAGCGTTCCGAACAAACAGATCGCTCCGACTATTGCCTCAATCCAATCTCGCATTGGTCCTCCTCTACTTCTGATATTGCTACGAAACATTCACTGAACTCTTGCAGAGCAAGCAGCTCGTTCTGTTTTTCCAAGGCAGCCTGGCGAGTCTGAAACTCGCCGATTGTCCTGGCTCCATGTTCACAAAGTTTATAAACGATATATTTCAGTGTCACACTCCCATCATTGCTGTTAAGTCTAGCACCTCGGGCGCATCCGGCTTTCGCTCGTAGTGCCAGGGCGCATCATCGTAGCCTGGCATCTTTCGGATCATATGGCCGATAAAGTCTTGTATGTGCCACTCTCCAATGTATTTGCTGTCATGTTTAGCCTCGAACCAGTTGTCATGTTCGCAAGCCTGGTATCTAAAACAGTGGGCGATCTTTATAAGATCGATCGGTTTTAACTCTGGGTCGGGCCTGGTTGCTTCCCTGGCACACTGCGCTCGATACGCGATCAAGCTACATCCACCACTCATAAGATCCCACTCACCTGGATACCTGGCCTCGATGCTTTCAAAGTTAGCGTTGGCAAGAGCTACCGCCATTTGCTTAGGGTCCCTCCTGTGCCCCCTGATGGTTACCCCGGCTCGGCTCATTGCATTGGCTAGAACACCAATGTGTTCTGGGTTACATACATATGCACTCATTACATTTCCTCCTGGTCATATTTGTTGTGCCACTGGGCGCAAGCGGCTGCATCTGAAAGGTTGGTCAACCTTCTGCCCTGGAACCAAGTCCAAGTGTTTCCGGTGGTCGCATGGACAACCTGGTATTCCATGTTGCCTACATGGTGGACCTGGTATTCTCCGCAGCTGTATTTGTAATCAGCTGCAAAGTTTTTTTCGTGATTGTTTTTCATGATATCGTACAAGCTAACTTGCATTATCCCTCCGCGATGTATAAGCAACCAGGATTTTGCCACTCGGCATACAAGCCATTCTTTTCTAAGATCTCGTTGATCTTGTGATTGACACCGAAATGATCGAGCAAGCTGCAACCATCCTGGCCATACTCCCAGTAGTCAGCCCAGGTTGTCTCGTAGTTATCCTCGGCACTGATGAACACGCCGTCCTCATTTTCGAAAACTGGTGCACCAATCTTTTTAAGCTGATTGAAAGCTGTTCGGTAGTTCCTTTTCATTTAGGCCTCCATTTCGTAAACAGGTAAACTATCGTAATCCTCAAAGGTCATGTCCAACTGTGCGTTGTGCATCCCGGCATCATCCTTCCAGGCAAACACGACCCTCATCTCAGTGTCGTTGTGTACCATGTCAAAAGTGATGGGGAAGTTGGCACCATAAGGTAAGCCCAAGACGCACTCATCAGTCAAAGCTCTGTTGAACTTGTGTTCGATGGCGCTGTCATTTAAGGCGAAGATCCAATCGTAGGGAATGAACTTGATTTTCTTGGTCATTTTTACTCCTAAACAATTAACTTACAACTTGATAGTAATACTGATACCGGATAACGTCAAGCGGTATCACATAAAAAAAGGTAAAAAAAATGGTAAAACGTAAGCAAGTCATTGAAAACAATGAAAACTTAATTAATTTTACCACCAGGATTTCGAGTCGAATAAAGAAAAAACTGGTGGATTACTCAGAGAAACATGGTCAATCCCAGGCAATGGTCATCAGTGAATTGATTGATACTCACCTTCCAGACCAGGAAAAACCAGAAATAAGCCTGGCACCAGCTCCCTACCAAGAAGAAGACCCTTCCGAGGATCGTTTGGCTGCTAGGAAAGAAATGATTGATTGGCTTCGATCGCATGAGAATTGATGTCTGGATGATCGGTCAGCCGATCGGCAAAGGCCGCCCCAGGTTTACCAGGCAAGGCAGAGCATACACCCCAGCAAAAACCAAAGATTATGAAAAGCGCCTGGCAGCTATCGCCAGCGATAAAATGGTGGAGCTCGGGCTCGATCCCATCACCGCACCCTGCAAGGTTCATATCCTGGCACAGTTCGAAGTTCCTAAATCCTGGACAAAGAAGCGCACAGAGGCCGCCTGGAGAGCGGAAGTGTTCCCTGGTAGGCCAGACATCGATAATGTGGTTAAGATCGCCCTGGACGCTCTCAACGGCGTTATGTTCGAAGATGATGCCCAGGTGTACCAGGTAACAGCTCATAAGAAGTATGGTGATCCAATGATTTTAATAACAATAGAGTGGGAAAATGGGTAACAAAAAGTCAAAAAAACAGTTTAGAAACTCTTTCGAAAAAAGATATCCAGAGGTTGATTTTCAAAAAGACGATTGGATGCTGGAGGTTCTTAAAATTTGCAAAAAGCATTTGGACAATAATCCTGACGATTTTCAAGCCAGGTTTGATGTTGGGATGATTAAAATTTGTCATGAATTTAGCATGGCAATAGATCAACGGTTTAAAAAAAGAAATGTTACCACCAAAAGCTAAGAACCAGGATCTCAGAAACTATTCAGTGATTCCAATCCAGGCAGCTATGGATAAGCGGCTACATGGTACAGCTGCGCTTTCTCTCCTGGTTGTGATCTGTACTTACACAGATCAGCTGGGAGTAACCTGGGTAAGCCAGGACAGACTAGCTGTTGACCTGGGAGTTTCCAGGACTGCGATTGCCAAACAGATGAGAAGGCTGCGCGACCTGGGATATATCGTCTACGCGAAAAAGAGATCCAAGTACCAGAAGACAACTAGTGTCCGAGTTGTATTCCCATCAGCTCCCGAGGATGAAGATGAAGCCAAAGCAAACCTAACAGCTGCATCACAGATTGTCCTGGAAGAAACCAGGCAAGCAGCCGCCGAGGAACAAAAGCAACAGTTTCTCAAGACATTTAAACTTAATAAAAAGCCTGTGGATAACTCTACCACCTGTGACCCCCAGAGGTCACACCTACCTGTGACTTCCAGAGGTCACACAGAACGAGACAATAGAACGTATAATAATAATATATATAATGATGAAGCTAGACGTTTTTCTGCATTGTTTTTAAAAATATGTAATGAGTATGGAACACCCAGGAATGTTAATGATCGAGACATTTTAGTAATTGCCAGGTGGATCAGGGAAGGGCTGACAATGAAGGTCTGGTCTGAAATACTAACAAACCATGCTACATATTGTTATAAGAATAGGCGCGATCTAGCCAGGGCAATAGGATATTTCCAGGTGCCAGTATCAAAAGCCCTGGGCAAATCAAGCAACCCCCAGGTCGACCAGGCAATCCAGGGAATTGTCAGAAATACCAGGTCATAATGTTCTATTTGCGACATCGGTCCTATCAAATCTGCTAAGTCATTGTTTTTAAACAGCAACGCACTTCGCATAATCTATATTATGTTAAATGACGCAAAACACCACCCTTGGCCCCCCACCCCACGCGCTGTATGTGTAGTGTCCCACATAAATATTTTCTGGATTTTTCCCAAAAGAAATGCGATACCAGAAAAATAATAGGAAGGAACTAAAATGAAAAAAATGTATAATGTTGTTCAGGGTCAGCCACGCTATAATGATCCTACAAAAAGTGATTGGATACAGCTTGGCGTTGCCTGGGATGATAGTAAGGGGATGCGCATCAAGTTAAATGCGTTACCTTTACCTAACAAAGAAGGTGATGTTTGGGTGAGTTTATTTCCGAAGGACGATAAGTTTCAAGGATCTGATCAATCTAGCCAGCATAATTCCCAGGCTAATGATTTTGATGATGAGATACCGATTTAATGGCTAGAACCAGGCAAACACCTATAGGCCGCTTTGGTGGTGTTAGGGTTGCCCAGCGCAGGGTTAAGACCAGCGCGACATTAGAGCAGAATAAGGAAGCTGTTGCCCAGGAGTTGATTGCCCTGGGCACGACTTCCATTACTGAGATTATGAATTTAGATGGCACGATGAAGAACCAGGAGGATATTCCTGATTATGCGTTAAGAGCTATCAAAAGGATCACGCCTATGCCGGATGGTCGGGTTGCTGTTGAGATGCACGATAAGGTTTCGGTGCTGCGTGTCCTGGCAAAAGCAGCTGGGTTTCTGGATAGTCCGGACAAAGAGAGCGATAAGCCCTCGATTGTTGGAATTAATATGAAAGGTCCGGAAACGACTGAATATGAGGTAATCGATGAGCAAGACGGCAAGACTTGAGGTTGCGATCTATATGCTCGAGGAACGAATAAAATCCCTCGAGGGTTCATTGAGAGAGATTAGGGATACGGCCAAGGTGTATAATGATGTCGAAGAGTCCTGGCATATTGAACAATTAGCAGATAAAGCATTGCAGGAAAAAAATGAGCGCGATCCCCAGTCTTGATTTAAACTTTGAGAACAGCCCGACAGTTTGGAAGTTTTTACATGATGAAAGTTTCGTTAGGGGCTTGATGGGTCCGGTAGGATCTGGTAAGTCCTATGGTTGCGCAGCTGAGATAATGTTAAGGGCAGTGAAGCAAAAGCCTAGTCCTCGAGATGGTATTCGTTATTCGCGTTTCGTTATCGTCAGAAATACATATCCCGAGCTGCGCACCACAACTATTAAAACCTGGCAAGAGCTTTTTCCCGAGGATGTGTGGGGTGGTATGCGCTGGCAACCACCTATATCGCATCATATTAAGATCCCCACCAGGGATGATATCCCAGGCATCGATTGTGAGGTCATATTTATGGCGTTATCTTCTCCGCAAGACGTCAGAAAATTATTGTCATTGGAACTCACTGGTGCCTGGGTCAACGAAGCCAGGGAGCTGCCGAAGGCGGTGATTGATGGATTGACGCATCGAGTCGGTCGATATCCTACAAAATCTGATGGCGGTCCTACCTGGTATGGCATTTGGATGGATACTAACCCTCCTGATAGCGATCATTGGTGGCATGAGGTAGCAGAAAAGCATCCGATCAAAGGATCTTATCCCTGGACGTTTTTCAGACAACCTGGCGGTGTTTTACAAGCTTCGCCTGATGAAGTGCCGGATGATAACCCTGACGCCCAGGGCTTTGTGTTTTCTGGAGCAAAATGGTGGCGCATCAATGAAAATGCTGAAAATGCTAATAATCTGCCACCAGGTTACTATCAACAGCTGCTTGGTGGTAAAAACGCAGATTGGATTCGATGTTATGCCCAGGGAATGTATACATTTGTCCAGGAGGGTAGACCAGTTTGGCCGGAGTATGACGATGAGCTTATGTCCGGTGATGTGGAGGTAGATCCGTATTATCCAATACAAATCGGTGTAGACTTTGGGCTTACGCCAGCTGCTATCTTTGGTCAGCGTACCCAGGGCGGTGCCTGGAAGGTTTGTGATGAGCTAGTGACTTTTGATATGGGGCTCGAGCGATTTGGACAAGAACTCCTAGGAAGAATAGCAGAACGATATTCTAAGCATGAAATACTGATATGGGGAGATCCGGCTGGTAACAAACGCGATGAGATCTATGAAGTAACAGCGTTTGATCATCTCAGATCCCTGGGATTTAAGGCGCAACCTACAGATAGCAATGCTTTCCAGGTAAGACGCGAGGCCGGAGCTTCCCCAATGTCCAGGTTGGTGAGCGGTAAACCAGGACTTATTGTTGATAAAAAATGTTTGCGGCTGCGCAAATCACTCAGCGGTGGATATTTTTTCAAAAGGCAAAGCCTGGGCGCTGGTCAGGAAAGATTTAAAGATGCGCCCGTCAAGAACGAACATTCGCACTGTGGCGATGCTTTTGGCTATCTTATGCTAGGCGGTGGTGAGCAAAGACGTTTACGGAGAGGCTCGTATGGCACGACTTTCCAACAGGGGTCATATACTGCAAGTAGCGAGTTTAACGTGTTCTGATGAGCCTTATACAGCTTCCTACGTTTAAAATGAGGCCGGATGAGCAAATCGTGCCGCTACAATTCAATCATCTTCTCAACTTAGAGCTCGGGCCGCACGAAAAAGAATATGCCAGGAATATACCAGGGTATTTAGATTACGTTTATGAAAATTCTGAACAGGGTTGGAGCTGGGCGGCGATCGGTCGAGGCAAGGTTATTTGTGTGTTCGGTGTTCGAGATATTTGGCCTGGCGTAGTCGAGGCCTGGTTTTTACCAGGAGAAGGATTAGAAAATCACGCCAGGTCAACTTTAACAGGGGCCAGATCCTTATTAGGGGAGATAATTGGTCAATCCGGTGTCAGAAGGATGCAAATTTTTGTAAAATCACAACATATGGTAGCATTAAGGTTTGCCAAAGCACTATATTTTGAGGTAGAGTGTGAACATAGAAAGTTTGGCCCAGAGGGGGCTGACTATTATTGTATGGTAAGGTTTGAGTAAATGAGCGGTATTTTTGGAAAAAAGAAAAAGCCAGCGCCAGCGCCAACACAAGCAAAAAAAGTTATTTCGCGCCAAGAGCAAAGAGCTGAAGCTCAAGAAACATCAGAAATGCAAGGCGCACAAAGACGTAGGCGATTATTGCGATCTGGTGGTATGAGATTATTATTCTCACCTCTTAGGCAAGAAGGCCCAGGAATAGACGAAATTAAGAAAACACTTGGCGGCTAGTCATGGCTAAAAAAGGATTTTCTTTTTTTTCGACTAAACCCAAAAATATATCTGAGGGCTATGCTCAATATACTGGAATGAAAATAGCAGCTGGAGCTGGTGGGCCTGGCAGCGAAAAGTTTACCGCAAGTAAAAAAAGTACATTTGGTTTTAAGCAAGCCAAAGACGATTTACTCATGGATCTAGGAATTAAACAAAAAGGCATAGACTATTATGCCAGACTAGATGATAGGGTCGAGCGCAGTAAACAGGCGATGGAAGATATGAAAGAACGCCGCCGTAGAAAAAATAGACGCAAACCAAAAGGTGAAACTGCTGCGGAGCGAGAGGCAAGATTAAAACGAGAAGCTCTAGCTAAAGAAAGAGCCGAAGGCCAAAAGAAACGTAAGAAATTTTATAAAGAGAAAGGCGAAAGATTAGCAAATCTAAAAGCTAAACTTTTGAATTTAGCATGACAAAAATTAAAGAAGATCCAAGAGTATTTAGTAAGGTTGAGGCAGACCCGAAAAGGGCAAGAAATGAGAAGGGTCATTTAGTCGCGGATGACCCTTCTACTCCTGAAGTAAATGAAGCTTGGGAAGGCGGCAAGGCTCCAAAGAAAAAGGCAAAACCTCGTGGTAAAAAAAGCACATCAAAATCCTAAAGGCGGTTTAAACGCCGCTGGTCGGGCCTTCTTCAAACGGAAAACAGGATCGAACCTTAAACCTCCGGTGAAGAAAGGCGATAACCCTCGCCGAGCGTCCTTCCTGGCTAGAATGGCGGGGAACTCTGGGCCGGAGCGTGATAGTAAGGGGAGACCTACAAGATTGCTCCTATCCCTCCGCGCCTGGGGTGCTTCCTCAAAAGCGGATGCTAGGAAGAAAGCAGCGGCTATAAGTAAACGAAACGAGAGTAGAAATGCCTAAATTAAATGTAAAAGAAGTTATGGGGCGTGAGGCAAAAGCACAGGCTCGAAAAGATGAATGGCGTACAATCTATGAAGATTGCTATGAGTTTGCTTTGCCACAGAGAAACTTATACAATGGCTATTACGAAGGCAAAACTCCAGGCAAAAACAAAACACAAAGAGTTTTTGATAGTACAGCTGTTAATGCAACAAAGCGTTTTGCCAATAGGATGCAGTCCGGTCTTTTCCCACCTATGCGCAAATGGTGT
>CEQD01052974.1_pt1 | contig 9723 bp, 10 predicted proteins | sample 530511 | NCBI WGS metagenome assembly CEQD01 (sample SAMEA2620230, study PRJEB7988) | marine metagenome | biome: marine biome (ENVO:00000447); feature: surface water layer (ENVO:00002042); material: "saline water (ENVO:00002010), including plankton (ENVO:xxxxxxxx)" | depth 5 m | reverse complement strand
CTAGGCCTCTAGACGATGGGGACTTAACAGTTTGAAATATTATACAGTCATATTATATAAAAAGATAATATTAATAAAACTTAATTAAAAATCTTTTTATTGATAAATATTTATATTTTTTTTATGGGATTTTGAGTAAAAGAGTACTCATGATATGTTACGATGCAATCTATCATGTCAAAAGTTAATAAATCTATTCAAAAGTTTTGTATTGTATGTGGGTCGCCGACCGAGCTTAAGATACCCGAAGGAGACAATAAAGAAAGAGCAGTATGCACAGTGTGTGGTCATATTCACTATCAAAATCCTAAAGTGGTCTCAGGCTGTATTTTAGAATGGGAAGACAAAATTCTATTATGTAAGAGAGCGACTGAACCGAGAAGTGGATACTGGACGCTACCTGCAGGTTTTCTCGAAAATAATGAGACTGTATCTGAGGGTGCTCTTAGAGAAACTAGAGAAGAAGCAAATGCTGTATCTGAAAATATTAAACTATTCTTTATGTGTGACTTAAGACATATCAGCCAAATTTATATGATGTATTTGGGAAAATTATCTAAAGGCAAATACTCTGCCGGTCCTGAGAGTGAAGAAGTGAGACTTTTCTCTGAGCCAGAAATACCTTGGAATGAAATCGCTTTCTCTGTAATAGAAAAAACACTTAAATTATATTTCCAGGATAAGAAAAAAGGGAATTTTTCAATACATTTTGATACTATAGATCCTAGATGAGAAGTTTATTACTAATTTTTGTTTTCACCCTTGTTGTAAATCCAGTACATTCTCATGAAGATAATGAGTCTAGAATTAAGTTCTGGAAGGAGTATTACAATCCTAAAGTTGAAGTAACTTCTCGAGAGATACCTACTATTGATATTTCACTTATAAAAAATAAGCCTTTTTATCAAATCAAGACAACTGTTAAAAATTTCAATTTCACACCAGAAAAAAATATGAAGAACAATTTACCGACAGAAGGTTATGGTAAACTTTTTATAAATGGCGAATACGTCAGTAGAATATATAGCGAGTATCATTTTGTAAAAATCTTACCCGTGGGCATCAATGAAATTAAAGTTATTCTTAGTACGAACCTTGATCATGATATATCCAACAATGGGAGAGTAATATCTGATACAATTACATATCAATTCCCAGAGTATACTTTCTCAGAGGCAAGAAATAAGTCATATAACCAAATGATTCAATGTGAATTTTCAGAATCAGGCCAATCATTACTGAGAGAACTAAAAGCTAAAGGTATGCTCATTACAGAATCTTCAGTTCATTTAAAATGTAGGTTTGATGCAAGAAACGATGTTTTGGGACCATTCACTAACAAAATGACCAGACTTCAAAGACATTACCATCAAGTTACACTTGATGCGCTGAAAAAAAGAATTAAAGTTTGGCAAGAGTTTGAGGATAAGAAAATTTCCCTGAGAAATGCGAGACTTCAGAATCAGAAAATAGAAGATGAAATTGATGATTTAATGCAACAAAAACTTGAACAACTTGAATCCGCGCAAAAATGAATCTCGACTCATTTGTGGAAGCATATACAGTAACAGCTATAGTAATGTTTCCTATACTAGTTTTTATTATCATTCTCTTAGTAAGAGACCTAGGAAAATACTCTAAGCTTTCTGAGAAAATCGATACTATCTTAAAGAATCTCTCTGAAGACTTAAATGACAGAGGTTTTAGAAAAGAACCCAAGGAATCCATCCTTCAGCAAATCACTAGATTCATTAATAAAAAATAAATTTATCTCATATTGATAATGTTGATTATATCTGTTGGCATTATTTTCTTCATACAGATATTATCGTTACAATTCTCAATTACACTCGTAGCATAGCACGGACTACATGGGAGATTTTTTGATATAATATGCACTTGGTTGAGCCTCGTTTCATATGGTTTTGAAGATTTGATATAGGTCGGCCCGTACAATGCAATTATTTTTTCGCAGCCAACTGCAGATGCAACATGAACTGAAGCACTATCCACTCCTATCACATATTTAGCAAACTTCATGGCTGTTGCATATTCGGTAAGAGAGAGTTTACCAGCTAAATTCATTACTCTCACATTTTCCGTGTGCAAATCTTTAAAATTATCATAATCTTTCTTTGTCCCAGTTATGACTATGTTGAAATTTGTTTTTTCTATGAGAGATCCAATCAAAATTTTCCAATTATCAAATGACCAATTTCTATAGCCCCTATGATTATTTTTACCAAACTTACTAGTGGATGGGGAGACGACAAGAAATTCTTTACTAATATCAAAAATACCAGACAATTCTTTTAAGGGTTTGCACTTAATATTTGGAATAGCAATCTGTTCAGGATAATTACTACTACACTTATTTACTATTCTCATCTGATGTTTTGCACGGTGCTCTGTCCTATCATCAGGGATATGATGGTATGGCCTGCCAAATTTTTTGACTGCTCTTGTAAATTTAACTAAATTGTCATATTTTTTTGACACTTCAAGATTGAATATTGCATCATATGGATTGAATAAAGATTTTATGATTATACCGATTTTGTTAATGTCTATAAGAAGAGGGATTGTCGTATGATTAAATCTAATTGGATTAATATCACTTTCACAGCTAAAAATATCGGCAACTTCTGTTTTGGTGACCCAGTCAATCTCTACATTTTCAAATATATGCCTTAGTGGATCTAAGATTACGGACGATATGGCTGTATCACCCAGACGTCCGCATCTTATAACCAATATTCTTCTCTTTTTTTTAGCCATTATTTCGTTTAGAATATTCTCCAATATTATATACCATCATGTCGAATTGGATAAAATTTACAAACAATAATATAGAAGCATTTGGAATTACTTCTGGCTCCGAAGTTAATGTTTATAGTGGAGATATGTTTAATAATCCATCTAAAACTAATACTAAATTTGATTTAAAAGATGTGATTATTAATAATCCCTGTAAACCAACAAAAATGATTGCTTTGTGGAATAACTACCAATCACTTGCTAATGAGAAGGGGCTTAGTAAGCCTAAAAATCCTTTATACCTTAACAAGGCAATATCTTGCATTATAGGGCAAGGTGAAAATATTATTCGTCCTAAAAACTATGATGAGAGCATATTCTATGAGGGAGAGTTGGGCATTGTTATTGGAAAAACATGTAAAGAAGTATCAGTGAGTGAAGCATCTGAATATATTTTTGGTTATACATGTGTTAACGATGTCACTGCAATGGATCTAGTAAAAAAAGATCCAACATTCGATCAATGGACTAGATCAAAAAGCTATGACACTTTTGGTATATTTGGACCATGCATAGCTACTGATATTGATCCGATGGCCCTTGAGATTGTCACTACCGTAGATGGCGTAATCAAACAGAATTACAAGACTAGCGATATGTTTTTTAACGTCTATGAGATAGTAAACTTATTATCTCATGATATGACTCTTAATCCTGGAGATATTATTGCTTGTGGAACTAACTCTGGTTTAGGACCGATTCAAAAAAATAATACTGTGACAGTATCCATCTCAAACATAGGAAAAGTTACAAATAAGCTTGTATGAATCAAAATGAAAGGAAAAAAAAATCTAGTAAACTTTTTCAAGAAAAAAGAATTTGTAAATGTAATCGATTACTTTAAAAAAAATAATGAACTTAAAAGAGATTATGATAGCTTAATTATTCTTGGAATATCATATTCAGCATTAGCAAAATATGAAGAGGCATTAAATTATTTTTCACAAGCCCGAGATTTAAACTATAGTGTTGAGGCTCTTTATAATATAGCCATTACCCTCTCCTTGCTAAACAAGATTAGAGATAGTAAGAATACTTATCTCAAAATCTTACAAATTGATAAAAACCACTTATCATCCTACATTAATCTCAGTGACATCCATATTCAAGCACAAGATTATCAGCATGCATTAGATTTATTAACGGAGATAGTTAGTAAAAATCCAGATAATTTGCTCTTGAATTACAACTATAGTGTTGCATTGATTAAAACTAAAAAATATTCAAATGCATTAAAACATCTCAATAAAGTAATCAATATAGACGATACATTTTTAGATGCATACTATAATAAAGCTAATTGTTTAAAAAACATGGGCTTTATTGACGAAGCTGTAAATATCTATGAAGAAATATTATCAAAAGATAGTCAGCATACAGATTCTAAATTTAATTTAGGTATTTGCTTACTCTTAAAAGGTAAATATGAAAAAGGCTTAGAGCTCTATGAAAATAGATTTTTACTTTCTCAGAATTATAATTTAACCCATCAGCCATCGGGCGGCAACCTTCTTCAAGAAATGAATGTTAAAAGAGAGGCCAAGATATTGGTTATATATGAGCAAGGTTTTGGTGATAGTATTAATTTTTCTTGTTATATAAATTTTCTCCTAGAAATTTATGATAATGTTTTTGTTCTTATTCAGCCAGAGCTTCTATCATTATTCAAAAATTCTTTTGAATGCGAATTTTATTCAAATATTGAAGATATACCGCCATATGATTACTACATCTTCATGGCAAGTCTACCATTATATATCACTAGAAAGGATCATCCCTTGATGAACAATAAACCATATTTAAAAGTTTCATCCAATTATCTGGAAAAGTGGAGGCCTAAGATTGACTGTCAATCAAAAAAAATTGGAATTGCCTGGTGTTCTGCTAATACATCTCTGCTGAAAAGAGATTTTGATGATGAGTGCTTCTTGGGTTATTTACCTGATAAATTTAATTATTATTGTCTTCACAAAGAAATATCTTCTTATGCTAAAAAGACAATTTATGAGTCAAAGTACATTCACGAATTTTGTGATGATATTCAAGATTTTCACGATACAGCTGCAATTTGTTCACTAATGGATTACATCATTACGATTGATACCTCGGTGGCTCATATTGCTTCTGCCCTTGGTAAAAACACACAATTGGCATTATCTCATGTGCCTGATTGGAGATGGCAGCTTATGGGTGAGCAATCAGTTTGGTATAAAAACACTAAACTTATTAGATCAAAAAAAGAGGATGAGAATATAGATCTTATGAATAGATTAGATTTTAATTTTAGCTAAACTGTTATCTCCTTTTCCAAATATCGGGCGCATTGATAGGCCTAGGGTCAGGAATTGCATCAAAATTAATATTTTCTTTTCCATTATATACCAAGAAATGCTTTCCTTTTGCTCTCCCCAATAAAGTAACATTGGTCTCTTTAGCAACGTTTAGCCCCATCTCAGTGATACCTGATCTTGATAATAAAATCGGTATGTCCATTTGTGCAACTTTTATTACCATTTCTGAGGTTAATCTGCCTGTGGTATAAAATAATTTGCTGTCACCTTCAATGTTTTGGAGCCACATATGACCGGCAATTGCATCTACTGCATTGTGTCTTCCAACATCTTCGACGAAATCTAAAATCTTTTTATCATCACATAACGCGCAGCCATGAACTGCTCCTGATGTTCTGTAAATCTCATTTCTATCATGAAGTAGCTTAAGCAAATGGTAAATTGTTGATTGCTTTAATATTTTTGTTTTAATCCTTTTATCTTTCAGGTCATCCATCACTCCACCGAATGTTGTGCCTTGTCCACAACCTGATGTGACAATCTTGTGTTTCAATTTGTTATCAACTTTTGAGAGATCTAATCCATTAGTCGTAACTGCGGCAGTATTAACTGACCAATCAACATGTACGGATTTGAGTTGATTAATATGATTTATAATACCTTGGTTCCTAAGGTAGCCTATAACAAGTGCCTCGGGATAATGACCTAGTGTCATTAGAGTTACGATCTCTTTTTTATCGACATAAATTGTGAGTGGTAGCTCTCCAGTAATTGGAAATGTTCTCTCTTTTTCATACTCATCAAAAACATTTATTTCAGAGGAGGCCGGTCTTTTTGAATTGGAAATGTCTATTTTGGTTTTATTACTCATATGTACTGAATTATATTACAATACGGTCATGAGAAAATTTATTTTTTTACTCTTATTTATAGTTTCTTCAGAAATTTATGCAGATATCATCAAGGTCACAATCTTAGGCAGTGGAACTCCTAGAGTGAGCTTTGAGAGATTTTCTCAATCGATACTCGTTGAGCATAAGCAGGATAAATATCTTTTTGATACTGGGAGAGGGGCGTTAGTGAGGTTATATCAATCAAAAGTTCTTCCAAATGAAATAAAAAATATATTCCTTACGCACCTACACTCAGATCACATCATAGGATTTGCAGACATCCTTATGACTGGATGGGTGTACCATAGAGAATCACCTCTTCAAGTTTATGGCCCCAAGGGAACAAGGAATTTTGTAGATAGTACAATTAAAGCTTATGAGAAGGATATTAGCGTTAGATCTCAAGCGCCTGAGAATTTGGACATGACAGGATTACAAACAAATATAGAGATAATCTATGATGGCTTTAAATATCAAAATAGCGGCTTAACGATTGAAGCGTTTGCAGTGAAGCATGAACCATTTGCTCATGCGTTTGGTTTTAAAATTTATAACGGAAAGTATTGCGTAGTGATTTCAGGCGACACAACATACTCTGAGAAAGTCATTGAAAAATCAAAAGGATGCGACCTTCTTATCCATGAGATTGCTCACGCATCAGAACATACGCTAAAAAAATACCCAAAAGCAAAAGGTGTTATTTCATATCATACTAATGTAGTTGAGGTGTCTGATATAATAAATAAAACTCGTCCAAGGCTTACAATACTAAATCATGTTTTATCTTTGGATGGATCATCAGATGATGAAATACTTAATATAGTAAAACAAAATACTGAGCAAGATGTGTTGATTGCCAAAGATCTTATGACTATTGATGTAAAAGAAGAAATATATATATATAAGCAAAAAAATTTATGACAAAAATAATTGGCATTTTAAACTTAACTCTTGATAGCTTCTCAGATGGTGGCATGTATTATGACCTAGATTCTGCAAAAAAACATGTTTCAGATATGGTAAAACAAGGAGCGGATATTATCGACCTAGGAGCCGAATCAACCAGATCTGGTTTTACTGATGTAGAGGAAGGCGTGCAAATAAATACTTTATTACCCGTAGTTGATTTTATAAATAGTAATTACAAAATACCAATTAGTATCGATACTAGGTCTAGTAAAGTGGCATTAGCATTCAAAAACAATAATATTAAATTCATTAATGACGTATCATCAGGTTTCCATGATAGTAATATGCTAGATGCAGTTTCAAGATTAGGATGCGGATTTATAATGACCCATATGCCAAAAGAACATAAAGACGGAAAAGTAAAAGTATTTGAAAATGTTGTTCATGAAGTTAGTGAATATTTTTCTGAGAGGATCGAATCATGTAAAAAAGCTGGAATAGAAGTAGAGAAATTGATAATTGATCCGGGTATCGGTTTTGGAAAGTCCGGCGAGGATAACATTACCTTGCTAAATAATATTCAGTCACTTAAAAGTGTACATGATAATGTTTGTATTGGATCAAGTAATAAAAAATATTCTTCTAGGTTATTTAAAAATGTTCAAACGAAAGAAGACTTAAAAATTGCGAATCTTGCAACTTTTGCAACAAGCACACTTTCTGATGCTACTTACTTAAGAGTACATGACGTAGAACTTACAAAAGACACTGTAAAGGTTATGAATAAGGCACTGAGTCTTATTTGATAACTCCAAGAATAGCATCTTCAAAAGTTCGAGCAAAAAAACTAGTATCCATCAATTTTGATTCTGAGAGTTGTCGCTGAATCTTACTTTTGAGTGAATTTAATGCATTATTGTCATTTATCAAAGTTGATACTATTTTTTTATAATCATCTATGTCCTTTGCAATTAATTCTCTAATTTCTAATGAATGAAGCAAGCTTGTGCTTACTCTTGATGCAAAATGTTTACCTTCCAAAGTAACAAGAGGTATTCCGCTTTGTAGCATTTCGATTGAAGTTGTATGACCGTTATATATTCTAGTATCTAAAGCAACATCAATGTTCTTAATCCTAGCTAGATGTCTTTCTCTATCTACTCTCTCTGCAAAAATTATTCTTTTTTGATCAATGCGTTTATCTAGATAAGATAGTAAATTTTTCCTCATATCTTCTCCTTCATCAAGGAGCCAGAGGTATGTATTTTCATGTGTTTGAAGTATATCTATCCAAGCATCAAACATGACAGGCTCTAGTTTAAATGACTGATTAAGACTACCCAGAATAGTTCCATGAATTGGAAGATTCCATGACTTCCTATCTTCTTTTACACCTACATTTATATTTCCATCATTTACTTGATACGTAGAGGGGAGGGCTAAAAATTTCTCTTGGTAAAATTTCTGCTGACTCTCGGGAGCAACAACATTATCGGTGATTATGTAATCATATAGTGCGCTACCTGTTGTCCCTGGGAATGCTAAGTATGAGATAATAACCTTAGCACAATTTTTGTCTAAAATATTTTGACGATTATGAGAAATAATTGTTGTTAGATCAATCAATACATCAATATCAAAAGTTTTGATACAGTTATTAGCATCTTGCCTATTCATTTTAGTTAAATCAATAAATCTTATGGAACTCTCAATATAGTCTTTTTCGTACTCTTCGTGGTTATAAGAAAACATAGTTAGAGAAAACAGTTTATCATTGAGCTCTTTGAAGAGATTTTTAATAAGATGAAAGGTTGGATGGTTTCTTATCTCCCCACATAGGAAACCTAATTTAATTAGAGCTTTATTTGTTTTGAGATCCACAATTTTATTCTCACGCAACGTATTGCCAGACCAACCCTTTGCGTTCAGAAAATTTTTTTCCTCATTATCAACATGAGATATATGTAAGAAAGGATGAACAACCAGTTCATTTGAATATAGTATATCTCTCGTAGTTGTATAGGATGACCAATCACATATGATTTGTTGTATTCGTATCTTAAGCTCAAAAGCTCTTGATTTGTAAGCATCTATCTCAGACAATTGATCAAGCTGAAGTAATGAATCTTGATAACTTTTTCTCTCAAAAAATGCCAAAGCTAAGTTGAACTTTGCATCAGAGTAATCTTGATTAAAACCAAGGGCAACCTTTGCATATTCTATAGATTTATCTAAATCACCTTGCTCAAGATATATGATAGATAAGTTATTATTTGCCAGATCAGCTAATTCGGTATTTTTTAACGTTGAAAATATGTTTGCCGCATCGTCATTTTGATCTAGTAGTTTATAAATATTACCTAAATTAAGTTTAAGTTTATTCTCTTCTGGGTATTGGCTAATAGCATTTTTTAACAAATCAATTGAATCTGTATAATTAGACTGTTGAACATAAATCTTGAGTTGTTCTAGATACTCATTGAGCGTTTTATTTTGCAAGCTTAATGTTTGGTTTGACTTTTTATATTAACTGCACAGAATTTGAATTCAGGAATTTTTGCAAATGGATCAAGCGCTGCATTTGTTAGCAAATTGGCAGCCGATTCTACATAGCAAAATGGTATGAACACCTGACCTGGTTTGAGCATATCATCTCTTCTAGCATAAACATCTATAGACCCTCTCCTAGACTCAACAGTAATAAGATCTCCATCTTGAATATTGAATTTTTGCATGTCTTCAAAACACAAGTTAGCATTAGGGTCGGGCTCTATCTCATGCAACATACTCGCTCTTCTTGTCATCGACCCTGT
>CEQD01136607.1_pt1 | contig 9749 bp, 8 predicted proteins | sample 530511 | NCBI WGS metagenome assembly CEQD01 (sample SAMEA2620230, study PRJEB7988) | marine metagenome | biome: marine biome (ENVO:00000447); feature: surface water layer (ENVO:00002042); material: "saline water (ENVO:00002010), including plankton (ENVO:xxxxxxxx)" | depth 5 m | reverse complement strand
TATCGATTTATTAAATTCTTCTCTTGCAAGTAAAATTATTTTTACATTTTTATGAGTTGTTCCTCTCCAATCTGGATGATAAAATACATCTTTATGTTCTTCAACTACTTTTTTAATATTATCAATATTAATTGAGCCAAGTTCAATAAAATTACCATCAAATTTTGATTTAATATTTCTATTCATATATTAATATTTATTATATTAATACATAATATAATAAATGAATAAGGTTAATTTATTAATTTTGGGTGAACAAAAGTGCGGTACAACAACCTTAAAAAATGTCTTAAATAATCATTATGATATTAACTTTATATTAAGAGAAATGCATGTATTTGATTCTGATTTAGATCCACACGAAAAATATAGTTCATTAATAAAAGATGTAAAATATAATGGGGAATGTACACCTCTATATTTATATAATAAATCATCTATTATTAACATTTTAAAATATAATCCAGAAACAAAATTTTTAATAATATTAAGAAATCCTATTTTGAGAGCAAAATCTGCACATAGTATGTTGCAAAGACATAAGCAAGAATATAGAACATTTAATGAAGCAATTGAACAACAAATTACATTATTAAATGTTGAAGAAGATACAGTTTTTATTCGAGCTAGAAAACATTATTTAAAAAGAGGATTTTATGTAGATAGTATTAAAAGACTTTTCGAATATGTTGATAAAAAAAATGTTCATATTGTTATTTCAGAAAATATTTGGACAAATCCACAACAAGAATTAAATAAGATCTTTGATTTTCTAGAAATTCCAAAAATTGATATTGATTTTCAACATAAAAACAAAGGTGATTATGATGATACTATAGATCCGGAAATTTATAAAAAACTAGATGATTTATATAAACCAAAAACAAAGGAGCTAGAAGAATTGTTAGGTATATCCATTCCATGGTAATTAATTATTGTATTCACCAACGTTTATAATTTTATCTTTTAATCTTTCATATTCTTCAGTGCTTTTATCTAATAATAATGCATCTTCCATATCTTTAAAAACACCTTCAATGTGAATATTTTCTTTAATACAACCAATAATATTAGGATTTTTCATAATTTCATTGAATATATCTTTTTCTTCTTTATAATTGGTCGATTTAACCGACTTTTTCAAATGTAATAACAAGTATTTTTCAAAACCTAAGTTATCAACAACTTCGTTAATAAGTTTTTGATTCTCATTGATTAAATGATTAACAATATATTTTGTTAATTTTTCACTAGCTTTTTTCTCTTTCTCATAATACAAAACACTTTGTGCCAAATATAGATTAGAAAAAATATCAGCCATTGTTCCAGATAACATTTGCTCTTTTTTTATTGATCCTCCTTTTAATGCAACAAAATTAGTTAAACAAGCAAAATTTACTACTTGTTGTTCTAGTGTTTTTGAAAATGACAAAGAAAATGATTTTAAATATAAAAGTATACTGTGATTCAAAATTTCACCAAAGTTCTCTTTAAACGAATCAGCATCATTATTCAAAATGTCATTTAAAACAGGAAATATATACGGATGACTTTTATTGAGTCCTTGTCCAAATATAATCAGTGATCTTGTAAGTGTGTTAGATCCTTCAACTGTTATTCCAATTGGAGCTGATCTATAAAATTTTTCTAGAAAATTACTATAACCTAAACATATACTTGCACCTGCGTGAATATCCATAGCTTGATTTAAAACGTTTCTAGCACGCTCTGTACATTGTTGTTTCATAATAGCGCTAATTACTGCAGGTGAATTTCCATTATCTAAAATATCGTTTGTCATTAAAACTGAAGATTGTATTATCCAAGTGTCCAGAATAATTTTATTAAATTTTTCTTGAATGGCTTCCATTTTTTCGAGTGGCATATTAAATTGTTCTCTAATTTTAATATAATGATACATACCAAAACTAGCAGCTTTACTACTTGCATTTGCTGTAGCAGGTAAGCAAATACCTCTTCCTGCGGATAAACATTCCATCAACATCTTCCATCCATTACCAGCATTGTTCTCACCACCAATAATATTTTCAACAGGTATTAATAGACTGCCTTTTAAAGTTCCGTTAGGAAAACCGGCATTTAAAGGATTGTGATGTGTTTCTTGAATAAGACCGCATGTATTTCTTTCAACAAGTGCAACTGTTATTCCTTCTGATCCTTTATCTAATAATTTAGATGGATCTTTTAAATTAAATGCAAGTCCCATTAGATTTGCTACAGGTGCTAATGTAATATATCTTTTATTTATTTCAACTTCAATATATTTTTTATTTTCTTTTAATACAATTTTTCCACTATCTATTTTACCAGTAGCATCTGAACCATTATTTGGTCCGGTTAATCCAAAACAAGGAATAAATTCACCTTCTGCTAATTTTGGTAAATAATGCTGTTTTTGCTTTTCAGTACCATATATGCTTATTAATTCTCCTGGACCTAATGAATTTGGAACCATAGCAACAACTCCTAGTCCAGGGTCAAAGCTAGTAATTTTTGTTAACACATTAGACAGCTCGTTCACTGATAATTTATTTCCACCGTATTTTTCGTCAATAATAAAGCTAAAAAATTTATTTGTAGCAAGCCAAGAAATTACTTTATTATTATCCGAATTAGGATATAGTTTAGACTTATCGTGCATAGAAAATAAAGTATTTAATTTACTTTCTGCTAACTTGTTAGGTATGTTTTTTTTTGTAGGATATTCAATATCACCACTTAATATACTTCTATCTATTGAAGTATTTCCACTTCTAAGTGCAATTAATTCTGTAGAAGATATTTTTGGAATTAATTGCTTAACTTTATTGAAAATAAACTTATTCATTATACTTAATAATTACATTAATTTTTAAATAATTAATAGTAAATAATACAAATAAATAATATAATAATATTTTATTATGGATGAAATTATAATTTTGTTAAAACCACTAGTACAAAGTTATAATAGACGAAAGATATTTAAACAAAAGTTAGCTGTTATGACCACCCATATATTAGATACAACATTAGAAAAATTATTACAAATAAAGAAAATATATAGAATAAAACGTTTTTTAAAGATGATAGAAGAAGTATCATTTTTACCATTACGTATACATAGCAAAGTATTAAATTATATAGATGATTATTGGAAAGTTATGGTTAAAGAAAACGGTTTTATTAATATTGATTGCACTCTAAATGAATTAAATTTAGATGTTAAAATAGACAAAGTTATTCACTCTAATGAACAAACATTTGTTCGTTTAATTGATTATAGTGTTTATAAGTATAATATAAAGCCACTTAATTGTCAAGTTATTATGGAAAAAAATAAGCAAGCAAACTTTAATATTTCTCCAATACGTCCTGGTTTACCTGAATTAGATGGAAAGTTATATGGATTATCTGTAGAGATTAAACAACCTACTTTTTCTGTTCGTATTTTTGGTTTAATTGACCCAGATAAGTTGCGAATTTATCGGAAACAATTACCCTTGTATATTTTGTATGATGATTTGAAAAATAAATATAATTTAAGTAAAGATGAAGTGCGACCTTATGTGAATTCAATTAGTTACAGAGATTTTTTAATTTACGATGTAAGACAATTAACAAATAGAATAAAGCATTTTCGTGAAAAATATAATTTTTATAAAAATGCAGATTATAATCTTGTATTTGGTGAATATGATTTTTTAAATGAATATATGAAAGTAGATTTTATTACATTTTTATTAGAATTAAAGTTAATAGACTTAGCTAATTATTTGTTTAAACAACGATCTTTTCCTGAAAAATATTTAGATTTAGATTTGCAAAGTAAAATAAATATTTATAGATCACCTTCACCTCAATCACAAATCGACGTAGAAAAATTGCCATATGAATTTAGAATATCTGGAATGAAAGCAGATGATAAAATTAAATCAAAAGCATATGAGAAATTAAAAACGGTAAATGGTTCTTCTGAAACTGCTCCAAAAGCACAAAAATATCTAGATGGAATATTAAAAATACCATTTGGTACTATTAAAAGTGAATTAGACTTGGAAGATCCTGGAAAAAAATTATATGAAGACTTCATCAAGTTATTTCCAAAGAAAAAAAACAATTATGGCAACAATTACATAAAATTATTTGAAGAATTATCGGAACAAAAGGATACGTCTGAATTTTGTAAAACTGCTATTACTAAGATTCTAAAAGCACGAGAAAAACAACAAAGATATTTGGAAAAAGTTCAAGAAATATTTGAAAAATATGTTCATGGCCACGATTTGGTAAAAACTCAATTAAAGAGATTATTGGCTCAGTGGATATCAGGTGGTCAATCCGGCATTGTTTTAGGATTAGAAGGTCCACCAGGTAATGGTAAAACTACATTAATTAAAAGTGGATTAGCTAATTGTTTGGTTGATCATCAAGGAAAACCTCGACCAGTAGGATTTATACCATTAGGTGGTTCATCAAACGCATCAACATTAGTTGGTCATGGATTTACTTATCAAGGATCTACTTGGGGCAGGATTGTTGATATTTTGATGGATTGTCAGTGTATGAATCCAATAATATTATTTGACGAATTAGACAAAGTTAGTAAAACAGAAAATGGACGAGAAGTGAGCAGCATTTTAACACATATAACTGATACAACACAAAATAATGAATTTTATGATAAATATTTTGAAGGTGTTCCTTTAGATATATCAAAAGCATTAATGGTGTTTACATTTAATGATAGAAGTAAAATAGATCCAATTTTGTTAGATAGAATGACAATTATAGAAACAAAGCCTTTATCTATTAGTGATAAAAAGATAGTCACAATGAAACATTTAATACCTCAAATAACACGATTAGTTGATTTAGAACCACACGAAATAAAAATTGGTGATGATGAATTAGATAGTTTAATATGTGATTATACTTTTGAAGCAGGCGCACGTCAATTAAAGAAATTATTAGAATCATTAATACAAGAATTGAATTTACGTCGCTTATGTAATCCTGATACTCAATTAGTAATAGATCATTTTTTAATTAAAGAAGTATTTAAACATAAAAATAAAGTGCGAAGAGAATCAATAACATTAGAACCAATAATAGGTCAAATAAATGGTATGTATGCAAACTCTTATGGATTAGGAGGAATATTACCAATACAAGTTGAAAAATCATATACAAGTAAAACATTGGTATTAACAGGTACACAAGGCGACACAATGAAAGAATCAATGCGATGTGCAGAAACAATTGCAATAAATTTAGTTTCAAAAGAAATACCAGATTTTAATAAAGAAGATATGAAAGGAGGTTTACATATACATTGCCCAAGTACAGGAATGCCCAAAGATGGTCCATCTGCAGGCGGAGCCATTTGCATAGCAATATATAGCTTTTTGTGTAATAAGTATATTAATCAAAATATAGCAATCACAGGTGAAATAGATTTATTAGGAAATATATTACCTATAGGTGGTTTAGAAGCAAAACTAGTAGGAGCAAAAAAAGCAGGCATTAGAAAGGCATTAATACCAAAGGATAATAAGTTTGACTATGATTTATTAATACAAGATGGAAAAAATCCAGAAGATGATAATTTTACAGTAGTAATAATAGAGACTATTTATGAAGCTTTACCCTATTTTCTAGTAAAAGAAAAAAATGAATAATAAAAACGTTATCAATGTAATAAAAATATATTAATATAATAAAAATGTTTAGAAATATCTTTAGAAGTGCTATAATTTCGCACAATCGTTTAGGACAAAAAAAACTGGGTGTAGAAAGAGGACCAACTCAATTAAAAAAATTTTTATATAAAGATATACCAATTTTTGAACTAAAAGAAAGGCATACTTTATTAAATAATTTAAATTCTATATACAAAGAAAATGCTAATGTTAAAGGTTCTAGAATAAATATAGGAGGAGATCATTCAACAACAATTGCGACTGGTGCATACACATTAAATACATATAAAAATCCAAAGTTTGTATGGTTTGATGCACACGGAGATATTAACAGCTATGCAAGTTCACCTACAAAAAATTATCATGGAATGGTTTTATCATATTTGTCTGGATTATCATATAATAAACCAGATTTTATAAAAACATTTCTAAGTTTTCATAATTTAATGTATATTGGAATACGAGATTTAGATCCATATGAAAACATTTTAATAAAATCTTTAAATGTTCCAATAGTTACGGTTAATGAGTTAAATACAAATCCAGAATTATCAATAAAAAAAATTAAAGACTTTGTAAAAGATGATCCAATACATTTATCATTTGATGTAGATGTAATGGATCCAAGTCTCATTTCTTCAACTGGAACTCCTGTTGAAAATGGATTATTTTTGGAACAAACAAAACACGTTTTAGAGAATATAATAGATAAACAGGTAGTAAATTTAGATATATGTGAATTTAATCCGGATCTAGGAAATTCAAAACACTCATTAAATAATGTAGTGAATATTTGGAAAAATATTATTATGGAGTAAATAGAAGAATTGTGTAATATATTTTTAATAAAATCTATTATATATTATAATGTCCTTTACTTCACTACGTGAAAAATATATTAAAGACGCTACTCATACTACAGAACAGCCTGCTAATATTTTAGATCAATTGCCATCATATAATTCATATGAAACAAATGTTTTTATTGATACATTAAATGTAGAATATCAAGAACAATTATCATTAAATAAATTATTGAAAGATGAAAATATACAACAACAATCACAAAAGGTAAAAGATTTTGTTAAAAACAATGGTAATAAAATAAATCAAGAACTTTCTTCTTTAGAACAAATAACGAATGATTTAAAAAGAATATGTGATGAAAATAAAAAATTAGAATTAGAAACAGTAGAATATGAAGAGTTAGTCAAATCTGAAGAATGTTGTCAATTAGCTGAAAAGATGCGTAAAATAAAATCATTAAAAAATGATATATTGCATTTTTTAGACGGCGCTGGACTGCGAGTCCAGCAATTTTAGATTTATATGAAACACTATGCTATTTAGATATATTATTTTATCTGCAATTATGTATTATTCTTCAAAATAAAAAATATTGTTGTTGTTGTAAAATATTTTGAATTATTTTTTTATATAAAAAAAAAATGATATTATTAAGTATATGACGGCCATTCGCCCTGCTGACTCTGCACTTCGCGACAAAATTGCCGCGGATAAATACAATGAGATATTGAACAACACCAATGCCAAATATACAGAAATGGATAAATACATTACAAACTTAGAGAGTGATATTCTCTCTATTAAAGATTTTGAGGCTGAAATGTTAGCTGATAAAGCTCGTGGTTATGATGTTGGAAGTTCTCTCGACACCCTTGGATTTCAAAAAGATTCTTTACAAATCGATTTAGATTTTTTCGTACATATGAAAGCTGTTTACATTAAGAAACTTTATGGTGACTTACATCAATATTGCGATGCTATAATTGAAGATGCTTTATCTATTGAAGATATTCCTGCTAATTTCACACGTGATCAAATTAAACAACGCAAGTTCAGAAATATGCGTCCATATCCTCCTCCTACTATTGAAAACCCTGCATATTTAGATGCAGATGGTAATCCAGTTGAAGGAGAACCAGCTGAAATTCCAGATCCAACTGCTCGTTACGATATGAATGAAATTTTTGCATTAATTAACTGTGTAACTGCCAATTTAAGAGAACTTGCTGATGATATTGGAACATTCGATACTCGTATCTCTAATGCTACTGAGAAAGAACAAAGAGGATTCAATGTTGGTAATTTAATTATGAACTTAGAATCTCAAAAACAAAAATTAACATTAGAATTTGATGGATATATTACAAGATTAAGTAAGTTTTTAGAAATGAACGAAAAGTTCTCTGGAAGATGTTTGAGTCGCATTAAATCTATTTCTGAAGAGATTGTTTCTTCTGAAGAATTAATGAACCAACAAGCTCAAAATGCTCCAGTTGCTCAACAACCAGGTGGTAATCCTTAAATAAATGAAAAATATGTTTAATTAATAAATTAGATAATTGAACATATATAAAGATTTCTACTATAACATAGTATAATGAGAGTATCTTTTATTACTTTGCTATCGTTGTTTGCTTATGTATCAGGGTTTACATTTAAAATTAAGCCATCATTTAGAACTAGTTTACTAATGTCAGATCAGGCAGAGGAACCATCGTTAAAAGATGAGCTTAAGTTAGTTGGGGCGACACCACCTTTGGGTTTCTTCGATCCAATTGGATTTATTTCACGATCTGATGAAAATACAGTAAAACGATTCAGAGAAGCTGAATTACAACACGGAAGAGTAGCTATGGTTGCATCATTGATTTTACCATTTTTGGATGTTTTTACCAAGCAACCAGCAATTAATTCACTTAGATTAGCAGATACAAATACTCAATTGTTTGCTGTTTGGTTGTTTGCGATGTATGAGGGAAACCGAATTTTATCTGTATATGATAATCCTTTTAAAGAAGAAACTCAGTTTAATTTGAAGCCTGATGCAGTTCCAGGACAATATTTTACGACTAAAGAGTATCCAGAAGAAAAGCAAAACAAAGAATTAAATAATGGCCGACTAGCGATGATTGGAGTAGCTGGATTTATTGCGCAAGAGTTTGTATCGGGTCAACCAATATTTTAAGTTAATATAAATATAATTATTTATATTACACATTTAAGTAAAATAAACTACAAATTTACTAGCAGATTGGAGAATTCATTATTAGCAATAGCAAAACTACCTAATGTATTACTTAATACAATACCTTGAAATGAGATAATTTTATTAAATTGAAATTTTTTAAGCTTGGAATGGGTAGTTTTAGGAACCATAGTTTTAATTAAATAGACAGTTGGCAAAACAAACGGCATATATTTATTATAATGATAAATTTTTATATAGATATTTATTTTATAGAATAAATAACTAAATGTCTTCTATTTGTAATGGCTACGTTCGACTAAAACTATATGCGAGGTTTGGAAATCAGCTTTTTACATATTTAATTGCGCGAATATTTGCTGAAAAACATAATTTAAATTTGCAGGGAGAAATTAAATATAAGTTTTTAAAACTAAAGCCACCTATGTATTTCGGAGAACCAAATAGTAATTTGAAAACATATACAATTAATGATAATATGTATAAAAAAGATGAACAACTCCAATATAATGGTGAAGGAATTTATATTTTTGATGGTTTGTTTCAATATGAGAACATTTTCTTTGAAAATAAAGAAAAAATACTATCTTATTTTGATTTAAAAAGTGAAAAAAAAGAAATTTTATCGTTACATATTAGATTGGATGATTATTACGATTCACACACACGTCACTTGATAATAAGTACAGATTATTATATAGACTGTATTAAAAAATATTGTGAAAAGTATAATGATGTTTATATTATTTGTGATGTATTAAAGCAAGATTGGGAGAAAAGTTATATGAATACATTAATTAACAAAATAAAAGAGTTAGGAAAAAATCCAATTTACAATATAAACTCTGTAGAAGATGATTTGACTACATTAATTAATTCAGAAACAATTATAACATCAAATAGTACATTTTGTTTTTGGGCTAGTTTTTTATCTGATGCCGATAAAATTATAGCATTCCCTTATACTGGTGTTGATGTTTGTAAAAATGGCACAATAAAAAAATGGGGAAACGATGCTATTATTTTTAAATATA
>CEQD01076003.1_pt1 | contig 9791 bp, 9 predicted proteins | sample 530511 | NCBI WGS metagenome assembly CEQD01 (sample SAMEA2620230, study PRJEB7988) | marine metagenome | biome: marine biome (ENVO:00000447); feature: surface water layer (ENVO:00002042); material: "saline water (ENVO:00002010), including plankton (ENVO:xxxxxxxx)" | depth 5 m | reverse complement strand
CTTCGACTGTTTGCTTTAAGATCTGGATGCTTAAACGCTTACCAGCTTGTCCCTCAAGAGCAGAAGTAGTATCAGCTTTATCTGTACTTCCTCCACCTGAGTAACCAACACCAATTTTGAATGGTGATAGTGCTTCTTCACCAGCAGTTACGTCATCAAAGCCGTCTGCATAGCGAACTCTTAAAGTGTGGATTTGTCCCACTGGGCCTGTCATAGGTTGTACACCAACTAATTCGTTAGCGATAACCGTAGGCATAACCCTTCTGATTACTGGAAGGATCACACGATTAAGTGTGGCAACGTTTCCTGCACTAGATGCCCCAGCTGTAGCGGCCTCTGCCAAGTACTTACGAGTGTTCTCTAAGGTAACGCCCATAACTGCTTTTTTATTGCCGTCTAAGCCTTCGAGAAGTGCAGTTTTAGTATCCTGCCAGCGACTTTCTAATAGTTCTGACATGTTTTTCTCCTTAATTAATACCTGCAAGTCTTCTTATGTCTATAACATTATCAGATGTTACAGTTGCACTTGCATCTATGTCATTGTTTACTTTATTGCCTGTTACTTGTGTGCCTTCTACTAACGTTGCCTTAGTCTCCTTCGCTGGTGTGTCTCCTGCTATTACGCTCGGCATGTACTTGTCAAATTGCTTTTGCAATTTGTCAGTTTGTACAGATTCCAGCAAATCGGTCATGATATCTTTTTGCTTCTTATTTAAAGGAGCAAGTAGTTCATGCATAACTTCTTTTCTTTTAGCAGTATCTTTAGCAATTCTAATCTCAGCATCTTTGCTTTCAACTATTTTAATTGCTTTGCCTGCCATCTGTTTAGCTTCAGCTAATTGCTTATCTTTCAAATCAACGACCTTCAACAGTTTTGCAGTTTCAGATTTCTCATTGAGATAGCTGTTTTGATATTCGTTAGCAAAACTTTCAAATATCTTACGTCCGAAGTCATTTTTGCGAGCCGCATCAATGTCTTCTTTAAGCTGAGTAATTTCTTTATTAAGACCTTTCTCAACCGTTTCTGCTACTATTTTTGTCGCTTGTTTGATGAATTGACCTTTAACTTTAGCTAGATGTGACTTTGCTTCACGTACTAAACGTACTTTTGTTTCAGCAATGTCCTTTTTATCTTCGTAAAACTCTGCAATTTCTTTGGATAAAGAATCAACAACAAAATCTTCAAGTTTTTGGAACTTACCTGCCATAGCTTTCTGATCTTCATGCAGTTCGCCAATCTCTTTACCTAGCTGTTGAACAACAAATGTTTTTAGTAGGTCTGCGTTTTCACGCATTGCTACCGCATATTTGGCTCTTGCTTCTGCTAGTTTTTGACGATCATCTGCAAATTCAGAAATTTCTTCGTTAAGTTTTTCGTCAAGCATTTTATCAATGGCTTCAACCATTGTTGACTTGTCGTGTTCGTACTTTTGTGCGAACTCTTCACGAAGTTCTGCTGTAGCTTGTAGGCGGTTTTCTTTAACCCTTTCATTCCAAGCCTGTTCGATTTCTGCTCTGATTTCCTCTGAAATAGCGTTGTTTTCAAAGAGTGTTTTCAGTGCATCTAACATTTTTTTTCTCTCCTAATTATTGGAGACCGTTGATAATGTTTACCAACGATTCCTTCAAGTATTTTTGTGCCTTTTGATCATTGTTTAGTTCTCGAGCCATATTGAAAGCCTTATAACCACCTCTGGTATTCATCAAATGCTCGTATATAGGTGTTGGATAGGCACCTGGAGCACTTGGTTGAGCGACACAGTCAACAGTTATAATTTCGAATTCGCTGACTTCTCCGCTTCCATCTTCTTTAACATTTCCTGAACCCCTTGATGAAACACCTAGTTTAACTCCGCTTTCAAGCATTGTTTTGACTAACTGTCCCATCGGGGTTGGAATTACTTTAAGTTTTCCGTAACCATTTGGACCGTCCATCCACATTTCGGTAATCATGTGGCTAACCCTGTCCAGGTTAATGTTGAGACCTTCGGGATGATCTACTTCACCAAGTACACTATATCCGCCTTGTATCTGATCGTTGAGCGTGTTGACAGCTCTACCGATTTCATTTACAGGATATACTCTCTGGTTAGCATTACGTACACCACCTTGGATACATATACCTTTTAAGTAAAGGTCTTTTCCACCTTCACTATTTTCGGTATGCTCCACGACCATCTTTGCTTGGTCGAATGATAGTGTTTCAGTTAAGTTTAACATCTATCCTCAGTCCTCAATTAGCTACCGATAACACTTTTTTTATCAGTACCTGATTCGCCTGCGCCTTTTTTCTCAGCGCCGTGGCCTTTGGCGTTTGACATTGACTTTGAAGCTTTGCCACCTGGTACATTGACGTTTCCTGCATTGTCTTCTTTAGGAGTCATCGCTGAACCTTTGGTGTCACCTTCACCGCCTGCAACTATGTTAGCTGTTGTTCCGCCCATGTTATTAGCGCCGGCTACAGGGCTTTTCGCCTTGTTGTCTTCGCCTTTTGGCATCGCAATCTTGTTAACATACTCACGCATCACTTCCCCTTCGGATTTTTTGCCTTCATAAGCTGGCTCAATTTCTTCTACTGGGAGTTCGCCAAGTTCGGAAGTTGGCTCAAGAGCCTCATCTTCCTTCTCTTCATCATCCATATCCATATCAGCGGCATCGTCGTCGCCCATGTCATCCATGTCGTCGTCTCCACCTTCTTTATCAGACATCATTTTCTGAAACTGATCTTTTAGATCATCAAGAGCATCTTCTAGATCAACAACACGGTCTTCAATTTCTTCCGCATCGTCGCCATCCATATCACCTTTTTCGCCATCGTCTTCCATGTCATCGATCATGTCGTCCGCCGCATCGCCGCCCATTGGGTCAGCTTCTGGTGTAATTTCGCCGAAGTTTTCATCTGTTTTTTCGTCAGTTGCTTCTTCTACATCTTCATCTGATGCTTCATCAACTTCTTCATCTGATGCTTCATCAACTTCTTCATCTGACTCTTCTTTAACTTCTTCGTCGTCTGAAGCTTCATCGACTTCCTCGTCGTTAGCTTCTTTCATGTCCTCATCGTCTTTTTTCGACTTCTTGTCATCTTTTTTGTGAGATGCTTCATCTACTTCTTCGTCAGTAGCTTCGTCTACTTCAAGATCTTTTAAATCATCTTCTAGCATTTTTTCATAAATGCCACGTGATTTTTCAATTACAAATTCGTGAAATAACGAATCAGCGCCTTCGCGATCGTTATTGACTAATTTTTCGAGCATTTGCTCTAGTTTTGATTTATCTGCCATTAGTTTTCTCCTGTTAAATTTATTGGTAAGGCTGTCTAGTAGTATTTACACTTTTGTTATAAAATACGTGGAAAATGGTGCCAAAACGGGCTTTTTTGGCACGTGAACCTAAAAATCATAGTATCGCTTGAATTCACTCATGGTGATATGCGAAATATTTTCAACTTTTTTCAGTTGTTTAGGTATAAAATCGTCTTCGTCTGCAACTACCCTTATATACTTAACACCTGCATGTGCTTCACATGTAGACGCTGTTTGCCTTTCCCAATTACCAAAATATGTAGGAGGTTCGTTGGTATTCTTGTAATTCTGTGTCCCTGCGTACAAATTATTTACCTTCGTACGCTGGCCTTTTGCGTCTAACTTACCATGAAAATCAAAGCCTAATATATAAATTGTATCATGACCGTGTGTACTAGCTAACCATAATGCTGTCGGTCCTGAGCTCCAACCCTTGCTTGGTTGGAAATAATGAAAGCCGTGAAAGCCGTGATATGCCTTGTTTGGGTTTGTCCATACTTCATTGTTCATCTGCCATTTATTATGATTGATTTCTAATATCATTTTTACATCTACTGCAACCAAGTAATCTGGTTGGTGTGTTCTATACACAGCATTACAGGCATATACCTTGCCATATTTCTTCATAGAGTGTAACTCAACAGGCTTTCGACTTTCGCCGTTACCTAAAACGAAAGCTACCGTCATTGGTAATGTTCCTTATACTTGTGGTTGTGCTGATATGCCATACATCTGTCTCACAAACTGTAGTTCTTTTTCTTGTTCTTCAGCGTGTACTTCAGATGCTTTTCTGGCTTTGTTAATTGCTTGTAGTGTAAGTCGTGTCTTACGAGTATCGTCACGCTTCATAATGCTTTCATCATCAGTAGCGTCATACTTCTTATCCTCGATTGGTTCAAGGGTTTGTTTGTCAAAGTAAAATAGTTCTCGTAGTATCATATTATTATTTATGCCGGAGGGGCGTCTGCCGGAGCCTCAGCGCCTGCATCAGCGGCTGGTTCTCCTCCTCCTGCTTCTCCACCTGGAGCCACTGTTGGGTCTCCGCCTTCTGGTACTTCGTCAGTTGCACCTGCCATATCACCTGATATACCTGCTCCGCTTATTCCTGCACCTCTCATTTCGCCTTGTGCATCTGTTGGAGGTTTGATTAAGTTTTCATCGTTTTCTTCTCTCCACAATCTTTCATTTTCTGCAACTTCGGCATCTGTTAATCCAAGGAAACGTTTCATCGCATATCTATTAGATACAAAAGGTATAGCTTGTATCTGTGCAAAAGTTCCTATTCTTTGATTGTCAAGTTCACTTTGTCTATAACTTGCAAAGTTTTGTGGTGGTTGGAATAATAAGTCAAACATGGCAAGGTCCACATTAATACCCTTCTCAAGTAGATAACGTTTAAATTCTTGATTGAAAACTTCAACCAATAGTCCTTGTAATCTTTCACAATATTTGTTAAAACGTAACTCTTGAATATAAGCTGTGCCTACTCTACCATCATTAAATTGACTTTGACCTTCATCTTGTGCCGCCGCTGGTAGATAAGAACTTGGAATACGCAAACCTCTAACTAATTTATTTGTAAAATATTTGAGATCATCAATCTCACCTAAGTTAGTACCACCTGGCAGTGTTTCAACTTTAGATCCTCTTCCTTCTGCTGTTTGCGGAAAGAAGTAATCTTCGTTTGTTGAAAGAGGATTGTAAGCACTATCGATTACTGATGTGCCTCCACCAGTTTTTGACGGAATACGTCTCTGATGGATCTCTGTTTTTACACGTTCTACGAACTGCATGGCCAAGTGTGATGGCATGTTACCAACATCTACATAAAACACTCTACGCTCTGGAGCTCTCTGTGTTCTATATATAATGATGGCATCTTCTAATAATTCTTTTTGTTTGTATACTTTAAATATAGATTCTAGCAAAGAATTACCAAACGGTGCATTGTTGTCTAATCCTTCAGACAAACTTAGATGTACCATATGTTCGGCACTAACTGCTATTTCTTTATTTTTATCTACTCCGAATCTAGATGAACTGCTTTGAGTTTGCGTATTTCCAACCATGCCTCTTACGCCGCCTGTTAGATAGCCATCGCCGCCGCCTGTTACATTTCCGTTGGTAGTATAAGGAGTTGTAGCTACTTTGTCTACAAAGTTTAAATTAATATCTTTTACTATATATTGTTCTGGTTTCTTGCCTTCTGATTCATTAACAATTATGCTAGATACTTTTGCAGGATCTACATGAAACCATTTTTTTGTTTCTGGGTCTCTAATAAAAAATGCATCGCCGAACTTAAAAACATTACGCACTATTTTAAACATGCGTGTTTCAAAAGTGTTTAATTTTGTCCATTGTTGCAAGTATTGTTCTAAAACTTTAATTTCCGAGTTTGTTGCTGTCTGTTTAAAATCTAAAGTAAAACTGGTTCTATTCTGTGAATTCATTTGTGTACAAAATTCTGCAAGAATATCAAGTGCCGCATTTACTTCTGAGTCTTGATCCATTACATTGTATTGTCCGTAACGTTCTACTCTATTTGGTGCACCTGTGTACACATCAGGTAAAAAACTAGAATAGTTTGTTCTTGCTGGTCCAGGCTGAGAACCTGTAGCACTTAATGGACTTCTTGATCCATCATCGTCTACGGGTGTAAAATATCTTTTCCAGCTCATTCTATTTCCTATCCAACTTGTAAGTTACCATTCAAGCTTCTTATTGCTTTGAGTTGTTTATCATTTAAATCCAGCATTTTTACTATATTACTATTTAACATCGCTAAACTTTCTTGTGGATTAAGAGTGGTTCCATCTTTGTTCTTAAATTCACCAGCCATTTCAGTATACTGTTTGTTAGTTTCACTAGATTTTATTGCTTCTTCAACATTAACAGCTTTTTGGACATCTTCTGCTTTTGGTACTGTACCTGTTGCTTTTACTTTTGCAGATGCAACAACTTTTTCTTCTTCAGGTTCGTCACCTCCAAATCCCAAGAAATCGAGAACTTTCCCCAATCCTGGAATCTTACGCAATATACTACCAAAATCTATATCAAAAAGACTGCTAAACCAATCTAAAGCAGTACCAAATATACTACTAATGGCTCCAGTAATACCTTCCCAAATGTTCTTTAAAATGCCAACAAATCCACCTTGATCACTAAACCATTGTTTAATCTTACTGAATCCAAAGATTAATCCTATAGCCGCCGCAATACCACCTATAACTAGTAAAGGTATTCCGCCTACAAGTGCTAATAGTGTAGTAGCCAAGAATCCTAAAAGTGCCTTACCGGCAAAAAATGCAACTATGCCTCCTATAAAGTAACCTACACCTACCATTAAGTTTTCTTTTATAAATGGCATCACTTTATCATTAAAGAAAGCGGCCGGATCGGCAAAAAATTCTTGTGCCATTTTAACAAGATTTTCTATGATCGGAGTTGCCTGTTCTTGAATAGTTTTCAATATCGGTAGTATAGCATCTTTTACATTATTAAACATATCTCCAAACTTAGACTCTCCTTCACCTGTAAAAAAGTTTTTCAAGTCATCAAATGTAGATTCAATAGTAGGATACACATTAGTAGTGAACCAATCTTTGGCTTTATGATACATGTCCATTGCACTTTCAATACTTGGAATTAAATTTGTGAATCCGTCTTTTAATGATTGGAAAATTTTACTATCAATCAAGTCAGCCGCAAGTTGTGTTTTAATTGTGTTAAATGTTTCTTCAACCTGTGCCATCTTGGCAGTCGATGCATCTCTGGCTTTTTGTTCTTCGCTTACTGCTGATCTAGTACCTTCAGAAGTTTCTCTAACCATTTTTAATTCACCAGCAAGTCTTAAAAGTTCACCAAATGATTGTCCTGATCCTAATGCTACATCAACACCACCGTCTTTAAACTTCATTGCTAGATCACCCATTTCACTTCCAACATTTACCATGAAATTGTTTAATTCTTCAGGACTCATGTTTTCAACGTCCTTGGCAAATTTTGCAAAGGTAGGAGAGTTAGCCATTAATTGTCTTGTTACAGGATCATTTGCTACTCCGTCTGCCATATCTAATAGTGCCGCTTCAAATGTTTTTGATTTACTACCTGCAAGTTCTAGGTTTGCACCGAAACGTAACTGTTGTTCTTCAGACATCTGTGCCATTGCAACTTGACGTCTAATGTCTGAATTTTTCTGTTTCATTTCGTCTTCAAGTTGTTTTCTACTTTTACCTGTCAGCTTTGAAACTTTATCTAATTCAAGTGCATACTTACCGCTCATTTCAACTAATTGTTGATCTGTAAGTAATCTATTTCTGCCTGTACCTTGTAGAAACTCGTTGTAGTTGATTAAGTTTTCATTAAGTTCGCCTGTAGTGAAACCCATTGCCATCAAGTCTCTACCCATTGTGCTTTGTCTAAACTCTTTAGATAGTCTTGCAAAACGTTGAGTACCACCACCAACAGTATCGCCAAAAAGTCTTAATCCTTCTGTATTGCTTTTTATAAGTTCTGTAAGTTCACCTTGAGGTATTGCCGCTTCTGCCGCCAATCTTGTAATGTTAAACATGTTGTTACCAAAAGATGCACCAACCTGTGATAGTTCTCTAAAATTATCAACTTGACCTTCTAGTAATCCTGTAAATGTTTGTAAACCTGGAATAGGAATAAACTGTGTAAAGTCACTTAATCTATTTCCACCTGTAAGTATTTCTGAAGCAAGTCCAGTAACAGCACCGGTTGCCATTCCAAGAGCACCAGTAAGTAAATTAAAGCCTCCACTAATGATACCAAGTAAAGCACCGCCGAGTTTATCAAGTGCATCTGCACTATCCTCAGCTTTTTCACCCATTTCATCAACTTGGTCAGCTGTTTTTTTAGATACAGGACCTATAGGATTTTGTTGGCCACCACCACCGCCGGTGCCACCGCCACCAAGACCTCTACCTTGTAACGCTTTAAGGATTTCTTTCAGCGTGGCTTCTGTAGCGGCGTTTTCCGCCTCTACTTCACCTATTCCGGGAATATCTACTCTTACATCAGCCATTAATTAACTACTCACATAATAGCATACCATAAATACTATGCTATATTATAACTATATTTAGCAGGAGTAATTAACATGGTAGATAATTCTATCCCACAAATGGGAACAACGATTCAAGGTATTCCAACAGGATCACAGCCTGCACCTGCAGGAAATCCTCTTGCGAAGCACCTTAGACAACCCAAGATCTATCTAAGATTACCTAGCGGCGGCGCATACTGGCCTGCAGGGTCTTTAGAAAAGACGGATAACGGTGAGTATCCTGTGTATGCTATGACAGCCAAAGATGAAATCACTTTTAAGACACCAGATGCTTTACTTAACGGTCAAGCAACTGTTGATGTAATCCAAAACTGCATACCTAACATCAAGGACGCTTGGAAAACTCCGTCGATAGACTTGGATGCAATTTTGATTGCAATACGAATGGCAAGTTTCGGACAGTCATTAGACATGACCACAAAAGTGCCAAACACAGACCTTGAGAGAGATTTCACAATGAATCTCCAACAAATGTATGATAACATCATGAACATTGATTATCAAGATACATTTACAATTCCTGGTTTTACTGTAAAAATAAGACCATTGAGCTATAAATCAATGACATCGCAAATGGTTAAGGCATTTGAACAACAGAGAATATTTTCTATTGTGAATGACAATACTATCAACGATGTTGAAAAAATGGATAAGTTTCAAGAAAGTTTTAGTAAACTTACAGACTTGAACATTGCTGTTGTAATAGAAAGTATTGTTTCTATTCAACCAGATGGAGAAGATGTAGTTACAAATCCGATACATCTTGAAGAATTTATCAAACAGGTTGAGGCAAAAGTGTATAATGATATTACTGCACATATCACTGCACAACGTGAAAAGTTTCAACAACCTCCTATTACTGTAGAAGCAACAAAAGAAGAAATAGAAGCAGGTGCTCCTAAAACTTTTGAAATTCCGGTAACGTTTGATCAATCAAATTTTTTCGGCTCCGGATCCTAACGTGGCCACTCGATAAAATCCTAAACGAGGCTAGGATCCTTGAAAGTCAGGTAAAAGAAATAAAACACGAACTGCTAAGAATCGTGTGGTGGATGAGGGGAGGAATCTCTATTACTGAAGCCTATGAATTGACTGGCGAAGATAGAAAGATCATAGCTGATATCATTAAAGATAATATCAAAACAGCAGAAAAAACTAAACAGCCTTTCTGGTAAAATTACGCTTTAGCTTTAGGGTTTTTACTTTTCTTTTGTAAAGTTTTAGATCCAGGAGCATTAGGTTTCTTGTTATTTGACATGCCAAAATTTCCTGTCATAGGTTTGTATTTTTTTTGAGTCCCTGGAGTTGTAGGATCTACATCTTTAACTGGTTTTTTCTTAGGTGCTGTTTTCTTAGATGGTGTTTTAGTTGCTGGTGGTGTTTTAGTTGCTGGTGGT
>CEQD01044269.1_pt1 | contig 9898 bp, 1 predicted proteins | sample 530511 | NCBI WGS metagenome assembly CEQD01 (sample SAMEA2620230, study PRJEB7988) | marine metagenome | biome: marine biome (ENVO:00000447); feature: surface water layer (ENVO:00002042); material: "saline water (ENVO:00002010), including plankton (ENVO:xxxxxxxx)" | depth 5 m | reverse complement strand
GGCTCAGGTTCTGGTTCCGGTTCTGGTTCAGGCTCTGGTTCGGGTTCCGGTTCTGGTTCTGGTTCAGGCTCTGGTTCCGGTTCTGACTCTGGTTCAGATTCGGGTTCTGGCTCAGGTTCTGGTTCCGGCTCTGGTTCTGACTCAGGCTCAGGTTCTGGTTCAGGTTCAGGCTCTGGCTCTGACTCAGGCTCAGGTTCAGGCTCTGGCTCTGACTCAGGCTCAGGTTCTGGTTCCGGTTCTGGTTCAGGCTCTGGTTCGGGTTCAGGCTCTGGCTCTGACTCAGGCTCTGGTTCAGGCTCTGGTTCGGGTTCCGGTTCTGGTTCTGGTTCCGGACCACTTGGGGGTTTTGAATATGGCTCTATTTTATTCATCCAATTTGTTAAAGAACTCCAATCTGGGTTTTGTGGTGTGGGATAGAGATTACCATTTTCATCTGTAAATGGACTATTAATATAAGTATATGAATATTCACTATCATCTAAAGAATCCTCAAAATTAGGTGGTTTTGTATAAGAACCAGTTTTATTCATCCAATTTAATAAAAGATTCCAATCTGGATTAATTGGATAAGAATCACCATTCTCATCTGTAAATGGTTCATCTACAAAAGTATAAAAATAACCATTTTCATTCGTTGTTGAAAACAAATTTAAAGATGTGTCATTACTTACGTCTCCTCGTAAATGGGACATATATATTAAAGTTAGTTAATATATATATCAAATATTATTAAAGTATTATGATAAATTAATATGGATTGTAAACTTATTTGTTACTATTTCATTATAACTATTTATACTGGTAACATTGATATCAAATGATTGTAATTTTTCATAATCAAACATCATATTTGTTTGTAGTTTATTACCATTTATAATTACTTTATCTGTATTTATATTATTTGTATATGTATGAGAACCAGAAATTAATGGAGAAAAAGTTGTGAAAGTACCTATAGTATAACCAATTTGTTCACTTTCATTAAAACTTGTTTTTGATAATATTATTTCTGTTTGCGGTAATGATCCAACAAGATAAATATCTCCTTTTGTACCTAATAATTCTTGTTGGGCTCCTTCGTACATGTCTTTATTATTATATATAAATGGTTCAGATGGTATTAATATAGTTACTCTATTACGAGGTGTATCTAAAAATGCATTTTCACCAATATTTATATTATTATTTAAAAATGTTATAATACGCATAGAGTTACATTTATAAAATGCAAGATCTCCTATATTAGTTAGATTTATAGGTAATGTAACAGAAAGTAATGATAAACAATTCTCAAACGCGTTTTTTCCTATCTCAGTTAAACTTTCTGGTAAATTTAGTTCATTTAGATTAGTACAATTTTTAAACGCATAGTTATCTATTATCGTAACTCCTTTTCCTATAGATACATTAATAATATCTTCTTTATTAATAAACTCAGTATAACTGCTTTCTGTTAAAGTTCCTTGAATATAAAAACTATGACTTTGGTCTTCAGTACTTATGATAGTAAATAATTCAGAATCAACTTCTGGTTCTGAGACAAAGTCTATATTATTTGTTAAATAAGATAATTGTGACGTTTCTTCTCTAATAAAACTCAATACACTATTATAAGTTTCATCTGTTCTTGTGGGAGTATAATGTCCAACATTTGAATCAATTAATTCAAGATAATTATAAAATTTATTTTTAATTTCTAATCCGAGTGTTTTAAAATTTGTATCTTGATCCCCGATAAAAATAAGTGTTCTTGTATCTGATGGCGAATTTCTATCAATGACATTTATTAATCCAGTATGATTTTCAGGTAAATAACCACAAAATAATAATACTTTACTTATTGATAAGGGACTTGCACTTTCTCTATTAAATGCATCCCATACAATAGAAGCCGCTGCTCCTTGTGAGTAACCTAAAATTGCATGATATGGACCATCATTAATTATTTTATTATTTATTTTATCAATTGTTGTTTGAGCCCAATTTTCATCTGTTGTTGTACCTTTATCATTACCACTTGATGGTGCATCATTCCACCATACACCATCTATCATATTATTTCCGCTTGCAGATAAAAAGTCAAAACTATATTCTCCGTCTAAATCTGATATCATATTTTGCATGCCAGTTTGATTTGAGAACCCTATTACAGAATCTCCTCCTCCATGTAAACACAATATTTTTTGAATGCTATATATAGGTTCTGTTTGAATAATATTTATTGAATAAAATAATTGTCCCCACATAAAAGAAGATACAGCGTCTGTTTGAATATATCCATTTATTTGAATATTTTGATTCAAATAGTTTACTAATTCATTTTGTATGTTTATTGGCAAATAGTTAGGTGCATTATTACCAACAACTCCATAAAAACCTCCTTCTAAATCAACATATTGAACTGTTCCGGATATTTGTATATCTGTTTTTTCAGACACGGTCAAATTTTCATATTGACTTATTAATTCTGGCGTAATAAAGGTTTGTACTGGTTCTGGTTCTGGTTCTGGTTGAGAAACTAAATTATAATAACCATTGTTAATATTAACATATAATAACGCTAATAATTTATCCCAACCTGGATATACTTGTGTTGCCATATTTTGATATGGTATAATTACATTACGTGCTGTGTTTTGCTGGTTATCTCTTACTATTAACCAATCAGTATTACCTTCTGGATCATCTGTTGTTCCTCTTTCAATAATACCAATAATTAAAACACTATGTCCTAAAATATCTCCATATTCACCGTTATCTATTTGTTCGGTATATTGCTCTCCAGTTGATTCATTAGATGAAGTAAAAGTACCAAATTTATAATATGTAGCAGAATATGATTCTTGATCATAAATATTTATATCTGCATATGAGTTTTGTACTATATTCCAACCTTGAAAACAAGCAAAAACAGTTCTATTATGATTAATTTCATGTTTTATAGTTTCAAACATTAATTCTCTATCTAAACTTACAGACGATGGATAGCCGTTCATTTTCCAATATTCTGGATATTCATTAGGTGTTCCAATAAAGTTTGGAGCAACCTTATTATAACTCATACTTACAATGTTATACCAGCCAAATTCATTATAGAATTTATTCATACCTGTGTAAATATTTCCAATTTTTGTTCCAATAGGGCTATTTGCTGCGGCACCGCTAGATCCTAGATTATTTGTATTCATATACCAACCAAAATCAGATACTTTATTTAAGTTTCCACGATGGCTAGGTCCATCCAATAAATAATCACCCCATCCATTATTTGAGTCCCAAGGAATTGTACTAATAGAAGTGGAAAATGGTTTTTCATTACCTGCAACAATATTGTCATTTATATTTGGTATATTTAGTCCACCAAAATCAATAAGATATCCTAATTGGTTTGCTGCAGTTGTTGGTGAACACCATGCAATATATTGGCTTTCATAACCTCCCATAATTGCACCATATGAAGTTGGTTGTAACCAATTAGGCACAACACCTTGAACCATAATTGCAGAAGTTATAATTGGTTCAGGCTCAGGCTCTGGTTCAGGTTCAGGCTCAGGCTCTGGTTCTGGTTCTGGTTCTGGCTCTGGTTCCTGAAAAAAATTCAATCTAAATATATTTACATATTCTTCATCCGAATAAATAGATTTATTCCAAGTAATACCTGCTTTCCATTTTGAATCACTATATCGCATAGCACCAATATCTGTTGTTAAAATATCAACACCATTTGCTTTAAAGCCTGTTGCTGTATGTGAACTTAATCCAGAGTTTACTATTGATGAATTATTTATAGGTCTATAATCATGATATACAGTATTTCTTAAATAGTCTTCCATATTTGAAGGACTAAAGTTATTTAAACTTGTAATTTGATTCGCGAATGATTCTGCATTTGAACGATGACCACTAATTGTTTCTGCCAAATTGTTAAGAACCAATGAACCATAATTAATATCATTTCCTGCTTGCGTATTTAAAATCATTAAATCGTTTTTACCATCGCTATCAAAAAAGGTATTATTGTATACATAATGTCCACCAACACTATTTCCATTACTATCTAATATTCCTCCTTTCGCCATAATACCACCATTACAATTCCAACCTATATTATGATGTATATATCCATCATGTCCATCACCATCTCCATCAAAACGAATACCATACTTGATTGTATCGTGCACCCAATTAAAACGTATTTTTGAATTTACTTGTTGATTTACCATTAAATGTATCATAGCACCATCACTTTGTAAATAACCACTATTATATAAATTATTATATTCAATTACAGGATTATTACCTGGATTTAATGTGGAAGAAGCCCCCGTTTTATGTATTGTATTGTATTTGATTGTATGATTACTACCGTTATATCTAATAGCAGTCATTACAGATGACAAATTACAAACAGTCTTATCAATATAACTAAAATAATTATTATTTAACGTATTACCACTACCACCAACTTCTAATACCGAACCATCTGTATATTTAAAAACACAGTTTTTAATAACGCAATTACTGCAATTAGACATATAGGTTTGTGAAATGAATGTTTCATTTTGTTGTGGATTAAAAGTACTACCATAATTAATTTGTTTCAACATATGAGCATAACAACTTGGATATAAAAAATTACAATTATCTATAGTTATTCCATCTTTACCGCTCGTTTTAACTGTTGTGCTAAAAAAATTTATGTTTGAAACTGTAATATTGTCACTCTTTAAATTTAATGAATAACTTTGCACCTTAGCTCTTATATTTTCAGTTGTTGGTAAAGAATTATTAGGCAACCATACATATAAATATTTACTTGTATTATCAAAATACCACTCATTTTGACTATTTAAATATTCTAATTTGTTTTCCAAATAATAATAATGATGCTTTTCTTTATATAAATCAACTGGATCATATGACAACCTTATAAAATTGTTTGCATCATCTAAAATAGTATTAGTAACCTCTTTTGTATAACTTTTAAAAGAACCTATATTTAAATTAATTAATGAATCATTCAATGTAAAGTTACTATCAATAAGTTTTTGCATTTTAACAAAAGAATATAAGCATAGATTATTGTGTGATATATCAACGATTTCTCCATTTGTATAATCTCTTACAGTATTTTTAACTTCAGAATAATTATAATATCCATGTCCCCAATTATTTAAATCATATACCTCATCATTTTCCCATTGAGCACTAGGCCAACGCGCGTTGATTACCTCTTTTCTGTTATAAAATAATTGCCATATTTCAACATCATCACGTAATTTAATTTTGTATTGAGTAACAGTGTTTTGCTGATTATTATCGGTAATTATTGTTCTGTTAATAGGTGTCCAATTTCCTTCACTAGAACTATCTTTTAAATCTTCAATTGAACGAGTACCATCAAATATAACTTTTTCATTATTATATGATGTAATTTCAATTGGTTCGGATACATTTGTTTCTAAAAATTCATATGAACCTTCGCGAATTTCTAATTTTGTTTGATCAGTGATTTTAGATAATGCATAACTAATTGTATTGAAAGGATCACTTATTGTTCCAGTTGTAGTAGTTAAATTATTACCTGAATTAGATACATAAAATGAGTTTACTGTTTCAGGAGTTGTATTTGTAAAATTCAATGCACATTTATATCCACTTGCTAATGCAGCAACACTAGTAGACCCCGACCAAGGTTTATTTAATACAGATATATCACCAATATAAACATTACTTTTATTATATAATTTTTGATTATTGTCAACTACATCTCCTATAGCACATGAACCATGATAATGGTATATTGAATTAATTTGTGAAACAATATATGCACGTATCTTTTCAGATGTATCTAGATTGCTATAAGCAGGTTGCAGTAATGTATAACCCTGTTGAGTTAATAATTGATGATTCTTTGTAAATGCTTCTTCTAGGTAATCAATATATGTAGTTTCATTATTTCCTAAGTAATTTATTGTAACATCTGGATTTACATCATCACTAGAATTAATTTTTACACTTCCTAATCCTGTTAATGAATTACTTAATGCGTGTGTTAATATTAATGTATTTTCTAATCCTGGTATAATGGAATAGTAAGTTTGCCAATTCAAATTAGCATCTCTTGTTTGAACATGTGATACAATATTTTGAGATTCAAAACCTAAATCAACTGGTACATAAGTTGTAGTAGTTGTAGTTTCATCTGGAAAAAGTGAATCGTATAATGCTTGGGATTTTAAATTTTCTGGTAAATTTGCGTAATTAATAGTACCTTCATAAGTCCCTATTTCAATAAAATTTGATTTATATGAATCCCATCTAGATAAATTGTGTGGATATTGTAAATTATAATTTGTACTCCATTTTGTGATAGCGTAGGAACCACCTGGATGACTTGATGCCCAATTTGTAAAATCATACACCTTATTTACATCATTTGAGTTAACACCATTTCCAGTTGCATAATAGACACTTCTATTACTATGAATATTAATTTTTTCTAGATTAGCCGTATTTAATTGAAAATCTCCATTTCCAGAATAAGGTTGAGTTGTTGTAGTTTGTTGAGGTTGTAACTTTCCATATGTTATTGTAAATCCACCATGATCATATAATTTATTACCACAATCTATACCGCTTCTTTGTAAAATAGCAGGTGTTTGAATAGCACCAGCGCACAAAATAAATTCTTTACCATAGTATTTTTCATTATTAAAATTAATTACATTTGTCGCTGTATCATTATAAAATTCTATATTTGATATTTTTTGATTATACAAAATAGTAACATTAGATAAATCTTGCAATAGATCACCTAACAACAATCTATTATTCGTTTGTAAATCATTTGAATATACTTTATTATTATAGAAATTCATATTTAATTCGTTTGAAGAAGCATCTATTGTATCTTTTAAATCATAATAAGCGGTGTTTGGTTTTTTAACGCCATTAGTATTAGTATAGTCATATTTTTGCGCATTTGTTATATTTGCTATGTTTTGATATATAGAAATATCTTCTTGAAATTGAGCATTCACTAAGTCTGCCTGATCTATATATTGCAAACCAAAATGCAAGGTTCCTCCTCCTAAACCTTTTCCAAGCCAAATTGTTTCATTATTCTCACCAACAAATGCATATTGATAGTTATCATCCTGTTGAGCATTTCTCCACTCAAATATATTATCGTATCCAGAATTTTTATAATCATCTAATGTATTTTCATTACTTTCTAATATTAATATGCTTTTATTAGGGTTCTCAGTTGCAATTTTATAAGATGTCATAATTCCTGAAGCACCTCCACCAATTACTACATAATCGTATAAAGTTTCAGGAATTGGTGGTTTTTGATAAGGCTCAATTTGATTTATCCAATTTAATAATAATCTCCAATCTTGATTCTGAGGTGTTGGATATAAATTACCATTTTCATTTGTAAAAGGTTCTGATATATGTATATTTGTATATAAAGAATTTTCAAGGAATTCGTTTAATGATGGTGGCTTAGTATAATTATTCGTCTTATTCATCCAATTTTTTAATAAATTCCAGTCTGTATTTTGTAAAGCAGGATAAAGATTTCCATTTTCATTTGTAAATGAATTTGTTATATATGTATATGAATATTCTGTTGGATGACTTGTATTAAAGGTGTTAAATGATAAATCACTAAATTGTGTATTTGTCATTATATAATTATAATGATAAATTATTATAAATTATTTATAAAAATTTTTGTAACTTATAATTTTTACCATGTTATTGTTTTTATATTTCTAACAGTACAAACAAAAATAATACCTCCTGTTTCGTGAAAATTAAAGCCACCGTTGTTCGCACGATCAAGTAGCATGTATATTTTTTTACCATAATAATCATGGTTATCCATAGCACCACTTCTACGAGTCCATCTGTGATTCCATTTACCTGTTGGTCTACAATTGTGTGGACCTCCAATCTTTCTTAGTGTCCCATCTGCTAATTCCAAGAAGAATACAGCAAGATATGCATGAGACGCACCTTGGTAGAAGTAAAAGTGATATGGTTTTACCTCTATAGGCATTTCTAGACTTATCCATGCCGTTGGGCTACCATTATAATAAGTTTGTTGAACGCCATTTTCATCTATATAATCTAAACCAGTATTTCCACCACTGTTAATCCACCATCTACCACTGCTATTATAATTAAAAGCAATATTTACAAATGCATTTTCAGGATTATTTTGACTATTACCAGAAGTTCCGTTATCGTAACTAGAGTTTCCACGACTTGAACCAGTTACCGTATAATCTCCATTTTTCCATGCTTCATCACCTGTGAAACTTGTAATAGTTTTTGTATAACTTAAACGAGCAGTACTAGATCTTGATGGATAGTTTCCTGTAATAGCATATGGTAAACTCATGTTAGTATAATTATATACTTCTGCTGCTTCAAAACTCTTTACCTCATTGTCTCTGCCCATATGTTGTGAAGATTTTATTAATTGAACATCTCCCAAATTATGCATTGCAAGTGCAAGATTATCATTATTTGATGTTGATTGTACAGTTAAAAATACTCCATGAGTATTACTTCCATATGCATCTATATCAGCTTGTGAAATGTCTGGTAGATTAGTTAAATCCTCAATTACAGTAAATACTCGTGCCTCACTAGAATTTGTTGTTATGTTACTTGCACCATCGTTTCCATTATATTTTGTTCCAAATACTGCGGTAGAACCACCTAAGTATCTTAAATCGGTACCATTATCAAATTTAACAATATAACCATCAACAACTCTTTCAATATATAGATGATCAGGTAAAGTATATGTTATACCATCTATAGTAGGTGTGGGTGTTAAATAATTACCGTCTCTATCAAGTAAACCTCCAATAACAATTACATCATCAGCATCATTAATGTAAATAGTAAAATCACGCGTATAATTACTTACTCCATCACTAGTAGTAACGCTAATAATGTATTGGCTAGCCGCCTCATAATCAATCATGCCATTTGTTTTTAATGTATCATCTTCTATTACAAATGGAACACCACTAGTATCAAGTGTATAAGTAAATGTATTGGAATCTTGATCAGTTGTAGTGAAAATACCTACCACTGTTGAATCAGGTACATTTTCATCTACATAATTGTTACTTAATGTTAAATTTGTTGGTGGATCATCAGTATTATTGACAATGATTACAAAATCACTTGAAATATCATATTCACCATCACTTGATGAAATATTTATAGTATATGATATTTGTTCTTCATAATCAATTATTCCATTTGTTATTAACTTATCACCACTAATTGCAAAAGGAACACCTGCTGTATTAATTGTATATGTATGTGTATCACCAATATCTGTATCGTTTGTTGTTAATGTTCCTATTACAAAACCAATACTAACATTTTCATCAACACTGGTATTATCTAATACTAAACTTAACGGTTCCTCATTGACATTGTTGATATTAATTATAAAGTCTTTATTAAAGATATTATTTGAAGCATCGCTTGTTGAAACATTAATTGTATATGAACTATTTTCTTCATAATCTAATACTGCATTTGTTATCAACTTATCTCCACTAATATCAAATGGTACACCTGTTGTGTTAAGCAAAAATGTTGGTATTACAGGAGTTGCAATACGCGCTTCGCCTTCAAATGATAATCTATCTAAAGATGTTCTTCCCAATCCAGTATCTGTACTACTATTAGAATTTCGGAAGCCTTGAAATACAACATAAATATTAGAAGTGTATTTATCACTGTTTATATTCCATGTATATGCATTATTATCATCGTATTGACCTGCTTTAAGTAGACGTCTTACACCATTTATTTCACCTATTAAATAAATATGTCTCATACGAATCCAACCAGA
>CEQD01018367.1_pt1 | contig 10025 bp, 17 predicted proteins | sample 530511 | NCBI WGS metagenome assembly CEQD01 (sample SAMEA2620230, study PRJEB7988) | marine metagenome | biome: marine biome (ENVO:00000447); feature: surface water layer (ENVO:00002042); material: "saline water (ENVO:00002010), including plankton (ENVO:xxxxxxxx)" | depth 5 m | reverse complement strand
TTGAAGGAACCTGATGACTTCCTAAAAGTCCGCGAGACCCTTACTCGTATCGGTGTAGCGTCAAGAAAAGACCACAAACTATATCAATCCTGTCACATATTACACAAAAAAGGCAAGTATTATATAGTACACTTTAAAGAACTGTTTGCGTTAGATGGGAAACCAGCAAACATCACCAAGAATGATGTTGAAAGACGTAACAGAATTGCCAAGTTACTATTTGATTGGGGGTTAGTAGACTTCCAAGCAGAAGATTTAACAGAGGTAGCACCATTGAATCAAATCAAGGTACTATCATACAAAGACAAGGCAGACTGGATCCTTGAATCCAAGTACAACATAGGTAAAAAGAAAGTAGTAGCAGAAACATGAAAGCATTTGCAGCAAAACAAGTTAAACGGTTCTTTGAAACAGGAAACTGGGCATTAAAGTTAATCTTTATTGTCGTAATTGCAGAACTAACCTTCGTTGGTGCTGCTCTTTCTGGAATCGCAGGACCACTTGATGAGAATGATAGTAACAACATCAAACATATACTGTCATTAGTTGCTACTAAATCATTTGCACTCTATGCTGCTGAAAAAGCAGGAGCAAAAGAAAAGTATCTAATCGAAAAGGCAAAGGTATGATCGGAAAAGAAACACCAGAGATCAAATATGATCGAGCACTGACACTATTTGAAGAGTCAGTATTGGCACCAGACCACAAACTCAGGGGTTGTGCACATAACCAAGGGTGTTTCGATGAGTTGATGGAGATCCGAGAACATGTGTTAAAGTATCTTAAAACATTAAGAGAAGTCACACACCATACATATGCTGACGAGAGCGATGAGATAGAGACAGCAAAATTAGCAGACGTAAAAGCACTATCTAAATGGAGATAAAGTTTCACAAAACATTTGGACCAGGGAAAGAACCATGGTACGTCAAATATGAGAGGTGGGCAAGCAAACAACGCTTTCCTATCTCTTTTTTAGCACAGGCACTTATAGAGTGGTTGAAAGAGAAATGGATAGAAGGTAAGGTTGACATGGAAATGACAAGTGTTGACGCACAGGCAGAGGAAATATTGCAAAAATGGGAAGAAGATGCTAAGATAAAGGCAACAATTAAAACAACTCCATCAGAGGTCAAAGGACTCGATGACATGGAGATAAACTACAATGAGCGAAGTCCATTTTAAGAAGCATCGGGTGTTCAGAGAGACCCCAGATGTCATATTTTATGACATTTCTGTGGAAGAATCTAATGCATCTGACTTAGTGATACATGATGGTCCTGCTACATCACCACCTGATGATATGGTAGGTGCAAAACAGTTCTATATTCACAAATATCAGGACGATTACAACAGAGTTGTATCAGGAGAGAGACAGTTCGAGTTAGTAAACTTTGACTGGAAATATCCATACCACATAGTACACCTCAATCGTGCTAGTGGTGCCCTAATGATACCTAAAATGACCTATCATAGGTCTAAATCAGGTGAGTCAGGGTCTATTGTAATCAACCAGTCACAGAGGTATGAAGGATTCGATAGTGAGTCTGAATTTATACCTGTATCTTGTGCTTCTGTACCTAAATTATACAAGGTATTGATGCATGAGAAACCAGTGGTGCACACCCTGGGAGAATAGGTTGACTATATAATGTAAGCATGTTAAAATTATTTGTTCACAAATATGCAAATGCACACATATCACATATATTGGAAAGATCGACCTATTTTTAAGAACTTAGAAGAGGATGACTTCTTTATGATATGGGAAAAGATCATGCACTCTTACAACGACGAGTTGTCTTACGTTAGATTGAAAGGCAGCGAGACAGCAGACCTTGAAACTTCACATTAATGTACTCTCAGTCAACCAATCTTGAATCAGCATTTTACCTCTACGCTAAGAGAGTAGAAGCACTTCATGCAATGGTGATGGGGAAAAAGTTAGGAGCAGAAGAGGCATACCAACACCTTAAAATAGAGCGAAAAGCACTAAAAAAGGTGTATAAAAAACATAAACGAACTGAATACGACAGACATTGAAATTCTTAGGATTAAGAATTGATGATCATGATTCCAACATTACATATACTGACGGTAAAACAGTAAAGTATTGTGCAACTGAGCGTCTTTTCGGCATTAAACATCATGGATACGACAACATTTGGCAGTGGTCAGATGTGCTAGATTCTTGGGGTGTAAAATTAAGTGACATAGATGCTATTGCTATGATCACAGACAAGATTTGCTTCGCAGAGAACGAAAATTATAGAGATTTAGACTTAGGACTGCCATGTAAGACGTATGCAGTCGACCACCACTGGGCACATGTGTTGAGCACATGGATGCTTGGTGACATACCCAAGGTAAACTATGTGTTTGATGGGTTTGGGAACAATGATAGGTCACATTCACTGTATTTGAACGGTAAATTAAAGAGTTCACACAGTGTCAAGAAGACTGGTTCTATCGGTGTTGAAATGGCATTTGTAGGTAGGACTTGTGGGTTCACAGCAGACGAGTGGGGACTAGATTTAGCAGGAAAAGTGATGGGATTGCAGTCATATGGCATGAATGAACCCAACTACTATAACCTGATGGATCAGTATAGTATTGAAGAGATCAAACAAATCTGGAATTATGACTCATGGATCAGGAAATGGGATAATGAGTTCGATATTAACTGGTTACGCACTGTACATGAGATAACTGGTGACAAACTGGTAGAGTACATGACTCGCACTGGTGACGGACCTATAACATATACTGGTGGTGTAGCACAAAACTCTGTATTTAATGGAAAACTGCATGAATCAGGCATAGATGTACGAATTCCACCTCATGCTAACGATTGTGGACTATCACTAGGTGCAGTAGAATTTTTAAGACAGAAGTTCCATGAAGAACCCTTCGATACTACTGGGTTCCCCTTCTGGCAGGACGATGAAGCACCCGAAGAACCCACTGATAAGACTATTACAGAGGCAGCAGAGGCACTTGCACAGGGTAAAATTGTTGGTTGGTACCAAGGTCATGGTGAGATAGGTCCAAGAGCACTAGGACACCGTTCTATCCTTGTAAACCCCAGATTACCGAACGCTAAGAACGAATTGAACAGTAAGGTTAAACATAGAGAACACTTCCGCCCCTTCGGTGCTGCGGTACTACTGGAAGACACACAGAAATACTTTGAATTTAAGGGTAAGAGTCCATATATGAACACATGTGCATATGTTCACGACGAAGAATTGTTGTCTGTGACACATGTGGATGGCAGTAGCCGCATACAAACAGTGGAGGGTGATGATTCTTTCGCTAAGTTGCTTCGTAAGTACAAAGAACTGACAGGTGACTCTGTTTTACTCAATACATCACTGAATATGGGTGGTAAACCAATAGCATCTAAAATGTGGGAAGCGAAAGAATTATTCTCTAAGAAAGGAATTGAAGAAATGTATATTGGAAATGATAAATTGTCTAAATAAAGGTGCTACCCCCTCTATCTTATGTCAACAGCGAAGACAGAGGTCGTACAACCAGAACAGAAAATAGTTAAGCATGAGAGAGACGACGATGCAGTTGCAACACTGGTTCGTCTGGTGATTCTAGGATGGTCCGCTGCGATCCTCACTATAAATTACTTACAGGTCCCAGGACTTGCTAAGACAAACATCGATCCCACTTTCATAGCCAGCGTTTTCACAGGAACACTTGCCACTTTCGGTGTCGCCACGTCCAAAAAGAATGGTGACTCACCCAAAGGAACAACATGCAAGTACATGCAAACAGAAGGTAAAAAGTAATGCAGAAAATCGTTAATGCTATCGCCATTTTTGGTGGTGTAGTGGCACTTGGAGTCGTAGGACTCGGTGGATATGTATTCATCCGTAAGGATGCAATCATTGAAGATATTAAAACAAAAGTAACAGGAGCAGCACTCGGTGCAGTGTCTGGTTCGTTACCTGACATGGTTCCAGACGCTCTACCCGACTTCTCTGGACCCGCTTTACCACTAAAATGAAGAGCAGAAACATACTTATAGCGACAGTGGGTGGTCTAGTGGGACTCTCACATATAGGTATGATTGCACTCCTCGTATCACGAGTCGGAGTTAAAGACCAGATACCACTTATCAGTCCACCAGTAGGACCATATACATCATATGCTATATCAGCATCTAAGGATGGGTATAAGGTAAGTTATCAAGCAAATGACCCTAAAACTATGGTCAAGAGCACATCAACTAAGGTCAAAGGTCTAACAAAGAAAACAGAAACTACTGTTGTAGATGAGTATACAATGGATGGTAAGACCCATCTAGGTGTACTAGGCATGGCAGAGGCGAATGCACTCAACGTAGCATGCATCAAGGCAGAAGGTGGTGGTGAACAGACAGGCAAGGTAGTAGGTGCTGCTGTTGGTACTGCTGCTGGTGCAAAGGTAGTTGCTGTACCATTCGTAGGTCCAGTTCTAGGAGGTCTTGTAGCACTAGGTGCTGCTGATAAAGGTGCTGACATAGGTGGTCAGATAGCGACTGAATGGAGTGAAGCATGTGACCCTGATACAACCGATTAATATAAACGATGTCAATGTATTTGACATAACATTGCCCCCGATCACGCAAAGATATAGCGTGACACCAGGGGCATTGCCATTTTATAACCCAGTAACGGTACCAGTTGGTGTACCTTTGATTCTGATGCCTGGATGTGTAGAAGCACACCCAGAAAGCAAACCACAGAACCCAAATAATAACTTAGTCAAAGATGATGAGGACGGAGCAAAGGTATATTGTGATGCTGGTATGCCATCCTTTGATGCGATGGACTATACACCAGAGAATTTAATAATAACGAGAGATATAGAGACACCTGTGGTAGAAGCACCACCTCCACCAGAGACACCAGAAGTAGAACCACCAGATATACCACCCACAAACGAAGAACTTCCCTGCCCTGGACCAAATGCACCTAGAATAGGTGACATAGCACAGAACAAGGAAGAGAAAGTATCAGGTTTTGAAAAACAGATTGACCCTGTAACTAATAAGGAAATCTGTGTGACATTGTATGAGGATATACCACCACTAGAAGCACTATTACCAGACGTTCAGACCGTGAGTACCACCGCAGTCATAGCAACAGTTGCTACGGGATCTGCACTCCTAGCGAAACCTCTTGCAGACCTGTTGTTGAGGGTTTTTCGTCCCGCGATAAAAAAGGGATTGACCACTTTCCAAACCAAGATTTTGAAGAAGGCACCGAGGCAGTTAAGTCGCTCTGAGATCCAGACGAATCAGTATCGGAAAAAGAAAGGTTTAGATCCTTTTTCTCCTCCGAAGAAGAAGAAGGGTTAAGTTGATGGACGTGTGGTTTCACTACATGTACACCGTCCACAACTACATCAGCACATATCTTATGATACGGTGAGTTTTTGTGGAACCGAATTCCGTCCCTGGCGAGTTCACCACAGTTCTTTAATCTTGCTATCTCAAAGTCTAATCTTTTATTGGCGATGTTTTGTGTTTGTAATGCTATCTGTGTCTCTACTGCTAGTTTACACTGCTCTTGTGCCTTTTTATCTAATGGTATTGACCATGTTGCAGACACACCAACAGATGCGTTCAGTTGATCCTTCTGACCTGTACGAGTAGGCATGTAATATAAAATATTCCCTGGATTGTCGATCTGACCGTCATCATCAGCGTCATGTACGTCGTACACTGGGTCATTCCAATACGCTTCGTATGGTTTTTGTCCAGAAATTGATCCAGTGACGTAGGGAGTTATGTTGAGGGTACTACCTTGACACTGGATACCATTACCATATGTGTTTGTTATATACGGTCCTTGTAAAACTTGAATAGCTTGGTTGGTCACTGACCCACTGCTATTAGCGATGGGCGATGCAGTAGCACTAACACCACCAACAGTTTCAGCACGAACACTAGGCATAAACCCAGTGATAGCAAGGGATATCCCTATTGCTGAAAGATACTGGTTGTGTCTGTGACGCTTTGGATAGTGGTGGTTCGATTTATCACGGTGTGATTTGAGAGTCCTGGTCCACTGTATGTTTCTGTGAATTGGAAGTTCGCACCTGGCGTTGTCTGTGTAAACGTCGGTTTTGTATCCACTCCTGTCCATGTTGAAGCAACTCCTTCAATAGTTACATTATTACTTGTAGTTGTTGGTGATAGATTACCAGATGCTGTAACACCAGTGCCTGTTGCGGTCCACTGGTACCCAGTATTATAATCCATCGAATTTATAGTCTCAGTGACTGTCGTAGTCGTCTCAGTGTGAGACGTCATACTACCTTGTGTAAAATTAGGCACCACAGGCACTGCAAACACTGGGTTTGCGCCCATGGCAAAGCATATAAGAAGTAGTTTTATGTTACTCCTCATATGTCTCACCTATCTCACTGTTAGTTCGCTGACCACCTGTCCAGTCGCTTGTGTACCAGCACCACCAGCAGTTAATGCAATGGTTCCTGATGTATCGATTGTACCCGCTAGGTCACCCGCTGTTCCTGCTGCTGTTGAGAGACTTGACTGGAAAAGTTTCCAACCTGTCCAACAGTAGGTGCACTACTTGATATAGCATCACCTTGTGTGAACGACTGAGTAAAGCTCCAACTTTCCCCTGCTGTCGCTTGGGTCGCTGACAACGTAGGTATAGAACCAACGCCACTACTGATAGTTAGACTACCAATGGATGATGTTGCACTACCACCTGACGGTGTGTACTGTGTGGTCACATTGTTACCACTTACAGAGTACGTCGAACCAATACGCTCAACCTGTGTTGCTGCTGCGTTTACTTGTAACTGAACTGATGAACTTAACTTATGTGTAATGTCTGCATTAGCAGCACCTACACCTAAGAAAGGCATCATACCGAAGAAGATTAAGAATCGTTTCATGATTTTTTATACTACCTTCACCCATATTTATACCTAAAATTATTACAGTTTTCCGTACTTGTAAAAACGATACAACTGTACTAAATATAGGTAGTTGCCTTCGGGGACTACAAACAAACTCGCTTACTAAGGAGAACCATGAGAACATTAAACTTCTCGTCCAGAGATATGGACAAGATCTTTGACGCTGCAATGACTTACAGCGTTGGATTTGAAGATCTATTCAACAGGATGCATTCATCGGCATCAATCCACACATCTTACCCACCATATAACATAGTCAAAGAGACTGAATCAGAGTGGAGAATCGAGATGGCACTAGCAGGATGGTCTAAGGATGATATAGAGATTAGTACAGAAACTAACGTCCTAACCATTAAGTCTAAGGTAGAACAGGAATCAGATGGAGACTTTATCCATCGTGGAGTTGCCAAGAGGTCATTCACTAAGACATTTAACATTGCAGATGATGTAGAAATAGGTGAAATCACACACAAAAACGGACTATTAAATATCAAACTTACTAAGATAGTTCCAGAAAGTCAGAAACGAAAAGTCTATGACATAAAGTAGTCTATATAATAGACAACCGAAGAGACCCCCAGTGGTCTCTTTTCTATTGGAGAATTTTATGAACATGTATGTCAATCTGTGTCCTGCATATACACAGAAGAGTGACTCAGTAACTATGGACGTTCCACCTGACATGACGGAACACTTTATGCAGTATGTGTATACCTTATCTGACGAAAAGAACATATCCGCTAGACGAGCGTTCAATGATATGCTAAGATATACATTTGACACCCTTATGGAGAAAGATTATGAGCGCAAGAGTCGTAAGAATGATAAACGGAGAAGACGTAATCGCTGACGTCAAGGAAGTTCGTGAATCTAACGACGGTCCTGCACTTGCTTATAAACTTACGCAACCATACACCGTTACAATTCAACAACCTCCCGAGGTTACGTTTGAAACTGATGATGAAACAGCGATAACAGACTTCACACAGTTAGATGTAGAGTTCACAGTTTATGTACCCTTCTCAGCAGAGGAGCACATCTTCTTACCTCTCCCATCTGTGATGTTTATATACAAACCATCAGATAATCTCGTAGAAAAGTACAATCAATTACTAGATCATGGTAAAACTAATCCTGCTTAAAGCAGACATCAATAAGTATCTTATTGGAAAGATAACAGAACTAGATGAGGAACCATCGTTACTCATAGAGAATGTTTATCAAGTGAGAGACGAGAAAGACATCGAGAAATACCCTAAATTTACAGACCAACGTGATCTGTTCTTGACTTCTGATGTAGTCTTTACTATAATAGATCCATCCAGCACTTTATTGGCAACTTATGTTACCAGTACAGGTGACATTAAAGCAGCAAACAACACTCCTTAATGAATTTCTACACTGACGTGTTACTCCTTGGTGATGATATCCTCTATCGAGGGTATGAAGATGGGAGGCAAGTTCAGTATCGTGAGAAGTCACGTCCTACTTTATACTTTGTACCAAGAGAACAATCTAAGAAGTCAAGTTGGAAAACACTTGACGGTAGATACGCACACCCAAAGAAATTTGATGGTGCTCGTGAAGCAAGAGGGTTCATTGACAAGTATAAGAATGTAGATGGACTAGAAGTTCATGGGTATGATAGATTTGCATACCAATTCATCGCACAGAAGTTCCCTAACACAGTGGAATTTGATATGGATGTGATGAAAATATATGCTATTGATATCGAGGTTGCATGCGACAATGGATTCCCCTCAGTAGAAGCATGTGCTGAGGAAATGCTGTGTATTACCATCAAAGACATCATGTCTAAGAAGATAATTACATGGGGAACTAGGGAGTTCATACCTAATGGGACTGAGTATCGTACGTTCTGGACTGAACAAGCGATGCTAGAAGATTTCCATACATGGTGGTGTGAAAATACACCTGACGTTATTACTGGATGGAACTGTCAACTATATGATATTCCATACTTATGTCGTAGATTAGACAGAGTGCTAGGAGAGAAGTGGAAGAAGTCACTTTCACCATGGAACGGTGTTCTTGAACGTGAAGTCTTCATCAAGGGTCGTAAACAAATTGCTTATGACATTCGTGGCATTGCTACACTTGATTATTATGATCTCTATCAGAAGTTTACATACTCAGCGAAGGAATCCTATCGCTTAGATCACATTGCATCTGTTGAACTAGGTGAGAAGAAACTTGATCACTCTGAGTTTGAGAACTTCAAAGCATTCTATTCTCAGAACTGGCAGAAGTTTGTCGAGTATAATATAAAGGACGTTGAACTTGTTGACCGTCTGGAAGACAAGATGAAACTCATTGAGTTGGCATTGACTTTATCTTATGATGCTAAGGTTAATCTTACTGATGTATATTCACAGGTTCGTATGTGGGATACTCTCATATACAACGATCTATCTAAGAGAAACATTGTAGTTCCTCCCAAGGTAGATACACAGAAGAATGACCAGTATGCGGGTGCATACGTCAAAGAACCTGTGCCTGGGATGTATGACTGGGTGGTCTCTTTTGACCTTAACAGTCTGTATCCACATTTAATAATGCAGTACAACATTTCTCCCGAGACGTTAGCAGAAAGAAAACACCCAACGGTTAGTATCGAGGCTATACTTCAAGAGGACATAAACCTTGATGGTGACTATGCTGTATGTGCCAACGGTGCACAGTATAGAAAAGACATCCATGGGTTCTTACCAGAGATGATGCAAAGGATCTACGATGAACGTAAGATCTACAAATCTAAAATGCTTAGAGCAAAACAGGAGTATGAAACAACACCAACCGTGGCACTCGAAAAAGATATCGCACGATTCAATAACATTCAGATGGCACGAAAGATTCAACTCAACAGTGCCTATGGTGCAATCGGAAACCAATACTTCCGATACTACAATCTGGCAAACGCTGAGGCAATCACACTCTCTGGTCAGGTTGCGATTCGTTGGGTTGCCGACAAAGTAAATGCATACCTTGGTAAAATATTAAAGACAAATGATGATTATGTTATTGCTAGTGATACTGATAGTATCTACCTCCAT
>CEQD01036619.1_pt1 | contig 10036 bp, 9 predicted proteins | sample 530511 | NCBI WGS metagenome assembly CEQD01 (sample SAMEA2620230, study PRJEB7988) | marine metagenome | biome: marine biome (ENVO:00000447); feature: surface water layer (ENVO:00002042); material: "saline water (ENVO:00002010), including plankton (ENVO:xxxxxxxx)" | depth 5 m | reverse complement strand
ACATCCGCTAGTTGTAAAAGCATATTTAGGTATCATTGTAACCCCTTGAACATTTTATTAAACTGGATATTAGCCTTAATGTCAATGAGATTTATTAAGATATATTTAATAAAAAAGTGGTATCATTTTTATTGGTGAGTAATTTTCTTAAAAGATTTTTAACTTCTTTAGTTTTGGTTCCGATCCTTTTTTTTGGAATTTTTAAAGGAGAATATATTTTTCTCTTATTTGTAACACTGGTAATAATTGTTTCATTTAACGAACTATCAAAAATAATAATTAATAAAGATCCGGGTCAGTTACTTTTAGGTTATATTGTTACTCTTAGCATTCCCATAGCCTCATATATTGATATAGAACTTTTTATAAACATTTCCCTCTTTTTAATAATATTATATTTTGTTAGAATTATTTATAAAAAAATTTCCGTTAGTAATTTTTGGTCATCATATATTTTTATTTCTTTGTACACAGCTTTTGGACTAAGTTTTGCAATAATAATTAGGAATGAAGAAAATGGGTTAATTCTTGTTTGTATTCCAATTATAATAAGTTCAGTCAATGATATAATGGCCTATCTAATCGGTAAAAACTTTGGACAAAACTTAGCTTTTCCTAATGTAAGTCCAAATAAAACCTTTGAAGGAACATTTGCAGGAATAATATCTTCAATAATTTCTTCATACCTACTATTTTCATATTTAGATATAAACATTGGCTTATTTAAAATGATTTTTGTTGGACTTATAATTTCATTGATGGGAATTTTTGGTGATTTCTTTGAATCGCTGATTAAAAGAAAATCTGGCATAAAAGACACAGGTAATTTATTACCGGGTCATGGCGGTATGACCGACAGGGTCGATAGCTTAATTTTTATTCTTCCAATTTTCTATTTAATTATTTTATCCATTAATGTAGTGTAATAAATATAAAATGAGTGCAAAAAAAAGAGTTTTTACGAATAAAAAAGTAAATTATTTGCCAAGGGCAGTTATTACTATTTTATTGATTGTATTTTTATACGTCAGCTACATATTTATTTTTCATAAACCATCATTAAACATCGAAATTAAAAATGTAATATCCTTAAATGAATTTGTTATATCAATTTTTGAAAAAAATTCAAGAATAAAAAGTATTGATATTAGATTAATTTCAAAAGATAAAAATTTCTATAAATTTAATATTGATAGTCTTATAGCAAACCATGAGTTACAAGAATTAAATGATAAAAAATTAAAACTAATATTTAGTAACGATGAAGAAGCAATCTCTTTTCTTAAAAAAAATGATGGAGAAAAAATTATTTTAAAATATGAAATTAGTTACGAAAATTTATTTTTTGATCGCATATTAATTAATGAATTCGATTTAAATGTTGACGTATCACCACCTAAAATATTTGATGTTAGAACCGATGGTTATGTATACCTAGGTGGAATTGGATATGTTGCTTTCAAGACGTCAAAAGATGCAAAAAATACTTATTTGGAAAATGGTAATGGCGGTATTTTTAAATCATTAGAAATTAAAAAAAATGATTATATTGATCATTTGATTTTTTTCACATGTTCAAATATTCCTTGTAAACAAAACAAAATAAAAATTATTTCTGAAGATATGTTAGGAAATAAAGTTCAAATTTCACGAAAAATTAAAACTATAAAGAATAAGAAGTGGTCAAATATCAAAATATTTTTAGATAAAGGAATGATAACGGACAAATATAACGAGATTTTTAATTCTAATCTAGATGATTTCACAAAAGAAAATTTTCTAAAACTTAATAAAGAGGAAAGATTAATTAATGAAACCTACATTAATTCAGTAACATCTAAAATATCTGCTAAGAAATTATTTGATGGAAAATTTAAGTCTTTAGCAAATTCAAAAGTATCATCAGAATATAGTGAATTAAGGACATATTATTTTAAGAATGATGACAGCACTATATTAGACAAACAATATCATTGGGGTATTGATCTATCATCTGTTAAAAATGACAATGTTTACTCTGCTAATAGGGGTCAAGTCGTTTTAGTTGAGAAATCATTGGGGATATATGGAGGTGTTGTTATAATTGATCATGGTATTGGCTTCTATACCTTATACAGTCATCTAGATACTATTAATGTGAATAAAGGAGACAATGTGGATAAACAAACATCTTTAGGTACGACCGGAACTTCAGGATTTGCTTTTGGAGACCATTTACATTTTGGTGTTTTTTTACAAGGTACACCTGTTGACCCAATTGAGTTTTTAGATAAAAAATATTTGGGAATTAAGATATTTGATCCTTATTTAAAATTTAAGGGTGAAGATTAAAAATTTAAAATGATAATATATGGAATTAATACTATAAAAGAACTTTTAAAAACAAAACCTAAAATTATAAAAAAAATTTTTTATTCCGGTTCAAGGATTGAAAATTTAAATTTACGAAAAGATATAAGCTTTGTAAAGAAAGTTTCAAAAAAAGAATTGAATGAAATTACCGGTAATGATGATAATCAAGGAATAGCAATTTTGGTCAAGAAGCCAGATTTATTAAATTATGATAGTTTGAAAAAAAATATTAATAATCTCGGAAGAGTAGTAGTAATTCTTGATCATATAATGGATACACATAATTTAGGCGCAATTATAAGGTCAGGATTATTTTTTGGAATCAAAACATTTATCATACCAAATAAACGAGCAGCTGCCATTTCCCCTGGTTCAGTTAAATCATCTTCAGGACTTATATTTAATTCTGATATTTATGCTGTTTCAAATATTATTAATACTATAAATTTATTCAAAGAAAATGATTACTGGGTGATTGGTGCAGATTTATTTGGAGAAGACCTATATTCTGAGAAGGTTGGAAAGTATGAAAATATGAAGACTCTATTGGTTTTCGGTTCAGAGGGTAAAGGTTTATCAAAATTAGTGAAAGATAATTGTGATTTTCCAATCTCTATAAAAGGCAATAAAAATATTGATTCCTTAAATGTTAGTGTTGCAGCGGGGATAATAATGAGTAGATTTAGAGATAAATGATAGAAAAATTACTGATTGCATTTATCCAAGGAATAACCGAGTTTATTCCAGTAAGTTCCTCACTTCATATAATAATTTTCAGCGATCTTCTTGGAGTAGAAAAAAATATTCTTAATTCAGTTGCTTTACACTTTGGATCTTTGATTGCTTTAATAGCCTATTTCTATAATGATAAAAATTTTTTGCTAGTATTTAAAAATTATAAATTTCTAATTAATTTGTTAATTTTTTCTGTTTTGCCTGTTTTTTTGATAGGCTTTTTATTTTATTCTATTTTGTCATTGGATCTAAAAATTGGATTAATTTCAATTATGGGCACCTTTATATTTGGAGTAATACTAATATTTACTGATAAATTAAAATCCAATGATCATAATTTATATAGCGTTAGCAGAAAAAAACTTTTCATAATAGGACTATTTAATTGTTTAGCATTAATTCCAGGAGTTAGTCGTTCGGCAAGTATTATTATAGGTTCTAGATTCATGGGTCTCGATTTTGAAAATTCAATTAGATTATCATTAATATTAAGCTTACCAGTAATATCTGGGGCTTTTTTTCTAACAATTATAAAGAATCTGAATAATGCTGACTTCGCAATCTATGAGATCTTAATAAATGTTCTTTTCTCATTTTTGATATCATATTATTCTATAAAAATATTTTATAGGTTTAGTAGCAAGAAAGGATTTAAAGTTTTTGGTCTATACAGAATTGTTCTGTCTTTATTTCTTGTAGTTTACTATTTCTAAGAATTCATTTAGATTTAAAATCTCAATATTTAGTTTCGCAGCTTTATCTATTTTTGAACCAGAGTTTTCTCCAGATATAAGATATGATGTATTTTTTGAAATTGACTTTACATACATTCCAGAATTTAAAGTAATTATTTTTTCTATATCTTCTCTTTTAAATTTTTGAAAATTTCCAGTTATAGCTATTTTTTTTCCTAGTAGAATTTCAGAAATACTTTTAAAATTTTCATATATTATATTCACTCCATACTTTTGCATTGACTTAATATTTGAAAGATTTCTTTTTTCCATAAAAAAATTTTTGAGATTTTCTGAAATTTCTGGACCCATCCCATTAATACTATTAAAATCGTCTAAATTGGCTGAGATTAAATCTTCCAAAGTATTGAAATTTTCAGAAATTATTTTGGCAGATGTTTCGCCAACAAGCTTAATACTCAGAGAATTTATAAAATTTTTAAATTTTATGTTCTTTTTTAACTCTATTTCTTTAATAATATTATTTGCAGATTTCAAACCCAGGCCTTCTAAAGCTTCAATTTGCTCAGCTTTAAGATTAAATATATCAGAGGTTAATTTAATTAAATTATTATTGTAAAGATTTAAAATAATATTTTTGCCTAAACCATTTATATTAAACCCTTTTTTTGAAACCATATACGATATCTGCTCTAATACTTGTTCTTTACATGAAATATTTTTACAGTATAGATAAGATCCTTCGGATATTAATTCACTCTGACAACAATGACATATTGTTGGTGCTTTGAACTTTTTTCTATTTATTTTTTTTGAAATCTTAGTTATTTTTGGTATCACATCTCCAGCTCTTTCAATTAAAACCTCGTCATTAACATTTACATTTAATTTATTTATCTGATCAAAATTGTGTAGCGTTGCCCTTTTAACTTTAACTCCTGAAATATTAACTTCTTTAAGCTCAGCCACCGGTGTTACAATTCCTGTTCTTCCAATTTGAAAAGTAAAATCCTTGATAGTGGTTTCTGCGACGCTAGAGGGGAATTTGAGTGCCGCTGCCCATCTAGGGAATTTTGATGTAAAGCCAAGCTCAATTTGTGATTTAATAGAATTAAGTTTTATGACTAACCCATCCATTTCATAATCAAATTCATTTCTCAACATTAAAATAGATTCATAATATTTATATATGTCATTAGTTTCTTTAAATAGTTTAAAATCTCCTAATAGATTAAATCCCCAGCTCTCTAACAATGATGTGAATTGTTTTTCTGATTTAATATCAAAGTCTTTAATCAGCCCTAGCCCCCATGGTACAAAAACTAAAGGCCGAGAAGCTGTTATTTTTGAATCAAGTTGTCTAAGAGATCCTGCAGCAGCATTTCTGGGGTTTGAAAAAATATTCGACCTATCTATATTGAATTTATTAAACTCAGAAATAGGGAATATTACTTCACCTCTAATTTCAATAAGATTAGGGATATTTTCTCCTATAAGTTTTAATGGAACACTTTTTATGGTTTTAATATTCTCAGTGATTTCTTCACCTATCTCCCCGTCGCCCCTTGTAGCTGCACTATCTATTTCACCATTTTTATAGGTTATTGATATGGAAGCACCATCAAATTTAGGTTCAATTATGAATTCAGGATCTATTATTGTTTTCTTAACTCTTTTAATAAATTCTTGGAGTTCATCAAGGTTATTAATATTATCAAGACTATACATTTTATTGCCATGTGTATATTTTTTAAAACTTTTAGATATGAATCCTCCAACTTTTTGACTAGGAGATGTTGATTTTTTCAGTTTTGGAAAATCATTTTCCAGTTTTATTAATTGTTTGAGCAATATATCAAATTCACCATCTGATATTTCTGGTTTATCATGAAGATAATATCTTTTGTTATGATAATTTATTTTTCTTGTTAATTCGGATATTTTTTCTTTTGCGGTTTTATATTCCATTTTTTAATAAGATACACAAAACTTTAGTGTTTTTGAATTAAAAGCATCAAATGCTATATTTTTTAAGTGGATATTTTAATTTTAGGATGTGGATCTTCTGTTGGAAGCCCAATTATTGGAAAAAAAATAACATCTTTTGATAGTAAAGATTTTAGAACACGAAGTTCAATTTTGGTAAATGTTAATAATAAGAAGATTCTAATCGATAGTGGAGCTGATTTCAGATATCAAGCACTTAAAAATAATATTGAAGATATAAGCTTTGTTCTATACACACATTCACACGCAGACCATACTCATGGAATTGATGATTTAAGAATTTTTAGTTATATGAAACAGGAAAGGATTAATTGCTATGGAAATCCTTATACTGTGAGAGACATTAAAAAAAATTTTTCATATATTTTTGATTTAAATAACAAAAGTGGGAGGCCTAGAATTAATTTGATTGAGATAGAAGACAATTTTATTGAACAAGGTATTGAGGTCATTCCACTTAAAATTAAACACCGAGATTGGGATATTTTGGGTTATAGGATTAATAATTTTGCTTATATTACAGATTGTAGCCTGATACCCGATGAAACATTTAATTCTTTATATGACTTAGACTTACTTATTCTAGATTCTTTGAGATATTCAGTGCATGAGGCTCATTTATCCGTTGATCAAGCTATAGAAATATCTAATAAGTTAAAACCTAAAAGGACAGTTCTAACGCACATGAGTTCCGAGCTAAAATATCAAGATTTATTGTCTTACTTGCCTAAAAATATAGTTCCTGGATTTGATGGAATGAGTATTAAAATATAATATGTATATATGCATCTTTTGAGATCAAGCTTAAAGAATTCTAATAAATCAAAAAATATTCTCATAGTTCTTGATGGAGTCGGTGGTGTACCTAATAAAAACAAAACAGAGCTTGAGTTTGCTAAAACACCAAATCTTAATAAATTAATAAAAAAATCTGAAACAGGTTGCCACATTCCCATTAAGGAAGGTATAACCCCTGGTAGTGGATCAGCACATCTTGCTCTTTTTGGCTATGATCCATTAGATTTCAATATTGGTAGAGGTGTACTTGAAGCATTAGGGTTAGATATTGATATAGGTCCCAAAGATTTAGCTATAAGGGGAAATTTTGCTAGTGTTAAAAAAGAAAATAAAAAATTAATTGTTACAGATAGAAGAGCTGGAAGAATTAAGACAGATGAAAATAATCGAATAATAAAAAAACTTTCACAAAATATTCAAACCATCGGTAAATATAAAGTTTTTTTCAAGTCTGGGTTAGAGCATAGGTTTGTATGTAAAATATCTTGTCCTACTAAGGTTTCGAAAGATGAATGCGATATTCAAGACACTGACCCCCAAGTCATAGGCTATTCACCTTTAGATCCTATTAATTTGAACAAAAAATCTTTAAAAACATCAATCGTTGTAAGAAAATTATTAGATAAAATAAGGGTTGTTTTAAATAACGAAAAAAATGCTAATTTTGCACTTTTGAGGGGTTTTTCAAGCTATCCAAGTATTCCTACATTTGATACTCTCTATAAAATTAGATCAGCCTCAGTAACTACATATCCAATGTATAAAGGAATAGGAAAATTAGTCGGAATGGAGCCTTTATCTTTAAAGACAAATAACTTACAAGGTCAGATTGAAGCTATCAAAGCAAATATAAATAATTATGACTTTTTCTATCTTCATATAAAAAAAACTGACAGTTTTGGAGAGGATGGTAATTTTAAAGATAAAGTAAAAGAGATTGAAAAATTTGATAAATTTCTTCCACAGCTATTAGAGTTTAATTTTAATGTAATCGCAATCACTGGTGACCATAGTACTCCATCTAGAATGAAGTCTCATAGTTGGCATCCAGTCCCGGTTTTAATTAGGTCTGATAATTCATTTAGTGGTCTTTCAAAAAGATTTACAGAATCAGAATGTTTGAGCGGAAGTTTAGGAATTTTCGAGGCCAAGCATTTGCTCACATATATTTTTGCGCATGCAGGAAATTTAGATAAGTTTGGGGCATAAGCCGAAGTGGCGGAATTGGTAGACGCGCCATCTTGAGGGGGTGGTGCCTTCGGGTGTGCGGGTTCGAGTCCCGCCTTCGGCATTTTTTTACTTTTTAGTTATAATCTGTATATGAAAACTGGAATAGTTATTGTTGACCATGGTTCTAAGAGAGATGAAAGCAATGCAATGCTTGTTAGAGTAGCAAAACTCTTCTCGGATAAATATTCAGATCAATATGAGATTGTAGAACCGGCTCATATGGAATTGGCTGAACCCTCAATAGCAACTGCCTATAGAAAATGTGTGGAAAGAGGCGCCAAAAATATAATTATATGTCCTTTTTTTCTTTCTAGGGGCAAGCATTGGAAAGAAGATATACCTAGTCTAGCTCATGAAGCAGCGAGAGAATTTCCTGATACAAAATATCATGTTGCCCTACCATTAGGTGTAGATAGTTTAATTCTTGATCTTATTGATAAAAGGCTTAGTGGAGTTCCTCAGACTGCTTTTAAGTCTCCTATTAGTTAAGTTATATGAAATTTTTAAATTATAACTTCATCAATTGGTTCTTTTATTTTAAAATAATATAATGATTGTAAAAGGAGGATTTCTTATTATAGTTGCTGGACCGTCGGGTTCAGGCAAGTCATCCTTAACAAAATTAATGTTAGAAAATTTTAAAAATTTAGATTTTTCTATTTCTTGTACAACCAGAAAAATAAGGAATGGTGAAACTGAAGGAGAGCATTATAAATTTATATCACAAAATGATTTCAAAAATATGATTGATGAAAATAAATTTTTAGAATATGAGAATGTTCATAATGAATTATATGGTACTCCAATTCAACCCATAAGAGACTCGGTGAAATTTGGCCATAGCGTTTTATTAGATATCGATGTTAAGGGAGCATATTCAATAATGAACACAAATCATTTTGATTGCTGTTCAATTTTTATAAAAACTCCATCTATTGAAATATTGAGAGAAAGATTGGTCAAAAGAGACGATCTTACAGATGATCAAATTAACAAAAGAATAGAAGAAGCCAAAAATGAGTTAAAAAAATCCACTTATTTTGATCATTTAATAATAAATGATGACTTGAATGATGCTTTTAATGATGCAAAGAGGATAATTTCTTCACTATGATTAGATTAGATAATATTGTTGCAAAAATAAAACCTTATTTAACTTCCAAAGATATCGAGGAAGTTAAAAAAGCTTATGCGTTTTCCGCTAAGGTTCATGCAGGTCAAAAAAGATATTCAGGTGAGCCTTATATGATTCATCCAATGGAAGTAACATCTATATTAGCAGATATAAAACTCGATAAAGAATCTATTATTACTGGATTACTGCATGACACAATTGAAGATACATTGGCTACAAATGATGATATTGAAAAATTATTTGGTAAAAAAGTATTTAATCTTGTTAACGGTGTTACTAAAATTGGACAGTTGAAAATAAGTTCAAAGTTTGAACGTCAAGCAGAAAACTTTAGAAAATTAATTTTAGCAACAGGCAAAGATATAAGAGTAATAATAGTAAAATTAGCTGACAGATTGCATAATTGTAGAACCATACACCATTTACCAGAAAATAAACAAGCTGATTTTGCTAAAGAAACCATGGATCTTTATGCTCCACTTGCCGATAGATTGGGTATATATTGGATTAGAACCGAGCTTGAGGATATATCATTTAAAATATTAAAACCACACGAATATGCAGAAATTGAATATGCTTTCTCAAACAAAAAAAGCGATTGGGAAATCTATTCGACAGAAATTCAAGGGCTACTTCAAGATCAATTAGAAAAATATGGAATAAAGGCATCAATACAAAGTAGATTTAAAAATTTTTATGGTATTTATAAAAAAATGCTCTCTAAGGATTTAGACTTTAATAATGTTTTTGACATTAAGGCTTTCAGGGTGATAACAAATACAGAATCAGATTGTTATGCAGCGTTAGGCGCAGTCCATTCTACTTGGAGACCAATACCAGGAAGATTTAAAGATTACATAGCATTACCCAAGAGTAATGGCTATCAATCCTTACATACAAATGTATTGGGACCATTTGGTGATAAAGTTGAAGTTCAAATTAGAACTGGTGAAATGCATGAAATTGCCCAATATGGTATTGCAGCTCACTGGAAATACAAATTAAAAGATGAAAATATTAATTCTAAGTCTATTAACTTTCCAGATAGTATTCAAAAAATTTTCGATACCCAGACATTAAATGA
>CEQD01136994.1_pt1 | contig 10145 bp, 11 predicted proteins | sample 530511 | NCBI WGS metagenome assembly CEQD01 (sample SAMEA2620230, study PRJEB7988) | marine metagenome | biome: marine biome (ENVO:00000447); feature: surface water layer (ENVO:00002042); material: "saline water (ENVO:00002010), including plankton (ENVO:xxxxxxxx)" | depth 5 m | reverse complement strand
TTTTTTTTAACTTACGAAACTCGACATAAAATCTCACCTCCCATAAAATTTTCATCAAAAATATTTTTATTAGTAAATAAACCTTTTGGTGTAGTTAAAACAAAAAATTCTTGATTTTGAGATAATGTAATTATTTCACGTTTAGACAAATACACACGTCTACTTAATTTGGAGATAGTTGATATATGACGGATTGCGGGTACACCACGATAATACTTTAATAAAACTAAAATAGTATTTTTTTTCACAATAAAACCTCGGATAAAACCATTAGAATATAATAATTTTAAAAAAGATACAATTAAAAATGAGTTAATTACTTCGATTTCAATTAGTTTATGTAAATAACCATTCGAAATACGAACAATAGCATCTTGAAGAGTTTTAGTCATTATCAGCTAGATTTAAATACACCCGGATAAAATCCTTCTAAGGCTTTTGTACGCAACACAATTCGTGAATGCTTAAAAAATCGTATTACAGCATGTGTTCGACCTGTAATAACACACCGATTATTTATTTTAATTCTCGATTGCTTTTTATTGCTTTTTTTCAAAAATTTTGATAAATAAATTTTTTTATCGTTTTTTTGTAAATGCTTTCTTAAATTGCGATCTTTTATTATTAAATGTTTCATTTGAACTTATAATATCCTTATTATATGAAAATGATAAAGTATCGTTGAAAAAATCTTTATCTGATTTTTCACAAGCTTTAATAAATTTTTTTTGTAACGAAATCGACGAACCGTTTGATAAAATAATATTAACTTTCGAATTTAACATTATATTTATGAAATTACTCGTGAGTTTCACGGAGTTTGTAAATCAAATGAACGAAACTCTTGCGCGTGTTCGATAGGTTCACAAACAACTATTTTAGTAAATTCGTCATAACGTACAGCAATATAACCACTTAAAGGAAAATCTTTTCGTAAAGGAAATCCTTCAAATCCATAATCTGTTAAAATACGACGTAAATCTTTATGGTTTAAAAATAAAATACCAAACATATCCCAAACTTCTCGCTCTGCTCAACCGGCGGAACTATATAAATTAGTTATACTTTCTATTGAATCTAATTCATTTATAACAGTTTTAACCCGAATTCGGGTATTATATTTAATACTTAATAAATGATATACCACATCAAAACGGTTGGGCCGAGTAGGATAATCTACTGCAGTCATATCTACTAAAACTTTATATTGTAAATTTGTATGATATTTTAAAAAGAAAAGAACCTTACTTAATGAAGATGAATCTACATTTAAAGTAAGTTCTCCATTGGCATAAACAAAACTTTTAATTAAACAAGGTAATTTTTGACTAATTGAAGTCCCTAACCGAATAAAAAAATTTTTCATAATTAAACATATGATGAAGCTAACGATAATGTTTTAATGAAATTAGAATTACGTAATTCTTTAGTAATTGTACCAAAAATACGTGTTCCATGAGTTTTAAATTGTCGAGTTAATAGGATACAAGAATTCTCTGAAAACTTTAACCCTATTCCAGATTTTCTAAATGTATTTTTACGTGTTTTTAATATCATCGCAATACAAATTTCTTTTTTTTTAACCTTAATCCGTCCTTTATTTCGTAATTTTTTAACGGAAACTACCGCAAAAGATCCTGATTTTCCGAAATTTCGACCTTTTTTCTTTAAAACTGTAATACATTCAACAATACGAGCTCCTGAATTATCTTGAACTATTAATTGTGTACCTGGTTGAATCATTTTAAGATGCTTTAAAATTAATTAAATTTAAAAAATAATTAATAAAAGAAGATTTATTAAAATTTAAAGTAATTCGTAACGGAGTTAAATCGTAAAATTTATTAACCTCTTTATTTAATTCAGGAAATGTTAATAAATCCTTAATATAAAAATTAATACTCTGTCCTTTTACTTTTGCTTTATTTATTGAATGTACTAAATCTTTATTGTTAGGTAAAACAATTAAGATAAAATATAATAAAAATAAAAAAGCTTCCTTTTTATATAACTTAACTTTACAACCAATAAATTCTTTTTTTTTATTTTTTTTAGATAATTCTTTAAAAATTAAGACAGGTTTTTTCCCCGTTAATAAAAATAAAGCACTACTTGCTAAAATTATTTTATTTTTATCCGGAATATTAAAAGTCAAATACAAACTTTCTAATTCCGGACTTTTATAAATATTTTTTAAATTAAATTTTTCTAATAATATAGATTTATAATACATTAGTGTTTGATTAATGCATTGTGAACAGAAATATTTCGCCGAACCCTATAATAAGCTAATAAAATACCTAAACCAATGGCTGACTCTGCTGCTCCTATTGTTAAAAAATATAATGAATATGTTTGACCTAAAATATCATCTAAAAATCTTGAATAAATTATAAAATTAAAATTAATACTTAATAACATTAATTCAATTGAAATAAATATAATGATAATATTAGTACGATTCATTATTATACCTAAAAATGAAATACATAAAAGACTAATTGCTATAACTAAATATTTAAATAACCCTATTTCCATGATTAAAAATAAATAAAATCGGGTAAGCTATTAAACCCTATTAATAAACCTGCAATTAGAATCAATCACCCTAAGGTTACAGGAATAAATATTTTTCAACCTATTTGCATTAATTGATCATATCTATATCGTGGTAATACTGCACGAATTATTACAAATAAAACTGCAAAAACTCCTACTTTTAAACCTAACCATACTCAACCTGGAATAAAACTTAAAAAAGCAAATGGAGGTAACCATCCACCTAAAAATAAAATCGCAGTTGTAGTACTCATTAATAAAATATTACCATATTCTCCTAAAAAAAATAATGCGAATCCCATTGCAGAATATTCTACATTATATCCAGAAACTAATTCCGCTTCTGCTTCAGGTAAATCAAAAGGATGACGATTAGTTTCTGCTAAAGCAGATATAAAAAATATTATAAACATTGGAAATAACGGAACAGCATATCATACTGTTTCTTGTGCTCGTACTATTTCAGTTAAATTTAATGAACCACAACATAGGAAAATTGTAATAATTGTAAAACCAATAGCTACTTCATAAGAAATCATTTGAGCTGCTGACCTTAATGCACCTAAAAACGCGTACTTAGAGTTACTTGACCAACCTGCCATGATGATTGTATAAACACCTAAGGACGATACTGCAAAAAAATATAGAATCCCTAAATCTATGTTAGCTAAAACAGACCCTTCACCAAATGGTACGATTACTCATCCCATTAAAGCTACAATGAATGTAAATATAGGTGATAAAATAAAAATAATAACATTACTACTACTTGGTATAACTGTTTCTTTAATTAAAAGCTTAGCTCCATCAGCTCCCGCCTGTAATAAACCAAACGTACCTACTATATTAGGACCTCGTCTACGTTGTACTGAAGCAATTAATTTACGCTCTAAAACTGTAAAAAAAGCAACCGCTACTAGTAAAAAAATAATTAAAATAAGACTTTTTAATAAAATTGAAATAAAAAAATAAAACATTTTTTCTTAATTTTTACTGAAATAAGAAGATTTCTCATTCATCTTTTGAACAGAATTCATTGTCTTTGATGATTTAGAAAACTCATTTGATATAAAATATTTATCAATATCTGGTGAATTTTTATTGAAACCTATTTTTTCTACTGTTTCAACATGCAAATCAATGCCAGAGATATCGTGCATCGAATTTTTATTGTTTAATATTTTAGTTTGCGAATTTGATAACTGATTAACAGATTTCAGGAAAGAATCGGCTTGTCCTTGTTTAGATACATAAATTAAAAACATATTTATAATATCAGACGCGTTCCTAATATTCGGTAATGCGGATACCAAGGAACCTGATTTTTGAATTAAACCTGTCAAATTCATATAAGTAGATTCTTTTTCTAGATAAGTTGTTGATGGTAAAATAAGATTATAATTATCTAAATTATCATGTCCGTGCGAACCTATATACACTCAAAAACCTCCAGTTTCTTTAATTTCCTCAGGGCTTGATCTATAATCAATATCAATAAAAATTCTTAACTTATTGGTCGAATCATTTATAGAATTAATAGTATAACCAAACTCTCCTAAACCAGCTGCTGTTGCATTATGATTTAAAATAGAAAAATTAATATTTTTATTTATTTTTGTTAAAAATGTATAAAAAGAATTTAAATTTCAATCAGAACAATTTTCACCGAATAAAATTAATGGTGATTCAGCGTTAATAATTTTCTGTAAAAATCTATTATTCCCTTCTAATAAATGAATAAAATCCCTTAAATCAAATCCTATATGCTCGTAATCAAATGTTGAATCTATATTCGATCCCATTAAACCTACAGTAGTACCTGATTTTTTAACCTGATTTGCTAAACGAACATTAAATAACGGAATCTCATTTTTTAAATCTAAATTAACTAATAAAATTAAATCAGCTTTTTCTATTTTCTCATTAATATTATTTGCCCTATAATTTAAAGACTTGTCCACATTAATATTTAATTTTTCTGATTTTTTATATCCATGAATCTCAACTTTATTTCTCAATGAACGACGCATATTCTCACAAGCAACAATAGTCTCCAAATCTACTAAAGGTCCTAATTTAAAACGAATCCCACTATTGCAAGTCATTTTTTCAAGTAATGACATAAATGACCTTTCTCAAGTAGTCTCTTCTCAACTTTTCATTAAAAAATCTACTTCTTTTATTAAAGGAACATCTAATCTATTAGTACTTAAACTATCGAAAGAATAACGTGCTTTATCTGTCAATCATTCTTCGTTAACCTGATCATTGGCTCGAGGTAAAATTCGAACAATATCATTCCCTTTTTTTTGAACAACAGTATTACTACATAAACTATCTAAAATATCTATAGAATTTGTACTTTTTAATTCCCAAGAACGAGCTTTAAAAGCATACGGTTTAGATGTCAATGCCCCTACTGGACATAAATCTACAATATTACCTGATAAATTTGTTTTTATGATTTTTGAAACGTAAGTACCTATTTCAGTTTTTTTTCCTCGACCGGTAGTACCAAGATCTTTTAATCCCGCAACTTCTGTTGCAAACCGAATACATCTTGTACAATGAATACATCGAGTCATTACTGTTTTAATAATTGGTCCTAAATTTTTATCCTCAACCCCACGTTTTTTAAAATAAAATCTACTAGAATCACTTCCAAAATAAACTGATTGATCTTGTAAATCACATTCTCCTCCTTGATCACAAATAGGACAGTCTAATGGATGATTTATTAATAAAAATTCTAAAACAGATTCTTGTGCTTTTTTAACTAAAGGTGTTTTAGTATATATCCTTTTACCCTTTACATCTGCAATTGTCATAGTACACGAAGGTACTGGTTTTGGCGTTTTTTCAACTTCAACTAAACACATACGGCAATTACCTGCCACTAATAACCGCTCATGAAAACAAAAACGAGGTACATCAATACCTATTTCATCACATGCTTGTAAAATAGTTGTTTTTTCTGGTAAAGTAACTTTAATATCATTAATAAAAATACTTGCCATTTTAAATATATGAGGCATAATAAATTTTATGCCTTCACAATATCTTAATTTTATTAGTCTTTTTAAACTAAATATATCACTATACTTACATTTAAAAGCTAAAACATAATAGTCTTTTATGTTTGTAAGAAAATTTATCTCAAAAGAGGCTTCTTGCATGATGATTTCAGCAATTATCCTTTATAAACGTAGCTACTCAGCGATGCTTACTAATTAAACAACTGATACACCATTGGTTTATTCTAAAAGGTCCTTTCGTACTATTTTAGACTTTTTTCAATTTTCAAAACGATTATAGAAGATAGAAACCAAACTGTCTCACGACGTTCTAAACCCAACTCACGTACTTCTTTAATTGGCGAACAACCAAACCCTTGGAAGCTGCTACACCTCCAGGATGAAACGAGTCGACATCGAGGTGCCAAACGGTCCCGTCAATACGAGCTCTCAAGAACCATTAGCCTGTTATCCCTAGAGTACCTTTTATCCGTTGAGCGATAGTTATTCCTTTCACAACTACCGGATCACTATGACCAACAAAAATGTTCCTGCTCGACATGTCTGTCTTACAGTTAAGCAAGTTTTTGCCATTACACTCAAAAAATAATACAAATATTATCTTGAACTTACCTTATGTACTTCTCAGTTACTCTTTATGAGAAGAGCGCCCCACTCAAACTACCAAGGATACACTGTCTTTTAAATAGATTGGCTATTTAAAGTTAGTCTAAGAAAAATAAAAGGGTGGTATTTCAAGGATGTATCCAAAAAAACCGGAATTTTTTCTTCATATACTCCCACCTATCCTACGCATTTATTTTCTAAAAACAATATAACCGTATAGTAAAGGTTCATAGGGTCTTTTCGTCTTTCTACAATTACTCCGCATCTTCACGGAGAATTCAATTTCATTGGAATTATATTGGAGACAGTAGAGCAGTCGTTACGCCATTCATGCAAGCCAGAAATTACCTGGCAAGGCATTTCGCTACCTTAGTACCGTCAGAGTTACAGCAGTCGTTTACGGGTGCATCAATTCAAAGCATTAACCTTTCCTTTTAACATTACCGCACCGGACAGGCGTCAGTCCCTATACATCATCTTACGATTTAGCAGAGACCTGTGTTTTTACTAAACAGTCGCCACTCTTAAATTCTGTGCCACTTTTTTCTTTCATCTAAAAAAAGTCCCCCTTATCCCGAAGTTACAGGGTCATTTTGCCGAGTTCCTTCAATATAATTATTCCAGCGCCTTAGTGCATTCACACCTACCCACCTGTGTTGGTTTTAGAACGATTTTTTCATTATATTCTTTTTCTTGTAACTTATTAAAACTGCCCGACACAAATCCGGGAGAGTTTTAATCAAATCAGTCAAATATAATTAACCCATCGGCTACAGTATTCACTTTGACCTTAGGGATCGATTTTTTAATGATTGATTAACAGTGTCATTTTAACCTTGGGTTTACGGCCATAAAGTTTTTGCATTTACTTTATTTATAACTACTCATGCCAATATATTCACTTTTGATATCTCCATAAAACTTTTTAGCTTTACTTCATCAACATACAAAACGTTCTGCTACCACTTTTAAAAAAGTTTATTCTTTCGGTATTTTAATTAAGCTTCATTACATCTTCGGTGCTTAAAACTCAATAAATGAGCTGTTACGCATTCTTTAAAGGATGCATGCTGCTAATGCGACCTTTTTAATTTCATAGTAATATAACTCCCTTATTCACTTATTAAAATTTAGAAACCTTAAAAAATAATCTGGGCTGTTGCCCTTTTGACCATAGATCTTATCACCTATAGTCTGTCTGCAAAGTAACTTAAATACCCATTCTTAGTTTGGATAAAATCAGTAAGGTTTAAAACCCCCATCATTCTGTCAGTGCTTTACCTGATATTTAATTAACTTTACGCTCTACTTAAATAGATTTCGCAGAAAACCAGCTATCACTAGGTTTGATTAGCCTTTCACTCCTAATCACAATTCATCTTAGTCTTTTGCCACAGACACAAGTTCGGTCCTCCTTATTGTTTTATCAATAATTCAACCTGATCATGATTAGATCACCTAGTTTCGGGTATAATTCACTAAACTTAATATTTTTTTTAAAATCACTTTCAATTACGCCTATAAAGCTTGCTTAGTAAATTAACTCATTGGCCCATTATACAAAAGGTACGTTTTATTTTTTTAAAACTGCTAAAATATAATTAATTTCAAATCTTTTCACTCCGCTTCATCTGGGGTTCTTTTTCACCTTTCTCTCACGATACTTGTTCACTATCGGTTTTTAAGTAATTTTTAACTTAAAGGAAGGTTCCCTTATATTCAAACAAAACAACACATATTTCGTTTTACTCTTTAATTTTATTGGAATCAAAATAATACGGGACTCTAAACCCTCTATGTTCTTATTTTAACTCAACAATAATTAGAAGTTTTACTTACGTTCGCTCACCACTACTAATAAATACTCGGTTGATTTCATTTATTGTTACTTAGATGTTTCAATTCACAATATTTTTATATAACAGTAATTTTTGTTATTTTCTTATTTTCAGACTCTTTCGAGTTAAGGAAATTTATTTATCAAAATAATCATTCAAAATAACTTTTCGCAATTTAATACGTCCTATATTTACTTAAAACCAAGGTATCCCTTAATTATATTGATATATAAACAAAATGAATTGTATAATATATAGTATATAAATGTATTTTTTTTTGGAAAATACATAAAAACCATAAATTAATTAAAATTAGTTATATAAATTTCTTTTTTTACTTTCAGCCACAGGTTCCCCTACGGCTACCTTGTTACGACTTAACTCCGATTACTTACCCTATTATCACAATACAAATTATAATATAAATTTCTAAATAAAATAAAGTGGTAAAGCTTCAAATAGAACAAACTTTCCGAGTTTGACGGGCGGTTTGTACAAAATTTGTTTTAAATTTCACCGTAGCGTGCTGATCTACGATTACTAGCGATTCCTACTTCAAATAAACGACTTTCAGTTTATTATCCGAACTAAGGCAATGTTTAAAGATTAGCTAATTGTCACCAATTTGCAACTTTTTGTTATGCCATTGTATCACATGTGTAGCCCATCTCATAAGGGCCATGAAGATTTGACGTGATCCCTGCTTCCTTCAATTTTCACTGACCATAAAAACTTAAAAAAATATTTTTTATATAACAAAAAATTATAAATATAAAAAAATATAACTAAGCTGAGGGTTTCGCCCGTTGTCGAAAGGAGTAAACCATAACATCACAAAACACGGGCTGACGACAACCATGCAACACCTGTTAATTAATTGCAAGAGATGGTAAGGTTTGGCGCGTATTATCGAATTAAACCACATGATCCACCGCTGGTCCAAATTCCCGTCATATCCTTTGAGTTTTAGCCTTGCGGCCGTACTTCTCAGGTGAGATGTTTAACGCTTGTTAGCTGTAATACTAAAATTTTTTTCTAATATTTAACATCTATCGTTTACGGCTAGGACTACCGGGGTCTCTAATCCCGTTTGATACCCTAGCTTTCGCCCTTTAACGTCAGTAATAGTCCAGGTAGCCGCCTTCGCAGCTGGCATTCCTCTTAATATCTCAAGATTTTATCCTTACATTAAAAATTCTACTACCCTCTACTATACTCTACTAAAAATGTATTAAACCAACTACCAGAATTAAAATCTTGGTTTTTAAAGTTTAACTATTTAAAGCGTCTACAAGCACTTTACACCTAATAACTAAGAATAACACTAGCTCCTTCTGTCTTACCGCGGCTGCTGGCACAGAATTGGCCGGAGCTTCTTCTGTAAATAATGTCATTATCTTTTTTACTGAAAGGGCTTTACAATAAAATTACCTTCTTCACCCACGTGGTATTGCTGGATCAAGCTTTCGCTCATTGTCCAATATTCCTCACTGCTGTCTTTTAAAAAGCCTGGACCTTCTTTCAGTTCCAGTGTGGTGGTACATCCGTTAAGACCCACTAAGCATTTTTGAAACAAATAAATTGAATAAAAAAAACAATATATTTGTGTATCTAATACTATAAAACAATATCTTATGGCGTTTTTCAACTTTTTAATACATATTATGTTTTTATTTTTGTTTTTTATTTGGTATTTTAATTAAATAATTAAAAAAATTATTCTATATTATCCCAAACCATAAGGTAATTTATTTTACATTCCTCACCCGTTCGCTATGTTTTAAAAACATTCAACTTGCATGTGTAAAGCATACCACCAGCGTTCATTCCGAACCAGGACTAAATACATAAATTTATTTACTATAATATAAAAATATTAATAATATTAATTTACTCTAATTTTTTAAATATAACTTAATTTTTGGTTCTAGCGTCGATAGCCTACCGCGGACCAAAGCCGCGGAAAGGGCGAACCACTTCCTTCTTATAACCTATTATATTAAATTTGAATATAATAAATAAAAGTCCTCACCGTCCATAGGTTACCACGGGCTAAGCCAAGGGAAGAACGGACCACTTTCTTCTAAAAGTGACAATAATATTAAAC
>CEQD01068178.1_pt1 | contig 10196 bp, 4 predicted proteins | sample 530511 | NCBI WGS metagenome assembly CEQD01 (sample SAMEA2620230, study PRJEB7988) | marine metagenome | biome: marine biome (ENVO:00000447); feature: surface water layer (ENVO:00002042); material: "saline water (ENVO:00002010), including plankton (ENVO:xxxxxxxx)" | depth 5 m | reverse complement strand
GTAGTAGTTGTAGTAGGATTAGCATTGTATGTAGCTAATGTACCATTCTTATAAACTTTTAAGTCAGCTATACCAAAAAATTCAAATGTAATAGTAAACGCAGTCTGTCCACCTGTAGCTGTAAAAACTTGTCTACCTGTATTTTGTGCTGATGCTATTGTCATTCTTCAATTCCAAATGCTATATCATATAAATTTCTTATACCATCTCCTATATAATGTAAATTACTAAGTGGCAAAAGTCGTTTTATTGTATTATGTTTTTCTTCATTAGACAAGTCAGGGTCAGCAAAAATACGTATAACATCATACATAGCTTCTGGCCCTGCTCCTATAACTTCTCCTATTGCAGAGTGTTCATCCGGGTTAGCAAAACGTGGTTCTGCACCAATTAAAGGTCTTATACCTATTGGTGTACCAAACATACCTTGTGATATAGTTTCTAAAGAAAAATTTAAATCACCTAATAAAGCTAATGCTCCCGATAGTTCTATTGATCTAACAATTTTTTCTGCTGTTGATTTATTTTCATAATAATCTGGATTTTTAATTCTATCAGACAATCCACCTAATCCTATTAAAGCAAACAATCCTGTTATTGTATGTGCTAATGGTTCTCTCCCTTGTGCCATAGATAATAATACTTTTGTGTTTGCTCCCATTGCCCAAGAATAAAATTGTGTTAAAAGTTGTATAGGCATGGCATTTAATTTTATACCAAACTGTGTTTTATCTATATTACCTGCAGTTACAAATTGCATAAATGTTCTAAATGCTTTGTTTTCCCATAAATTATTAACTAATTCGCTGTTTATTCTTATTACACCACTCATCATATTTGGTTGATCTGCAGACGTAGGTGTTACAATTTGTCTATCTGTATCTTGTCTTACAGCATTCATAAATCGTTCTCTTGCCGTCATACCACCTTCAATAGTATCCCATTTAGATACATTAGCTAAATATACAGGTTTAATATTCGGCCCTTGTGTTATTGTATCAAATGGCATACGAGCAATAAGTTTAGCTGTTTCTTCATCTATGCCATATGACAACATTCTTTCTTGACTTTTTTTATTAAGTTTGCCTTTTGACCAAGCTATAGAATCTTCTATAAATCTATGTAATGACAATAATGATGTAAAAGTTTTTTGCCAATGAGTTATAGGTTGTAATCCATTTGCAATAAAAAATATTTCTTGTGCTCTTTCTGCATACTGTCCAAAATATTTGTCAAGCACACTACCACTTCTTGTAGCATCAAGAGATATACCACCATCAGCTACATATTTATTAGTTGATACAGACGACATTTCTATTAGAGGTGCATATTGTTGCATATCTTTTAGATTGGCTTTAGAAAAATCATCTAATACACCAAAAAATGCTCGTGTTCCCATACCTTTATCCATTACAGTTTCAAACCCGTGAGCCATTAATGGTCGTGCTGTTTCAGGTAATGCCGCAACACTACTTGTTCCCATATATGCAAGATTAATCATATTTTTAATAAGCATTACAGCACGTGATGTAAAAGATGCAGGATCTCCTGTAAAAAAAGTACCTATTATTTTATCTTTTTCATCAATAAATGAGTTTAAAATTTTATTTATTTCTGTATCTTTTACACCGGTTTGTATTAATTCTAATTCTAAATTGTTAAGATAATCTCGCATATGTGGATCGCCATATCGTTTTGTAAATTCTATTGCTCCACCCATTTTTTTTTGATACATCTTCATTAAATGATTTATATCCGTTTCAATAAAATCTATAATTTCTTTTGGATCTATAGGTGTTCTTTCTAATAAATGACGAGTGCCTATTTTACCTTTACCTGTATATGTTTTGTCTATTTGATTGATATTATCTATATCATTAAATGCCGCAGTTTCGTGTAACATACGACCATATTCAATATCTACTTGTGCTCTTATAAGTAGTTCTCTTTCTTGTCCAAGATAAACATTTTTAAATGCTTGAGATGTTTGTTTGCTGTTTAATTCAAAATCTGTCAATATTCTGTATTCTTTGTGTAATCCTCGTCTTATAATTTTTGTTTTTATATTTTGATATTTTGGATCAGCTTTACTTTTTGGTGTTATCTTTTCAAAATTATTTCGTAAGATTGCTTTAAATTTTAGTGGATTAGCTAATATTTTATCTCTACGAGGCATTAAAGGTACATAACCTTTTAATATAGATGTGTCATTAGGTAATATTCTAATGTCTTGTGTATGACTTTCTAAATCTTTTGCTAATCGTGTTTTTAATTTTTCGGCTCGTTGTATTTGTGCTTTTGTTTTTTTTATACTTGTATCATCTAAGTAATCTGTAACTTCTTTAAGAACAGGTCGCAATCTTTCTATAATAGCACCAACACTATTTTGATTAGCAAACATTCCTAAATTACTTGCTTCTTTTAAATATACATCAAAAAATTCTTCTGATGCTTTCATTCCTTCTCGGATTGCCGCTTGTTGTTCTTCTGTAAATTTTTGTAAACGGGTAGGATCAATGCGTGATTCTCCTACTAATTCAAAAAATTCATCTTTCGTCATATGTACTTTACTTTTTTCTCGTTGACCTAGTAAATAATTTTTGGCTCTATCTTTTGCTATACGTGTGCTTATTGCCGCACCTGTAAATCGTTGTTGAAAATTACTTGTAGTAGGATCAAATCCATAAAATTTACTATACGCATTTTGTAGGGCATTAGATGCTTTCATATAATTAGCAAAATGTATATTTAACATATTAATTTGTATGGATTGCGGAGATGCAATACCCATTTTATTGAGATGTAAACGAGTAGAACCATTACCTGTAGTACCATACAAATCTCGTGTTAGTTTAGTTTTTTGTTCATTAGACAATGTTTTGCTTTTAAATACAGTTTCTAAACCACGACGTAACGGACTTAATTTTTCTAATGTTTTTAACATACCTTCATAATCAGTAACAGAGTACGCATTCTCTGGTCTTTTGATATAATTAACTGTCCATTCTGTTGCACGACGTTGATGCTGTATTTTATTTTCACCTTTTTGTTTTGGCACATAAACTTTTTCTGCTATTGCTCGTGTAACATTAAAATGAAACCAATCATCCACAGATTTAAAAAAATCTGGTAATGGTAAATTTAATTGTTTAAATTGTTCAACGTGTAGTTTTTTAGCAAATTGTGCTCGTGCTACCACTTCATCAAAAAACACAACTTTTTTTTTCTCTTTATATTCTGCAACTTTTGCAACTGCTGTAATATCAAGAGGTAATTCTTTATTTGATGGATTATTTAATTTATTTCGTATTTGTGCATCTGTGTATATATTAGAAAACGATTCAAATCTTTTATCAATATCACCAGAATTATTTAAAATTTTAGCTTTAACATGCCCACTTGTTGTATTTGGTTTTTTATCTTGATTGTAAAAATTACGATCTGTTTTACTTTTTGCATATACAATGCCAGATTCTAAATTTCTAGGATCAAAATCAAATGTTGTATTATTTAAATTTATTTTATTTTCAGCTTTGTCGTGTTGCTTAAAATATCTTGAAAACCATTCATCTGTTTTTTTTGTACCAAATTGTTTTATTGTTTCTTCTTCACCAAACCTTCCTCTAAATTTAGATAATGCACCAACTAATACACTACTAAAAAGTGTAGCATATCCTGCACTTGAATACATTTCAGATGTCGTTACTGTAGGATCAAGTTTATATCGTAAATATTGATTTGGTAATTCTAATGCTCCAACTTGTGCACCTGCTTTAATTGCATTGTAAAAAAAACTACCACCTTTTATCCAAAAAATTGGCATATAATTAATTGGTTCAAATGCTTGTGCTCCTAAACTAGATAGAAAGGTTGGGTCGCCTCTACGTTCTTTTCTATATAATTGACGATCAATACGACTTTTAATTCTATTATTCATTGCTTGATTATACGAACCTACAAATGCGTTAGCATAATCTTCATATCCTATTATATCACTAAAAGGATTAAACGTAGGATCTGGTGGAGGTAGTTTTTCGTTTTCATACAATAATCTATCAGCAAATGCACCCATTGTTGTTTCCGTAAAAAACGCATCTCTAATGTTTGCAAATCCTGATTGTTCATCATTATAAAATTGTGATATTGGTCGTATTGGATACTCTATATCTCGTTTTATTGGGCTTACAGTATTACGAGAAAACTCAAGTTTTTGTTTTTCTTTTGGTAATTGTGCGTGTAGTTGTGGTGGTGTATTAAACATTATTAAGGTATGTCTTTTGTATATTCATTAAAATATTTTTTATATGCTTCTTCATCATCAACTAAATTTAAATCACTTAGTATTTGTTTGTATCCTGCTTCTCCATTAACTTCTGTTTGATACCTTGTTTCTTCACTTATATTTTTAATTAATCTACGTGTTCGCCCTTGTGAAGTATTAAACTCATCTACTTCTGCTCTTTCTATTTGAGGTCGCAAAAATATTGTTTCACCATTTTTTGTTAGTTCTCTTTCTCCTTCTGGCCCTATTACTTTTATTGTATATTCCATTTTATCAGCATCTCTTATAGGTGCTCTACCATCTTGTACAACAGGCGTAACAAACAAAAATCCTTTTTTATATTTTGGATTTGGTGTATCTCGTTCTGCATTTTGATCAGATTCTAGAAATTTTTTGTACATCATTGCTTCAATAAATTTACTATCTACTTCGCCGGTATTAGGATTAACTATATAAAATCTGTTTATAGGATACCACGCAAGGTCTTGATACTTTGTAGCTTTAGACAAGTCAACAAAAGAAGCCCTTTCACCTTTTGTTTTACCTGCTGTATTAAATTCACTTATACCAATAATACCTTTATCTTTTAAGTTTTGTGCTATTCTAGTTGCTTCATCTATTACTGCACCTTTTTCTAAATTTAAAAAATGTATATTATTTATTATTCTATTTTGTATATGATCTCTTATAGTTGGATCAATATCTTGAAATTCATTGCGATTAAAAAGACCACTTTCAAATAAATTAGTTAATGCATCTTTTACTCCATCTTCTACATTTGTCATTTTTTGACTTGTTTTAACATCACTTATATCTCTTTCTAATGCTTCAAAAGATGTTATTTCGTGCAGGTCTTGTTCTTCTAAATCTCTGCCAACTCGTATTTGACTTAAATAAGTAAGGTATCTTTCTGTTGTTGGAGATAAATCTAAATGACTAGCATTGTAAGTTGTGCCATATTGATTAGCCACAGTAAAACTTAATAACTCATTTAAAAATTTAATATCTTTACTAAAAATTTTATTTTCTATAACTGTTTTAAATTTACCAGAGGCAAACTGATGAAGAATAGGTATAGAATAATGTGATACATTATTAGCATCAAATTCATTACCTTCTGTTATACCATATTTTGGATTAGCTTTAAATATAGCAAACGCCGCCTGTCGTTCTTCTGGTTTTGAACTACTTAGTAAAGAGGTTAAATTAACAAACTCAACACTAGTATTACCTTTTAATTGATCTTCTCCACTTACAAAATCAGCTAACCTAAATAACTTATCATTTAAATTATCTGTAGATGTTTCTGTATCTAACATAGATATTCTACGTGTTATTGCTGTTCGTAAAGCAGTACGACTTTTACTATTAAGTGCAAAATCATTATTAAATTGATCTAAAGTTATAGTAACATCTGGGGTATCAATATTGCTTTTCCTACTAAATAATTTTACATCACCTACACCATCTATTAATGCTTTAAAAGAATTTAAATTATGTAAATTAATTGCTTGTCCATTTGGTGTTTGATCAGCTATTGAAAGTCCGGGCAAATAGCTACCATATTTTTCATAAAAACCTACAGTATCTTTAAGTGATTGTATGTTAGTATTATGTCCAATACGAGCACTACTACTTGTTTGTTTCCAATCAATACCAGATTCTTCTATTTCATTAATTAAATATTTAGCTGTATCTAACTTATTATTATTTAAATGAGATATAAGAGTATTTGATGTTACATCCATATAATCTTCATATTCTGCATTTTGTGCTCGTTGTTGTTCTTGAGCAAATGAATTTTCAATACTAGTAACATTTTGTGCGTATATATCATCTATATCACCTTCTAATAAATTATAAAATTTTGGTGGCAAGGCTTCTTTAATTGTTTCTAATACCGGTTGCATTTGTGCTATAAACTCTTGCGGATTATTACCAAACTCTGTTTGTACCCGTCTTTTTATATCTCCTGCTTGTTGTTGCAAACTTCGTGAAATTTCTTGTTTTGTTTTAAGTGCCGCAAATTTTTCATATTGTTGACGATTTTCTTGAAAGAAAAACACTTTGTTTTTCATAGGTTTTGGGCGTTCTATTGTATACTCATTACCCTGTGCATCTACCTTATCTATAGTTTCAAAATCTACTGTAAAATTTTCTATATCTTTTTTAGTTTTAACTTTTTCAACAGCACGACCTAATGATTCAGCACCTTTAAATAATACCTCATTTGCTTGTTCTTGTTCTCTTTGTGCAACTTCAAATGCTCGTGCAACCTTTTGTGCTCCAAAGGGTTGTTGTACCGCTATTTGAGATACATAGTCTACTTTTGGTTTATATCGTTCTGCCATAATCTATGTTAAAGAATAAATATCCATTCCTAATCCTATTACATCACCTACTGCTTGACCTGCTTGTCCAAGAAGTCTTGTTCTTCTAGCTGATAATTTTGCTTGTCCTTCTATTTGTGCTGCTTGTCCAGATAATACTGCTTGTCGTGCACCAAACATAGCATTTTCTGCTCGTTCATATCCCATTAGTTTAGCATTTTGTAAATCCTTTTTAAGTAATCTTTTATTTTCTTTAAGGAATGCACCATAGGATGGTGAATCAAAAAGCAAACCAGAAGATGCAAATTGTGCTTGGTTCTTTTTTTTCTTTTGTCTTGCATCTTCTTTAAGTGCATTCATTTTTTGTTCCATTGCTAATACTTCTGCTTGTGCACGTGATTCATACATTTTTTTTTGTTCTGCCGCTATTCTTGTTTGCATATCCATTTGTGCTCTAATGAGATCATTTTCGTTACTAAATAGACTACCAAAGAATCCTAATACTGCTCCACACATTAGAAATATACCTCCGAAGTTATAGCCAATATTCTAAAAGGCACAGGCACAGTTTGTGTTATAGAAACAAAAGGAGTTTGTGTATAACCTAATGTATGTATATCTTTTTTTCCTGTATATCCTACCATTTGTAATCCATTATCATTAAGCAATACATCATTAGTATTTACTTGTAAATTATATGTTTTAGATAATTCTAATATAGTTTTACCTATTTTACGAGGATAACCATATGTAGATCCTAAACCTCTTATTGGTTGAACAGAATCAATAGGTAATGTTTCTATTTCAACTGTATAGTTTAATCCTATATCACACGCACTTGCCGGTAATTGAAAATTAACTACCCCTCCTGACGATACTGTTCCTGAACCATAGTATCGTATATCATCTTCTTCATCAGATCCAGATGTAGCGTGTACAATTTTTCCACGTAAATCAGGGTTAGTATTAAGTCCTGTAAACACACGACTTGTTGTAAATTCTATTGTAGCATTATCAGATGCCGAAACTGTTTGATCAATAACAACTATATATTCACCAGAAGTTCCTGTAGCATTTGCACTTTGTATTATATATTCTGTAGATGCACCACCAATCTTAAACTTTTCTCCTGTTGTTGGTGCATTAGTAAACCCATCTAGTGTAAGTTGTCTACTTGACGTTACAGCACCATTTACTAATACTGTGCCGTGTGGCTGATATGATCCCGATAATATTTTGCTTACTGAACAATCTGTGGGTAATGCAAATTGAGAATTAGATATTTGTTCTAAATAATATTTATCTGCACCATTTACTGTTCTTTTAACAACAGTATATAAAAATGAAGTAATACCTGCTGTTGATAAAAAACTACCATCTGTTTGCCATATTACCCATCCTGCTAGTTTTTCTTGTCTTTGTGCAGAAAATACACCTAATGAACCATCACTATTTGCAAATAAAATAAACTGTTCTGTTTTTGCACCTGTTGATTTTATAATACCTGTATCTGTAGGATCATTAACTGCTTGTGGTGATAAAAATGTTAATACAGTTGGAACATAATCTTCCGTAGCTGTATTATAAAAGAACTCTCTTACAGTTTTACCATTAGGTTGTACAAATATTGCCGCACCATCAAACAATCGTGGCATACATTTTTGAGTAGCACCTAAACTAGATTGTCTTTCTAATTTTAAATCTGATGGTGTAAGTGGTCTACCTACTTGTGGTTTAAGATAAAACTCGCCTGTACTTGTAAATATTTCTAAATGTTTACCAGATACTAAATGTCGTATTTCATTAATTTGATCAGATGATATAGCAATCTGTATAGAGTCTGTATCCTCACCTCCTCCAACATCAAAATTAAAAAAATCTGCTGTTTTGCTACCGGCAACAAAATCACTTATTGCACCGCCTGCAAAAAATAATCTTTGTTGATGAAATTTACACGTAGTAGGATAACCATTGTAATCACTATATACTTGCTCATCCCATTGTTTTGTTGGTGGATGTCCTATAATTCTTACATTAGTACCTCCTCCATCTGCCGAATCCCCTCCTGTATCACTTGAACCTGCTGTATAGGTATATCTATCGTCATCTAATACAGCTATAGTAAATGTGCCATTTAAATTACCTGCCGCCAATCCATTACCATCTTCATTAAGTATAGACTCTGCACCTTCTATAGTTACACTAGCACCATTTGCAAAGCCGTGTGCAGGATGCAATACTGTAACTGTACCACTTCCTTCTTCACTTTTTAAAGGGTCATCATCTAATTCTATTCTTACATCTTTTTTTAATGTAGCTGTTACTGTTGTTGGATTGGTATAGGCAGTAATTAATAATTCAGATCCGTGATAACGTATACGTGTTCCTACCATAGTTGCTGAAAAGTAATCTGCACTTGTTGTACAGGTTACACCTGTTTGTGCTGTTGTTTGGTCAATATCTAGTGTAATAGAATCTTCAGCAAATTTAAAATATGGTTGATACACTTGGTCTTGATTTGTACTTTCTTTAAATGCAAAATCTGTAATAGTAAAGGTTGTTGCTCCTGTTCGTGTAATTATTTTAGGTTTAAAATCATTGTGAGTAATTATCATTGTATCCGCTTGTTGCGTATAAGTAAGTTCAAATAGATTACTTGTAGTCCACGCACAGCTCGTAAAACTTTGCAATAATGTACCATTAGTAGAAAAAATTTTACATTTAGTATTTTGAAATGCAATTATATATTCTTGATTTTCATTAAATATAAATGGTTCTATTCTAGTAGATTCACCTAAATCATATCTAAACAAAGTTCCTTGTCGTCTTTCAACAGGGCCCTGATTTAAAACAAAAACATTTCTAGCTTTTTTAAGTGATTGTTGAAATGCGGCTATATCAGTTCGTGATATAACAGTTTCATCAACTTCTCCACGAGTAAAACTGTTTTGGTGTACACGTTGTATTGCCATTCATTAACTACTGCTACTTGGTACAACTGCTCTAATACCATCTGCAGTTCCTCTATTTCTTACTTCTATCAGTAAACTTGTGTTCAATTTTCTTGTAGTTTGTGTTTGTGATTCTGTACTACGTGCTAGTAATAATTGTTGTTGAGCACGTCTTTGATATAGTGTAGACAAATTATCATTTCTTGCTATTGCACCTGCAAATAAACTAGCAAGTTCAAATACAAGGGCTTGTACAAAATAGTCGGGTAATTCTGCTTCGTGTGGTTGATATGTGTAATGACAAACAACAATATCGTTAGTACTTGTGTTTGTAAATAATTCTTCGTTGTATCTATCAAATACAATAACATTATCCGAAACTGTAAGTGTGTGTATTAATATTGCATCATTAGGTATTTGGTATGCAGAATCCCATTTATCTAAAGGATCGGTTGCAAGTTTTGAAAGTTGTGCTTGTTTAGAAGCAAATCTCCATCTAGCTTTTGTTAACATAGAACGCAATGTTGTTTCATAAAGTTGATTAGCAACCTTACTTTCTGTTGTGTTGTCAGTAAAAGAAGCAATAGTGTTTGCTCCAATTAAAACTAATCCTTGATTACATATATCTATTTT
>CEQD01046286.1_pt1 | contig 10277 bp, 6 predicted proteins | sample 530511 | NCBI WGS metagenome assembly CEQD01 (sample SAMEA2620230, study PRJEB7988) | marine metagenome | biome: marine biome (ENVO:00000447); feature: surface water layer (ENVO:00002042); material: "saline water (ENVO:00002010), including plankton (ENVO:xxxxxxxx)" | depth 5 m | reverse complement strand
ATTAGATCTATTAAAAAAACTATGCTTAAAAGGTATAGAAATATTTTTTAATCATTATTAACTAAAATAATGATTAATGAATGCACAAATAATGACATGAAATATATACATATGGCGGTAGATGAAGCAAGCAAATCAAAACTATTATATCGCCATGGTTGTGTAGCAGCATCATCGGGTAAGGTAGTTGCAAGAGGATATAATAAATATAGAACATTTTCAAAAGATGGACTTATAAATGATAATTGTTCATGTCATGCAGAAATTGATGTACTAAGAAAATGTAAAAAAAAGAATATAACAAAGAAATTATCTTTATATATTGTTCGTTTATCTGGTAATGATCATATTTGTAATTCTTTTCCATGTAAGCAGTGTTTTGAAACAATGAAAGAATTTCCAATAAAAAATATAACTTATAGTGCAGGAAATGGAATGTTTATAAAGGAATCAATGAAAAATTTTGAAAGCGATTATCAGACAAGTGGTCAAGATATATTTCAACAAATCATAGATTCTAATATTAAATTACTAATGAAAAAAGTATAAATTATACATAGCAAGGCAAACTATCTAAATCCATCACTTTGATATTGTTTGATAAGTTTTTTGGTATTTCAAATTGAGAAAAAAATGATAATTTTAATTGATTTTCAGGTAAATGATTATGTACAGTTCTTGCAATCATTTTATACAATTTAAAGTCTGGATATCTTTCTTCACCGTTTCTTTTATATAATATATTTTTATTGTAATCATCTTTGCACCATAAAGAAACAATTTTTTGTAGATCATTAAAATCTTCAGGATTTTCATCTTCATCAATAATAAAATCATAAATGGAACAACCTAAACGACATAGATCAAAACTAAAATTAGGATCAACTCTAGGTTTTTTCTCATTCATATATGGTTCACAATTATATTGTGTAGAAGCATCACCGTTTGGTCCGAAACAGTTACCAATAAACATCTTACCATTGAATTTATAAATGCTTCTACCAAAGTCAATGATTTTGTATATCTTATTGTAAGTTGGAACTTTATAAGTTCGCTTATCTACTTGGTAATATAAATATTCTATGTCTGTATTTACATACATAATGTTGTTTGTATGAAGATCATTATGTGTTAAATGAAAACATCTTTGATAACATATTAAATTCATAATTATTTGAAATAGAGCGCATACTCCTTGATGACTAGTCATTTCTTCATTCTCAAACAATGAATCAAATGTACCATTGCATTTTTCAATGCATATACCTTGTATTGGATAGTTATAAATATAAGCCAAATGTTCTTCGTCTTCATAACTAGATTCAATTGTTTCATAACTGCTTAATGACAATGTACTATCTTTGGACTCTTTCAAGGAAGTATTTACGGTATCATCTTCATTATTATCTTCATCGCCACTAGAATAAGATATTTCACTATTATCACTATCACTGTCACTATCATTATCAGATGCATTAGTACTATCATCTTCAGGGGATGGGTTAGTTTCAATGGTCTCTTCATCCGTAGAAACTATATTTGAATCGTTTGTGTTACTTTTGTTGGTTTTGCCTTTTTCATATATTAATTCATTATCAAAAGTATTAGAATTATTCATATTGTTTTCATTGTTTATATCTGGAAGAGAGTTAAAAGTAACATTAAGATGGTTTGTTTTAGATATCCTTAATTTATCTTTATTAGAACGTGATGCAGAAGTATTATAAAGTTCAAAGTGTTTGTTTACTTCATATAATTTATTCATTTTTTCATGGAAATATTCTGAATTTGACAAATATTCTAGATCTTCGCTAATATCTATTTTGAATTTTGATTGGATTCCTAAAAAAGATCCATAATAATCAATACCATGAACTATATTATGATAATGTAAAGTTTGACTGGCTAGGAAATAAAAAAAATTATCTACATAAGAAACATTGTGAATATCATTTATATTTTCATGCAGTTCATTTTGATTATTTATATTAGGTAGAATATTTAGGGAACATTGATTTTCTTTAAATTTACCAATCATATATCTAGTTGGATCAATTAAAGGTGAAAATTTAATAAATGTACTTCTTCTGTCTTTTTTTTTCTTCTCTGTGTCATAAACATATTCATTGTTAATAAATTGATATCGGTGATTTAAAGTAATACGATTATGAGTGTTAGCATCTAAATTAAAAAATTCATTATATAATGGATTATAATATTGAACTTTCTCTAAAGAGTATGGATTATATTCATCTTGAGTTATAATATAATTATTACAAAGGTCTGAAATAATATTTTCTATTTTATCTGGAATTTTTTTATAGAATAATTCAAATTTAGACATTTTGAAACTTATATAGGTGGTAAGTATATTTTTCTTTATCTAAATAAACTAATTATACTACGTTTGAAAGTAAATAATTATTTATATAGGTATGTTATTATAAATTAAAATGACTTTAGAAATGAAAAAATTTAATATGCGTGAAATCACGTTTAAGCCTAATGAAAATAAAGGACCAGTTATTGTTATGATAGGACGTCGTGATACAGGTAAATCTTTTTTAGTAAGAGATTTATTATATTATCATCAAGATATACCTATAGGAACAGTTATTTCTGGCACAGAAGCGGGTAATGGTTTCTATTCTGAGCATGTACCAAAATTATTTATTCATGATGAATATAATACTGTATTAATTGAAAATATATTGCGGCGGCAAAAAACAGTATTAAAACAAATGAATAAAGAAATAGAGACATATAAAAAAAGTACAATAGACCCTAGAGCATTTGTTATTTTAGATGATTGTTTGTATGATCAAGGTTGGACTAGAGATAAAATGATGCGATTGTTATTTATGAATGGGCGACATTGGAAAGTTATGTTAATTATTACGATGCAGTATCCTTTGGGTATACCTCCAAATTTAAGAACAAATATTGATTATGTATTTATATTGAGAGAACCATATTTAACAAATAGAAAACGTATATGGGAAAACTATGCAAGTATGTTTCCAACATTAGAAGCATTTTGTTCAGTAATGGATCAAACAACTGAAAATTATGAATGTTTAGTTATTAATAACAATGCTAAATCTAATAAGTTAAATGATCAGATTTTTTGGTATAAAGCAGAAAATCATCCTAATTTTAAATTAGGATCTAAAGAATTTTGGGATATTTCAAAGAATATGGGATCAGATGATGAAGATGAAGCATATGATCCAAATAAATCAAAAAAGAAGACGGCTACTTCTGTAAATGTAAAGAAAACCAAATGGTAATTAACTTACACTTTCTGATTCTTCTGATTCATCTTCAGTTTCTATTTCTTCATTATCAGATTCTAGTGAGAAGTTCCAACGAATATGAGTATTTACTGGCTTTCGTTTTTGTTCTTGCATATAATTAAAGACGAAAGGAGCATAATTATTTAATTTATCTTTATGACTATTTGAATAATTTTGATTTATAACTAATGGTTTTTCAAATTCTGTATACTCTATATTAAAGTATGGCTTAAATACTGGTCGACTGACATGTGAATCAAATTCATTTACATAATATTTTCTACCAAATAAAGGATTTTTATTTTTGAAGTTTAATAGCATAGCATTGATAATCATCCTATTTTCTATTCTTTGATAACCAGCAAGAGAATATTCCGATTTTAAATAGTACTTTAAGAATGGACGAAATGCTTTCCAAAGAACATCTTGTGGAAAATCATCATTAATTAGTATTTGTTCTTTCTTATCAATATTTGAATTTAGATTGTAACTTTCTATCATATTGTAAATATAATCAATTTGCGTTCCTTTTGAATAGTTACAATTTATAAGTTGATTCATTGAACAATTTCTTAAATAGCTCTTATTATGAAAATAAAACGCAGACATACAAAAATTTGATTGAAAATAATTATGAAATAATGTAGGCATACTAAAGTTGCTTTTTTTTATAAAGAAATATAATGCATACAGATTTGATTTAGAAAATGGTAAATTGTTATAAGGATTTTTAATAGGTAAAGGATCTGAATACATTTCTTCGCAATTAGACAATGATTGATGTACTATTTTTTTTACGTCATTGACAGTAAACAAATATTTCGTATTTTCATGCAGTAAACAGATTACGTTATTGTCATTTAATGAAATAGGATTTAAATACATATCTGTTTCATTTCCTAGACTTTTCTGTTTCAATTTACAAATCAGTGCAAATTTACTGAAAGCCAAATATGTTTTTTGGCATTTGCTCATTATATTCATAAAGTTATTTTTATCAGCATTACTTATAAAATCATTATTTAAGGTATTTATCATAAATTTGTATTTGCTTTCTAGGAAAGAACCATTGAAAACATTGTCTACTTTGGCTATGTCTTTATTATTTGACTTTTTAGCCTTTTTATTTTTTCTTTTCTTTAATGGCAAATTATTAAATGAAAATTTACTTTTATCTATGCAATAGAAATGATAAAAGATGTTATGAAATAAATAATGTGAAAGACCTATATTTCTAATTTTATTTTCAAAAATTTCATTAAATTCACATTTATATCCAAAATTGTTTTGTAGTTTGGGTTGATCATTAAATGTACCATAAAGTACTTTTTCTAATACTGTTAAGAATATATTCATAGTTAATTATTTTGAATAACTAACTATCATAAATTTTATATCAATTTTTAATCTACTGTTTCTAATGTATTTTCTAATTCTTTATCTTCTTTTTCTGAAGATTTGGCTTTTAAAGCATTTTCTATTAAAAGTTCATTGTGTAATTTAGCGGATTCTACATCAACTGCTTCACGAGAATCAAAATCAACAGTTTCTTTTACTCCTATCAAATTACCTTCTTCGTCAATACGCTGAGTTAATTTATTATTATTTTCTTTTGCCTTTTCAATGTTCTCAGCAATAGCCTTTTTCTTAGATTCGCGTACACGCTCCTCAAACTCCTTCTTGGCTGCCTCCTCGTTCTTGATCTTTTCCTTATGTAGTGCATTTAATTCCTCTTCCATATGTTCTACACGTCCAGTCTTATACGCATCAGGATCCCATGGAACCCATATTCCTACTGGACCAACAAAGATATCGTGATTGGGATCGTTTTCGCGTAATTTTTTACTTTTCATTTCTGCTTCGTCTTGTGTATTAAATACGCCGCGAACCTTCAAACCTCTTACAGATGTTTGAAAAGCGTGATCTTTATCAAATTTTTCATTTAATTTATCTTCTTGTTTATCCATAAAATTTTTATAATCATCCTCAATACCACTTTTTTGCAATTTCGTTGTTTCTTCCTTGACAAAATCATTAAAATCATCAATAAGCGTCTCTACATTTAAACTATATTTGTAAGCAATGAAATGAATAAATTCAAAGTAACGTTCCATTGATTTAGAGAATTCCCATTGTTTAATGAATTGATCAAACAAATACACCTCACGTTTTTTTAAAATTTTTTCGGGTGATACGAAAGATAAACATGCGAATTTTTGTCCAGCAATGGGTGGATCTTCATCACAAAGATCAACATATTTAGGGTTTTTACTTCCGTCAGGTAAATTTTTCTTTTCAAAAGACATTTAGGATATATACATTTTATTACTGGTATATTTAAGTGATTTCATAGAAATATAATAATTTTTTTTATTCTTATATAATATATTCTATAATGATTGACATGGTTGATATGAACGAACTCTTAAAACGCGCAATCAAATACTTGATTGAAGGTTTGGCTGTAGCTATTTGTGCTATGCTTATCCCCAAGAAGGCTCTTAATGTAGAGGAAATCATCATCCTTGCCTTGACTGCTGCTGCTACTTTCAGCATCTTGGATGTATTTATCCCTGCTATGGGTTCTAGTGCTCGTAGTGGTGCCGGTTTAACTTTGGGTAGTTCCTTAGTTGGTGGTATCCGCTTAGTAGCCTAAGTATATTAATATGCAAATTATCATAATATAAAGTTTATATTATGATTTTATCCAATTAATGTTTTAACAAACTAGCAAACCATTCGTCGTATTTCTGCATTTTTTCTTTCATCATTTCTAATTCTTCATGCATTTCTTCTTTTTCTTTGGTCAATGTTTTAATTGACTCAATTAAATGTGGAACAAGAGCAACATAATTCACCGACTTTTGATGATATCCTTCTTCATTTTCTACTGAATTTGTTGTCACTAGTTCGGGAAGCACTTCTTCCAATTCTTGTGCAATCAAACCAGTATTTATTTTCTTTGTTTTATCTTTTTTCCATGTAAAATCAACACCACGTAGTTGATTGACCTTTTGTAATGAGTTTTCCAAAGATAAAATATTTTCCTTTAAGCGAATATCGGAATCGGCATAATATGTTTGTGCATTGTATGATTCTGCATTTACATCACCTGCTACATTCAACATATAGCCATTGGGTGTTTTGGTTCCAATACATACATGACCAACGAATGTGGTTACATTGTTATTAATATTCATGGTTGGTTCATAAGATATTTGATAAGCTCTTACAGTACCATTGCCGATACCAGTACCCAAATAGTCCCCACGCTGTCCAAATGCAAATGTATTTCCATCTTGGCTTAATGCTATACTGTTAGCATTTCCATTAAAATCATAACCGATTTTTTCCCAATTTCCATTTATATATTTAAATAAATAGGCTACATTATACTCTCCTTTTCCACCTCCTATTGCTATGGTATTGCCGTCGTAACTTAATTTTTGATCTTCTCCAAGTCTCATTGTAGTAACGTTACCATCTGCATTTTTACCTAGTATATCAGTACCAAGTTGCGTCCAATTATAACTTGCATCTGAAGAATATCTATATACTTGTATGTACGAGTTACCGTTACTATTTTCATTGGAGTTTGATACGGATATTGTATTTCCATCTCCAGAAAGAGCCATTTGACGCCCATATCTATCATCACTTTGATATCCAAAATTCAAACTTTGAACATAGTTCCAGGAATCATTTTCACCATCATTCGTATATTCATAAATATTTATATCACCACTTTCATTTGATGTTACTACTCTATTTCCGTTTCTTGTCATTCCAACACCATTTGACCTTTTTACAAAAGTAAATTCATTTTCCCATGTGTCATTGGCACTATTATAACGCCATATACCTCCTCTAGTTGTACCAAGATCTTCATTAATTGCTACTAAATCACCAGTATAATTTGTTGCCATATATTTTCCCCATCTTGAACCACTATTATTATGATTAGGTGGAACAATAGATACACGAACAGTAGTTCCATACGCTTGTGTAGTATATTCAGCATCAGTTACCTCACCAAATATTGTCCATTGTTCATTTACATAACGGTATGTAACTACAAAACCAATTACTCGATCTCCACCACGATAAAAGACTTCTGTTGCTGTAGCACCTACTATTAGTACTTTACCATCACCTGATAAAGTAATTCCGGTTTCGCCATAACCATGATTACCATTGTTTTCATAATCAGGTTTAAGTACTTGTCCTAGAGGATAATATGTATCACCTCGTCTTTCATAAACCTCGACTGTATTATTAATAGCCGTAGTATGTTCGTCACTAGAAATTGCCCAAATCTTTCCATCACTACTCATACTCATAGACGCTCCAAAACCAGTAATGTTTGTTGCTCCATGCATTGTGCATATTGGTGTTCGTATGTAATTTTTAACATCTTCTTTCATTTGCGAGTTGAAAGTAATGGCTCCTCCACTAATATCCATGACAGGATTGGATAGACTTGTTTGCGATAGTTGATATGTACGTACAATACCGCTATCAATAGTATTTAGATCTGCTGCGTGACCTCCAATGACAATTTTTGTTCCATCTGCATTCAATTGACATGAATTATTATGTGTTTGACTAACAATTGTGCTATTGAAAACATCATTCTGGTGTGTTAACTTGTCTATAGCATTTATTTTTTGTACTAAACTCCAATTACCATTCATATATTTAAAAATATATGTTGCACCACCACTAATACTAGTTGCATCACTAGAATGCAATTGAGCAATAACCGCTAATGTATATCCATCGGAAGATAAAGAGATTCCTCTTTGACCTAATCCTCCGAATCGTTGTATTTGAGTTAAATCATTAGGACCAGTCTGTACTTCTCCAAATAAAGTTTGACCAAGTTGATTCCAGGAAGTACCATTATATTGCCATACTTCTACTCCACCAACTGAATGGCCGTTGAATGGCGTATGACAACCAGATAATGCAACAATAGTACCATCTGCACTCATAGCACTCTCTGTTTGGACGTCTACATTATTATGTAAATTTTTACCTATAATCGTCGTACCCAATTGGTTCCAAAGAGCATCAGCCGAATTATATTGATATACATATAGTAGAACACCAGTATGAGCATTTGTACTACTAATAGCGATGTGATCTCCCGAAGAATTTAAACATACGCTATAACCAAAGTAATCACGTTCATTTACACCATTAAAAAGTCCTGTTTCTCCAGAATCAGTAGTACCAAACCTGTCCCAATTATCTTCAGCAGTATTATATTCATATATCATTGCCATACCTGTTTGTCTATTTGCGTTGTAAGAACCAATTGCTAGAATTGTACCATCATCATTTATAGATATACCTGCTCCATATCCACCCCAATTTTCCTCATGTAAACCAGTTAATAATTGTCCACGTTGAAACCAATTTTTACTAATATCACTATATTCATATACAGCCACAGCACCATTTTCGTTATTATCAGTACTAGTAACATCATAACTACGTGATTGAATAACTACAATATTTCCGTTTCCAGCCAATTGAATACCATCGCCTTCCGTATTATAAGAACCGACTTCAGGGCCAAAACTCAATGTATCTCCTAATTGATACCAAAGTTCGATCTCAGGATCATATCTATAAATTTCAAATAAACCAGCATCATCTTGAGATTCAACATCACCGTGAAAAAGAGTAGTAGCAATCGTAGTTCCTGAATTATCCATGGATACAGTATACCCCATCTTGGCCGCATCTCCATCTGCCTGTGTATTAAGTACACCATCAGGGTTTGACGACGATGGTGGAGTTGTGTATTTAATTTTATGTTCTGCCGGACCACTAAGTTCTTGCCCAAATTGATTCCAACCTGTTTCTACAAACGGATTTGTAAGACTAAAATTACCTTCTTTGGTTATTTTCATTTTTTGAGACCCACCAGTGTAGAATGTTAATTGATCTTCATCAGCAGTGGGTGCACTTTCTGCTGAAATATAGGTATCTTGGTCTACATCAATAACTCCACCAAGTCCTTGCCAAGCATCACTATTATTATATCCTTCAAATTGACTGGTAGTAGTATTAAAACGAACTTGGCCTATTTCATTTACACTAGGCCTTTGGCTCGTTTCTCCCGAAGGAATACGAAGTGCACCTGAACCACTGATATCTAAATCACAATTAGGCTCAAACAGGTCTACTCCAATTCCAACCCCAGTTTTTGCAATATTTAATTGATTGTAATTTCCGTCAGGTCTAAGTTGTTGCAATTTCATATGTGAATCAACTTCATTATTACGAATAATTGCATCGTAATCATTCGTTTCTAGTGTTAAACCTTTATCAATGACTGCCATACTTGAATAATATCCAGAAACCATATTATCATATTGTTTTGAACTACTATATGTAGGTTCTGGTTCTGGTTCTGGCTCTGGCTCTGGTTCTGGCTCTGGTTCAGTTTCAGTTTCTGGTTCGGGTTCTGGTTTGATGTCAATTAAGTTAAATTGAAAATTCATAACTTCTGAATGAGTTGTACAGTAACCATATAATGAATCACTAGTTGTTAAAGTATTAAATTGCAAAACTAAACTTTGCATACCTGTTATTCCATTTTCGTTAGTACCATCATCAGATAGAGTAATTTTTGCACTAGATTCTTGTTTAACGCCAGTATCACTAATATAAAAAGGGTGAGTATTTGCATCATGCAAACGTTTAAAAATATAAACTTGATTTAAATACAATGTATTACTTGGCGATAGAAGTTGTTGACCTTGTGGATCTGTATAAAATTCGTAATAGGGCGATTGAGTACTACCAGCAGTTACATATAACGTAATTTCATCACCTTCTGGTTCGGGTTCGGGTTCGGGTTCCCCTTCTGGTTCTGGTTCCCCTTCTGGTTCTGGTTCGGGTTCGGGTTCGGGTTCGGGTTCGGGTTCGGGTTCCCCTTCTGGTTCCCCTTCAGGTTCCGGTTCCCCT
>CEQD01137029.1_pt1 | contig 10372 bp, 10 predicted proteins | sample 530511 | NCBI WGS metagenome assembly CEQD01 (sample SAMEA2620230, study PRJEB7988) | marine metagenome | biome: marine biome (ENVO:00000447); feature: surface water layer (ENVO:00002042); material: "saline water (ENVO:00002010), including plankton (ENVO:xxxxxxxx)" | depth 5 m | reverse complement strand
ATAGCTGAATTATCAATTAGAATTGTAATATCATTTATCTCAATAATTTCTCCTTCAACATCTAAATCTGTTACATAATCCATTGTATAGGCCATACCAGCGCAACCACCATTTTCAACGCCTATTTTTATTGCTTTAGCTTTAGAGTTGTTTATTAAATTTTCAAGCCTAGCAATTGCTTTAGGTGTCACTGATATCATCTTTGAACTTCTATTATTCATAGTAAACCTCTAGAACATATTTAAAGTTAATCTTGCCTCATCAGACATTAAACTCATATCCCATGGGGGATCAAAAACCATTTCAACATTAACTTTATTTACACCTTCAACCTTTTTTATCGCATTTTCAACCCATTTTGGCATTTCTTCTGCCACTGGACAACCTGGGGCCGTCAAAGTCATTGTAATTTTAATATCATTATTTTTTTCTTCGTTAATAGAATAAATAAGGCCTAATTCATAGATATCAACAGGTATTTCAGGATCATAAACTGTTTTTAAAGCTTCAATTAGCTTATCTTGCTCTATTTTTTTATTCATAAAATTTACAAACTATTTAAATAACGATATTGATTTTTCCAATGCCTCGATAAAATTATCAATATCTTTTTCACTTGTATACATCGCAATTGAAGCCCTTGCTGAGGCATTAATACCAAGCAAATCCATTAAAGGCCCACAACAATGTTGTCCAGCACGAATTGCAACACCATAATTATCAATTATAGTTGATATATCATGTGGATGCTGATCTTTTACATTAAAAGTAACAATTGGACTATCAAAATTTTCTTCTCCGTAAACAATGATATCCTTAACTGTTTTAATTTGTTCATGTAAATAGTTAGAGACTTTCAATTCATGGGCAAACACACCCTCGCTAATTTTTTTTTCAAAGTATTTAATTGCTATACCTAAACCTACAGCTCCCGTTATATTGGGTGTACCAGCTTCAAATTTGTTAGGAGCATCATTATATGTTATGACATCTTTTTTTACCTGTTTAATCATATCTCCACCACCTCGCCAAGGTCGCATAATGTCATGATATTTGCTATTAACATAAAGGACACCTATACCAGTTGGTCCATAAATTTTATGACCTGAGAACAAATAAAAATCACAACCTAAATCTTGAAGATCAATTTTTTCATGAACAACACCTTGGCAGCCATCTATTAAAACTGGAATATTTTGAGATTGGGCTAAATTTATAATTTTTTTAATATTTGGAGCAACACCTAAAACATTTGACATTTGCGTCACTGCTATAAGTTTTGTTCTAGAATTGATTACCTCCTCAAATTGTTTTAATTTAAATTTTCCGTTTCGGTCACAATCGATCCATTTAATTTTTATACCTTTTCTCTCTCTTAAAAAATGCCAAGGAACAATATTTGCGTGATGCTCCATAGTAGTAATAATTATTTCATCACCCTCAATAAAATTCTCATCAGCAAAAGAACTTGCTATCAGATTTATACTATCGGTACCTCCTGAGGTGAATATAATTTCTTCTGGTAATTTTGCATTAAGAAATTTTTGGGTAATCTTTCTAGACTCCTCATAAGCAGATGTGGATAGAACAGATAATGTATGCAAACCTCTATGAACATTTGAATATTCACTGCTTTCAAAATGCTTAATACCCTCTAAAACTTCAAGAGGTTTTTGGGAGCTAGCTGCGTTATCAAGATAAGTTAATTTATTACCTTGTATTTGCTTTGCGAGTATGGGGAAATCTTCTCTTGTTCTATCAATATTAAAACTCATCTAAATTCCTCAGGTAAAAATTTTTTCAAAAACCTATCTTCGCCGATATAAGAATTTATATGACCATCTAAAATAAGATTTATTGCCTGTTTTCTCTCAATACCTTTAGAGCAAAGATAAAATATTTCCTCTTCATTAAGACTCCCTACTGTAGCACCATGTTTACAAACCACATCATCATTCAGAATTCTCATCTGAGGTTTAGCATTCATAGTTGCTTTATCATCAATAAGAAAGCCTTTGCAGTCTTGTTCAGCTTTAGAACCTTTTACAGAATTTTTTACATCAATCATTGATTGAAATGAGCATATTGCATCTTCTCTTAATATTGCCCTTATCCCTGAAATACTCTCACAGTTAGAATGTTTAAATATATTATCGATAAGTATATCATCATTAGACTCATTTGAGGGTATCGAGATAGTTTTTGACGAGCAAAATGAGTTTTCACCTATATGATTTGTAAATAATTGAAATCTTGAAGAGCTATTAGGTATTGATAAATTATTCATATTAAAAGATGATTTACTCTTTAAATAAACAAGATTGGTTTCGACCATGAGTGAGGATGATTTGTTAACGCGGCAAATATCAAGCTCTGAATTTTTACCAATATTATATTCAATAAGTAAATTTAGAAAACCATCCTTGAAGGAATTAATAAAATTTATTTTTGCCTTAACATTATCACTGAGATTAATAATTATTCTTGGCAAAAAAACATTTATACCTGTGTTACTAATCTTAATATTAATTGGTTCTTTTTGAGAAGATGTTACATTAATTATTTTAATTTGATTTCCACATGCAATATTAAAATCAATCACAGCCTCATTTTCGATAAATTCATATGGTTTGAAATAATCATCAAATAATAAATTACAATCGTAACTATCATGAGCAGTATTTTGAACACTTAAATCTTCAATATTTATGAAACAATCAGAAATTTCTTTTTCTAGAAAACTTTTCGATTTAAATCGCAAATCAAAGTATTTCCAACCTTCATACTTTTTATTTGGAAAGCCAGTATTGATAAACGAGTTGAATATTTTTTCCTTTTGAACACAGAAAGTATTGGAGTCGTAAATACTTTTTTTAAAACTATTTATTTCTTCAAGCCCCATTTTAATTAAAACCCTCAAAACCTTTATTCTCTATTTTATCAGCTAAATCTGGACCTCCGGTCTCGACAATTTTACCATCAACTAAAATATGTATTGTTGAGGGATTGAGTTTATCGAGCAATTTTTTGTAATGTGTAATTATTAAAAAGGAATTTTCATTATTTTTCATACCTGAAATACCATTAGAAACAATATCTAAAGCGTCTACATCAAGACCAGAGTCAGTCTCATCTAATATAGTAAGTGTTGGGTCTAAAACTAATAGCTGCAATGTTTCGTTCCTTTTTTTCTCTCCACCAGAAAAACCAACATTCAGCTGTCTTTTTAAAACTTCGTCATCAATACCAAGTATTTTTGCTTTTTTTCTTACATACTTTAAAAAATCTGAAGGCCCAAAAGGCTCAAGGCCATTTGCTCTTCTTTTTGATTCATGAATAGTTTTTAAAAAATTCATAATAGTAACACCAGGAATTTCAACTGGGTATTGAAAAGCCATAAAAAGGCCTAAATTTGAAATTTCATTTGGCTTTAGATCAGAAATATCTTCATCTTTGAAGAATATTTGACCATCAGTGATAGAGTAATTATCATTTCCCGATAAAACATTTGATAAAACCGACTTACCAGCACCATTAGGCCCCATAATTGCGTGGGTCTCATTGTAGGGAATTGACAAATTCAAACCTTTTAAAATTTCTTTTTCTTTAACTTTTACATGAAGGTTTTTTATCTCAAGTAAATTCTGACTCATCCAACACTTCCTTCAAGACTAATTTCAAGCAATTTTTGAGCTTCAACTGCAAATTCCATTGGCAACTTTTGTAATACTTCTTTACAAAAACCATTGATTATCAATGCAATTGCTTGCTCTTCATCTAAACCTCTCTGTAGACAATAAAAAAGTTGGTCATCAGATATTTTCGATGAGGTTGCTTCGTGCTCAATGGTAGAAGTTTTATTTTTTGACTCAACATAAGGTATAGTTGTTGCAGAACATTTTTCTGTTAGAAGTAAAGAGTCACATTGTGTAAAATTTCTTGCATTATCTGATTTAGGGTGAATATTAACTTGCCCTCGATAAGTATTTGAGGATGAGCCAGTAGAAACACCTTTGGAAATAATTCTGCTTTTAGTATTTTTGCCAAGATGTAACATCTTAGTACCACTATCAACTTGTTGATAATTATTAGATATAGCAATGGAATAGAATTCTCCAATTGAATTATCGCCTTTTAAAATACAACTTGGATACTTCCATGTAATTGCTGAACCAGTCTCAACTTGTGTCCATGAAATTTTAGAATTATCTCCTCTGCAATCTCCTCTTTTAGTAACAAAATTATATACACCACCTTTACCATTTTCATCACCAGGATACCAATTTTGAACAGTTGAGTATTTAATTTCTGCACCTTTCAAAGCAACCAATTCCACGACAGCAGCATGCAGCTGATTTTCATCTCTCATTGGCGCAGTACACCCTTCCAAATAACTAACATAAGAATCCTCATCAGCTATAAGTAAGGTCCTTTCAAATTGACCAGTACCTGCAGCATTAATCCTAAAATAGGTTGATAATTCCATAGGGCATGTAACGCCAGGTGGAATATAAACAAAGCTTCCATCAGAAAAAACGGCTGAATTAAGTGTAGAGAAGAAATTATCGGTATTGGGTATGACTGTCCCAAGATATTTTTTAATAATTTCTGGATGTGTTTTTACTGCTTCCGAAAAAGAACAGAATATAACACCGTCTTCTTGAAGTTTTTCCTTAAATGTTGTCCCAAGAGAAACACTATCAAAAACAGCATCAACTGCTACACCAGCGAGCCATTCTTGCTCTTTAAGAGGGATACCTAATTTGTTGTATGTCTCAATCAATTTAGGATCCACCTCATCAAGACTTTTTGGTTTCTCTGCCTCTTTAGGTGCAGAAAAGTAATAAGTATCCTGGTAATCAATTTTAGGATACCTAACACTGGACCAATTTGGTTCCTCCATCTTAAGCCATCTAGTATATGACTCTAACCTCCAATCAAGTAACCATTTTGGTTCTTCCTTTTTACTGGAAATAAATCTAATTACATCTTCATTCAGACCTTTTGGAGCAAAAACGGTATCAATATCTGTCTCAAAACCAAATTCATATGGATTATTAAAGTCACTTTCAGTGGGTTTATTTATTTTTTTATTCATCGAATTACAATTACTTATATGGTTATGTTATTTATTCATCCAACAGTTAAATTAATGGCATTTTGTCGCAATCTTCAGGTAAATTAGGTGCTCTTGAACGCCCTAAAATATTACCTTCAACTATATCTTTTAATGAAATGTGACTAAGAAAAAGATCAATCTGCTTTCCTAATTCATCCCACAAATCATGATTTAAGCATTTGCCAGAAATACCCGTACATGAAATATTTTTATGTGAACAACCTTTTGTTTCAATTTTTCCTTCAATAACCTCGATAACATTACTTATTATTATATCCTCAGATTTACGAGCAAGCTTATATCCTCCGTTGGGCCCTCTAACAGCTTTCACAAATCCATTTCTCTTTAGGTTTGATAATATTTGCTCAAGATAAGTAGATGAGATATTTTGAGATTTCGAAATTTCAGAAATTTTGGTCAAATTTTTACTATTTGATAATGCAATTTCTGTCAAAGCAAGGACAGCATATCTACCTTTAGTTGTTAATTTCATTTATTACTCATAATTTAATTTGTTACAAATTTTCTACACTTGTGTTAGAAACATAATCTAATTCAGATTGGATTTATTATTCTTGACTAAATTTGTCAAGAACTACTTTTTAATAATGTTTTTATAAATAGAAATAAGGTTTAAGTTTATGCCAGAAATTATTTACAGCGGTCCAGATGGAAGATTAGAAGGAAGAATGAATGTTGTTGAAAACAAAAGATCGCCAGTAGCTATACTTTTACATCCTCTTCCACAATTTGGTGGAAACATGAATAATCCAATCATTTTTAACCTGTACCATACATTTATAAAAAAAGGGTTTTCAGTTTTAAGATTTAATTTTAGGGGTGTTGGAAAAAGTCAAGGAGTATTTGATCATGGAGTTGGTGAGCTATCTGATGCAGCAGCTTCACTTGATTGGATACAATCACAAGTTTCTGACTCGAAAGGTTGTTGGGTAGCTGGTTATTCTTTTGGAGCATGGATTGCAATGCAGTTGCTTATGAGAAGACCTGAAATTGAGGGTTTCATATCAATTGCCCCTCCAGCAAATATGTATGATTTTAATTTTTTAGCTCCCTGCCCTTCTTCAGGAATAATCTTACATGGAGAGGAGGATAAAGTTGTACCCAGAGATGATATATTAAAATTAGTTGATAAACTTCAAACACAAAGAAATATCAATATTGAATATAAGAATATATCAGGCGCAAATCATTTTTTTGAAAATAAAACTGAAAAACTTATAAATGAAGTTAACAAATACTTGGACTCTCGCCTTATTGGTCCAGATTTTTAAATAAAGGTAAGAAAAAAATAAGTGATGAGCAATTATAAATCAGATTTTTTAAAACATATAAATGAACGAGGTTACATATACCAAGTTAGTGATGCCAAAAATCTAGACGCTATATTCTCAAAAGAAAAAATAACAGCCTATATCGGCTTTGATTGTACAGCGCCAAATTTGCATATTGGCTCATTAATGCAAATATTACTATTAAGAAAATTACTGGAATACGGACATAAACCGATTGTTCTGATTGGTGGTGCAACAAGTAAAATTGGCGATCCATCGTTAAAAGATAAATCTAGAAAAATGTTAGATTATGATGATATTGAAAAAAATGTTAAAGGAATAAAAAAGGTTTTCGAAAAATTTCTTGATATTACTAAAATACAAATAGTTGATAACAGTAAATGGTTGGAAAAACTTAATTATATAGATTTTCTTAGAGAAATAGGAAGTCACTTTTCAGTTAATAGAATGCTCTCACTAGACTCTGTAAAAATGAGATTAGAAAGACAGCAGAATCTCTCTTTTTTAGAATTTAATTATATGATTCTTCAAGGTTATGATTTTTATAAACTCAGCAATAAGTATAATTGTGTTCTTCAAATGGGAGGGTCAGATCAGTGGGGAAATATTATTTGCGGTATTGATTTGTCCAGAAGATTATCTGGAAAAGAATTATATGGATTAACAACACCACTTTTAACAACTTCCTCAGGACAAAAAATGGGTAAAACCGAGGACGGAGCAATATGGTTGAATTATATTAGAGATGAGGATAATTATTCCACTCACCCAAGAGATTTTTGGAATTATTGGCGTGACAAAACAGAAAATGAGGATGTAGGTAAATTTTTAAGATTATTTACTAATTTATCATTAAGTGAAATTTCAGAAATAGAAAATCTGAAAGATGAAAATATTGAAAATGGAAAAGAATTATTGGCTACAAAGGTAACTGAGTTAGTGCATGGCAAAGATTCAAATTGGAATACTAAAAAAACTATTATTTTCAAGGCTAAAGATTTTGAAAAAGGTTTTGGTCTTCTAAGTCTTCTATCAAATGCAGATATTAAATTAGCTAAATCCAATAGTGAAGCCAGAAGATTAATTCAATCAAAGGCAATTAAACTTAATGGAAAGTTAATTGACGACGAAAGATATATAGTGAGTCTGGAAACTTTTAACGATTCAAAAAAACTAGAGGTATCATTCGGAAAAAAGAAAAGTATTATTATTGAGGTTTGTTAATCAAATATTCTTTGCAAAAAGCCAGGTGTTAGAACAGATAGCGGATTTGTTTCAATTTTTATTTCATCATCATTCTTATTGTAGACCCTGAATTTAATACCGATTAATCCTTCACCTTCTTTACTACCAGAGAACAATTCGCCTACTAATGGCACACTTGACGGTAAATTATTGAGCCAAGAAATTGGAACGATAGTCCCTGCAAAATCAATTTCTTTTTTATTAAATAAATAATCACCCGCTATAGATAGACCAAGACTATTACCAACTACTGGAAGATTACTCTCTGGTTTTAGAATACCATCCGAGATCATTATACCTTTATTTGAAAGTTCAATTGAAAACGATGATGAACTAAATGTAATATCACGACCTCCATCACTTATATTACTAAGCCCAGGAATAGATACATCAATAATCTGTGCAAAAATTGGTAATTCAAGTATCTTTATATTATCAGTTAAAATTGATCCATTAAAAAATTTAGACACATTATAGTTATATTTTAATTCTAAAATTGCACCACTACTAACTATACTTGGATTTTTATTTTTATTAAAAATTATAAGCTCCTCAACATCCAAATTAATGTTAATTTTTGTTTCGATAAATCTTAATGAATTTTTTAGAGGAAAATCAAATTTTATTAATAATTTACTCTCGCCAGAAAGATTATTTCTATCCAGATTTACCAACTTGGAAACATAGTTATGCTCACTTAGTAAACTAAAAAAATTACCAGCATTTGATGAGGCATTAATGATTACTCTACCTGGTCCATGTCTTTTCCTGATGTCGAAAGCATTGAATTCACCTTCATTAACAAAAACTTTAGTATCTTCATTTAGATTTATTAAACCATCATCTAAACTAATTTTAAAAGTATCAAAGTTTAAATAACCTCTGCCAATGGTATTTGTTATTGGGGGCATATCTTTAAGATAATATGTATCAATATCATTAAAGGCGAAATAAAGATTAATTTTCGGTTTATCCAAAAAGGTTCCATCCTTTTCTAAAATTAGCTGTGAATCAAAGGTTAATTCAGATATTGAACCATTAAATAAAGAGCTCAATGTCCACTCTCTAGCACCTTTCCCAAGATTATTAGGCCATAATGATTTTACAAAATTTAATGGTAAGTTTTTTGCCATAGCCTTAACAATAATTGAGTCTTTATTGCTAAAAATGTTATAACTTCCATCGATATAAAATTCATTTATCGAAAAATCCTCATCAGACTTAAGCGATACTATTTCAAAATCTATTATTCTTCTGTCTAGATTATTTATTAAAGTTGTTACTTTTATTTCACTTTGTAATTCTAATTTCCAATCTCTCGAGTCATTATTATTTTTCAAAGTATTTTTTAAAAAAAAGATAAGATCATATTTTTTTTTATCAAATTTTATATAAAATTCATTGAACTTTATTTCAACTTTCTTTTCATAGTTGGTAAAAATTGATTGTTGAAGAAAAGGTTCAAATAACTTTAAATTTAAACTTTCGAATTGAATGTAGATAAGGAAAAAAGTAAAAGTAAATACAACAAAACCAAAAATTTTAGAAACTATTAAAAAGAAATATTTAAAAAATATATACATCAATACTTATTTATAAGGAAAAAATATGAAAAAAAAATGTAAAATTGGAGATAAAATTCCGGAATTTAAGATACCTTTATCAAATGGAAATTTTCTTGAAACTAAAAATTTAAAAGGAAAAAAATATATTTTATATTTTTACCCAAAAGATAATACACCTGGCTGTACAAATCAGGCAAAAGATTTCAGTGTTAAACTTAATGAATTAGAAAAATTAAATACACAAGTCATTGGAATATCTAAAGATAGTATAGAAACGCACAATAAATTTATAAATAAACACGCATTAAAAATACTTTTAGGATCAGATGAAGAAGGTAAAGTACTTAAGAAATTTGGTGTTTGGGTTGAAAAAAATATGTATGGCCGAAAGTATATGGGCATAGAAAGAACAACATTTTTAATTAGTGAAACAACAAAGATTGAATTTATTTGGGAAAAGGTAAAGGTTAAAGGTCATGTTGAAGAAGTTATTAATAGAATAAAATCTGCTAACTAATTTTTTTAGAGAGTGCTGTAGTAAGAAATTTATCAATTTTACCATCCAAAACGGCTTGAGTATTTCCATCCTCAATATTTGTTCTAAGATCTTTTACCATTTGATATGGCTGTAAAACATATGATCTAATTTGATGACCCCAACCTATTTCAGATTTTGTATCAAGCAATTTTTGAGCTTTTTCTTCTTTCTTTTGAAGTTCTAATTCATAAAGACGTGCTCTGAGCATCGAAAAAGCAGTGCTCTTATTTTTGTGTTGTGAACGTTGTGATTGACATTGAACAACAATATTAGTTGGAATATGCGTTATTCTTACAGCACTATCAGTTGTATTAACATGTTGACCTCCCGCACCCGAAGATCTGTATGTGTCTATTCTACAATCTGACTCTTTTAGATCAATTTCAATATCATCATTAACCACAGGATAAACCCATACACTTGCAAAACTGGTATGTCGCCTTTTTTGAGTGTCAAAAGGCGATATTCGAACTAATCTGTGTATTCCCGACTCAGTTTTTAACCAGCCATATGCATTCTTTCCTGTTAATTTAAGAGTAGCGCTCTTAATACCAGCCTCTTCACCGGCACTAGATTCAATAACTTGAATTTT
>CEQD01004386.1_pt1 | contig 10380 bp, 11 predicted proteins | sample 530511 | NCBI WGS metagenome assembly CEQD01 (sample SAMEA2620230, study PRJEB7988) | marine metagenome | biome: marine biome (ENVO:00000447); feature: surface water layer (ENVO:00002042); material: "saline water (ENVO:00002010), including plankton (ENVO:xxxxxxxx)" | depth 5 m | reverse complement strand
AGTTTCTACAGATATGGATGAGCCAATAAGTGATGTTATTAATACTAGCAATACATCAAAAGAACATACTTATAATCTAGACGGTGAGTCATTTTCTGGTTATGGCGGAGTTTTTGGCTTATCAAGGGAAACAGAAAATTGGGAAACAAGATACTATTTTGCTACTAAATCTCCGAACTACAGAAGTGATTTGGGCTTTACAACTGAAAATGATTGGAAAAAACATTCAGTCAACCATAAATATAAATATCGTTCAAATGGTTTAGTAAGATCTGGAAACGTTGAAATAAGAAAAGAATTAATGCTTGATTATGATGGAAATATTCTAGATCAGGAAACAGTAATATCTACTAGAGCAGAACTTGAAAACCAACTAAATATAAATTTTTCATGGGATAACTCACACAGAGCTTCCTATGAAGGCTTCACATTCAAAGATATAAGAGATTACAACTTTGGAATTAGTTATAGCCCATCAGAAAAATTCTGGATGAGATTTGGCTATGATTGGGGCGATAGAGTCGCACGAAATATAAATGTTCCAGAGATTGGCGATAGAAAGGACTATTCATTTAATTCAAGTTTTCAGCTAACAGATCAATTTAGATTGCAATACAGATATAGAAAAAATCAACTTACTAGCAAAGTTACAGGAGAAGACTACTTTTCTGGTTATATTACTTCGCTTAGGGGAACCTACCAATTTGATAAAAATTCATTTTTTAAATTAGTACACGAATATAACAATTTTAATGATGATTCCTACACACAGGCACTATTTCAATGGCAACCAGATTCAGCAACAATTTTCTATTTTGGAGGGACCGTTAACCAAGAGGATATTGAAGGAACATGGGAAGTTGAAGGCAGTCAAATTTATATGAAATTACAATATTTGTTCAATTTTGATTAAATTTAAATGTTTTAATATCATGTACATTGAGTAAAAGTTATGTCAAAGATTACTAAGGAATTATCCAATATCCATGAAATGCTTCTAAAAATGCATATGGACTTAGGTTTAGTTGATTTAAATCCTACAGAAAAGTTTATTTTCCTTAAAATAATCAATGAAATTGAAACGAACAACACTTGCACTATGCTTAGAGCAGTTGAAGTTGCAGACAAGTCACGGTCTACGGTCTACAAAACAATAAGGAAGCTTGTAAAGATTGGTGTTCTTTCAATTGAAAATTCAACCGAAGATAAAAGATCTTTCTTGCTTAAACCTTTGATATAAACGTTATTTAATCACAATGAACAAATTCATTGAAATCTCAGTTTATACATTCATATTTCATATTTTATGTTATGTACTTTGGCTAATTGTTGTAGTTCCTGCTGAGGGCCCTACAAATATTGCATCACTTGGTAGTCTTGTTTATCTGCCTCATGCAGGAAGAGTATTGCCCGTAATTTTTTTTGGTTGGAAAGCTATTCCAGCAGTCTTAGCTGCAGAAATTTTGGAATGGGAAGTTTTATGGCAAGGTGAAGACTTTTATAGAACTGCTGTTGCAACCACAATATCCACTATTGCTGTTCTAGGCACATGGGGAACATTTTATTTATTGGGTGTTGATTTAAATGAATCAGATGTATTAAAAGCTACTAACTGGAAACATGTTTTTCTATTCATTTTCTTCGCTTCAGGAGTGAATGGTTTAGGAAACGGAGCTTGGTATACTTTTATATATGGTCAGCCAGATCCTTTAATTTCTTTGCGATTTATGGTTGGAGATGTGGTTGGGGCAACAATAATGCTAATATTACTAGTACTTTTTTATCCAATGTTTAGAAATTTTCAAAAATGATCGAGGTAAAAAACTTATCAAAACAGTTTAAAGCTCCAACTGAGGAGAAAGGATTATTTGGCCCAAAAAAGAAACCTTTTTGGGCAGTTAAAGATTTAAACTTTGAAATAAAAAAAGGCTCTGTAGCTAGTATATTGGGTCCAAATGGTTGTGGTAAAACTACAACTTTGAGAATGATTGCAGCAATGCTTACGCCATCAAAAGGTACAGCATTTATTGACTCTGTGGACGTAAGAAAAGATAAACAAACGGTAAAGTCAAAAATTGGGTATATGACAAACAATACCTCTTTGTACGACAGACTAAGTGTGATAGAAACGATAAAATTTTTTGCAGAACTAAACCAGATCTCGCCAGATATCTACATGCCTAGGGCAGAAAAATTATTTGATCAGCTTGATATGAATAAATATCTCAATAAACGAATAGCTGACTTAAGTACAGGAATGAAGCAAAAAACTTCTATTGTTAGAACCCTGATTCATGACCCAGATTTAATTGTACTAGATGAGCCAACCACTGGTGTTGATGTAACTGGTCAATCTGTGATCATCGATTTAATAAAATCTATTAAGGATTCTGGTAAAACTTTAATATTTTCTACTCATCAGCTAAATGAAGTAAGGGATATTGCAGATCATATTATTGTTATGAAAGCAGGTGAAAAAATTTTTGATGGTAACAATAGTCAATTTCAAGAACTTGACACAAATAAAAATTTTACTGAGATCTTTATGGAGTTAGTCAATGAGTAAATGGCAGGTGCTACTTGTAAAAGAAATAAAACATTTATTTCGAGACACGAAAACTATTGTTCAGACAGTAGTTGTTCCAACTTTTATTACTCCTTTGTTAATCGGAGCAATATTTTGGTATGTTGGTTCAATAGCTACTGAAGAGACAAAAAAAACATATGATATTAGTGTTTATTCTTCCTCAGACTCTTCATTAATCGAAAATCTTGATAATTCTGATAGGTTAGTAATATCTAAAGAAGATTCAGTTGAAGCAGTTATTGATGCTGTGACATTTGATGAAAGTGAAATTGGCTTAGTTTTCGGTGATGCATTTTCTGATTATCTATTATCGAATGAAAGTGCCCAGTTAACTATTTATTCAAAAGATATTGATACTTTTTCTCAAGCTAAATCAATAGTTTCGAATATTGTTGATGATTATGAAGAAAATATAAGAAATGATCGTTTGGAACTTCTGAATCTGGATGAAAATTATGTAAATCCAATAACAATAAACGAAGAAGATCTAACAACTGAAGAAGAATCAGCAGGATCAATTTTTGGGGCTTTGCTAGCTCTCTTCTTTGTAATGTATGTAATAAGTGGCTCAATGTATCCAGCAATTGATTTAGGAGCTGGAGAAAAGGAGAGAGGAACCATGGAAACACTTATATCAACAAACATTTCTTCAGTAGATATCATTATCGGAAAAATGTTGTCTGTTACATCCTCTGCTATCTTAACAGCCACCTTTTCAATGCTTGGCTTCGCAATACCAATACTAGTAATATTCTTGTTCTATGCTGACTCTATTAATGAATACTTATTTGGACTTTTAAGTGCTATCGTAAATCCCGTTGCGTTGATTGGCGTATTTGTATTGATCATTCCATTAAGTGTATTTATGGGCGCATTTTTACTGGCGATATCTGTTTACGCCAAAACACCTAAGGAAGCAGGACTTTTGCTGGGAAATGTCCTAATCGTATTTATCATTCCTTGTTATGTTCCATTGATTAATCCAGGTCTTGAATTAGATTTTGTGGGTGCATTAATACCTTGTTATAACCTTGCATTAATTACGAACAACTTAATCGCTGGAACTGTGGATTGGTTTCTTTATTCCGTTGCTCTTCTTTCAACAATAGTTTATTGCTGTATAGCTATTTATATTACCTACATTATGTTTGATGATGAAAATGTAATATTCCGAAGCTAATGCAAGTAGTAAATACGCCCATATCACCTTACCTACAAAATGCTCCTATTGCATATTGTGAAGAAACAAATAAATGCATTTTTATTGATCCAGGAGACGAACTCGATAAATTAATTCGTGTGCAGAGGCAGTTAAGTCTTACCCCTGAGTATATCTTTATTACACATGGCCATATTGATCATGCTGGTGCAGCTAAGGAATTAGCTACAAAACTTAATCTTAAAATTATTGGACCTCATATTGATGACAGTTTTTTATTGGAATCACTAGAAATTCAAGGTCAAATGTATGGTATGAAAGCACAAAATTTTACACCTGATAAATGGCTTAATCACGATGACTCTATATCATTTGGAAATCAAATACTTGAGATAAAACATTGTCCAGGGCATGCTCCAGGTCATGTTGTTGGCATAAATCATAAAGCGAAGAGAATTATTGGTGGTGACGTTTTGTTTAACGGGAGTATTGGACGTACAGATTTACCACAAGGCAATCATCAGGATTTATTAAATTCTATATACAACCATCTATTAATTCTAGATGACTCATATATAGTTCATTGTGGTCATGGTCCAGATACATCAATAGGACACGAACGAAAAACAAACCCATTCTTAAATGCTTAGTACAGGGTCAAAAAAAATTTTTGCTGAAGTAATAGAATTGTCAGAAATAAATTTAACTAACAATAAAGTTCCGATAGCTGCAATTATTTACGATTATAAGAACAACCAAATAATTTCAAAAGCTACAAATACTGACTCTCCTATTGGTCATGCAGAACTTGAGGCAATAAGAGAGGCATTAGAGATTAAAAATACTAACAGACTAGATGATTGTGATATATACGTGACTATAGAACCATGTTTGATGTGTGCCACTGCAATAAGCAAGTGCCATATTAGAAGAGTATATTTTGGAGCCGAAGATAAAAAAGGTGGCGCTATACTCAATGGACCAAGAATATTTGAAAACCAAAACTTAAGAAAAGTTGACGTTATATCTCATATAGAAGAAGAAAAAACCAGCAATTTACTCAAAAAATTCTTTACATCAAAAAGAAATAATTAAAAGCCAGTTATAATAATGCCAATGTCAGATTATGATTTAATACTTAGAGGGGGTACCGTTTTTCTTCCTAACGGTAGAACTAACACTGATGTTGGTGTAAAAAAAGGAAAAATAGTAAAAATCGGAACATGTACATCTGCAGAAACTATTATAGATTGCTCTAATTTATTTATTTTTCCAGGTCTGATTGATACACAATGTCATTTTCGTGAACCTGGGGGTGAGCATAAAGAAACAATACAGACAGGCACTATGTCAGCAGCACTCGGAGGAATAGTAGGCATCTTTGAAATGCCCAATACAAATCCATTAACAACTACACCTGAAGCCTTAGAGCATAAAATTAAAAGAGGAACTGATACAGCTTATACAGATTTCGCATATTATTTTGGTGGTACGTTTGAAAATTCAAAAAACTTACCCTCTTGGGAAAAGCTAGATGGTGTTTGTGGTATAAAAATTTTTATGGGTGCCAGTACAGGTAATTTACTCTCTGCCACAGATGAAGAGGTAGAGGCTGTAGTTGCAAATGGTAATCGAGTAATTGCAGTCCACGCAGAAGACGAGTTTCTCATGAATGAAAATAAAAAAACTATTCTTAAAGACAGTAATGATGTCGGTATGCATTGCAAATGGCGTGATGTAAATAGTTCTTTAAATGCAACAAAAAGAGTTGTTGGTTTAGCAAAAAAACACAATAGACATGTACATGTTTTGCATATTACAACAGCAGATGAAATGGATTATTTAAGAAATCATAAAGACACTGCAACTGTTGAAGTGCTTCCTAATCATCTTACTTTTCATGCTCCAGAGTGTTATGAGGAACTCGGAACTTTAGCTCAGCAGAACCCCCCAATAAGAGAAAAACATCATCAAGAAGCTTTATGGCAGGCAATCAATGACGGTACAGTGGATATTGTTGCATCAGATCATGCTCCTCACACATTAGAGGAAAAATCTGGGATCTACCCAAACACGCCAAGTGGAACTCCAGGTGTTCAGACTTTATTACCTATAATGTTGGACCACGCTGCAAATGGGAAATTATCATATGAACGTATTGTTGAATTGATGGCTTATGGACCAATCAAAGTCCACAAATTGAAGAATAAATGTCTTATTTCTGAAGATTATGATGCAGATTTTACAATAGTAGACCCAAAAGTTAGTCATACTATAAGTAATTCTGAACAAGCCTCAAAGTCTGGCTGGACGCCATACGATGGAAAAAAGATTACTGGTATGCCAAAAATGACTATTATTCGCGGTCAAATAGTAATGAGGGAAGGGCAGCTTTTGGATAAAATAGTCGCCGAGCCCATAAAGTTTAATATTTAAGGAACTGGGTCATGACCGCATCCGCCCCATGGATGACATCTAATAATTCTTTTTGCAGCTAACCAACTTCCTTTAATTGGGCCATGCTTTTGAATTGCTTCTACAGCATATTGTGAACATGTAGGAGTAAAACGACAGCTTGGACCTAATAGAGGAGATATTAAAATTTGATACAGCTTAATTGGGATAATTAAAATTAAGCTAATGAATTTCATTAATTTTGGAGAGGATTATTTGATTCTTCAAGCAGTTTATCAATAAATTTATCGGCAGATAATATTTCGTTTTTATCTGTTCCAAATTTTCTTACTGAAACAGTTTTATCTGCAACCTCTTTTTTTCCAACAGCAACTATGTAAGGAACTTTTTGTAAGCTATGCTCCCTTACTTTATAACTTATTTGTTCGTTTCTTACATCCAGATCTGTTCGTATACCTTTGGCACATAGAATTTCATTTAACTTATGTGCATATTCATTTGCCTCATCTGTAATTGCTGCAACGACAGCTTGCACCGGTGCTAACCAAAGTGGTAATTTCCCCTCATAATTCTCCAATAAAATCCCGATAAATCTTTCGAAAGAACCAAGAGCTGCTCTATGAAGTAGAACTGGGGTATGCTTGGCACCATCTTCTCCTATGTAAGTTGAGTCAAATCTACCTGGTAGATTAAAATCAACTTGAAGTGTGCCACATTGCCATTTTCTACCAATGGCGTCGGTTAAAACAAAATCAAGTTTAGGGCCATAAAAAGCTCCATCACCTTCATCAATAACGTACTCTAGTTCAAGTTTCTCTATTGCATCTTGTAGGGCTTTCTCTGCTTTATCCCAACTCGCATCTGAACCAATCCTTTTTTCAGGTCTTGTTGATAATTTAATGTTAAATTCTGTAAACCCTAAATCTGCATACATTTTAGATAAAAGGTCAATAAAGTTTTTGGTTTCGCTTTCAATTTGGTCTTCTGTACAAAATATATGACCATCATCCTGAGCAAAACCTCTTACTCTCATTAAACCATGCATTGTTCCTGAGGCCTCATATCTATGGCATTTGCCAAATTCTGAAAGTCTAAATGGTAAGTCTCTATAAGACTTTATACCCTGATTATAAATTTGAACATGATTAGGGCAATTCATTGGTTTAAGCGCATTTGTTCGCTTTTCGTTAGCATGTTCTTCGTCAATTTCAGTGATAAACATGTTTTCCCTGTATTTATCCCAATGTCCTGATGTTTCCCAGAGTTTTCTATCAACCACTTCAGGTGTATTAACTTCAAGGTATCCCGCTCTTTTCTGCATTTGTCTAACGTAATATTGTAGTTGTGTATAGATTGTCCATCCTTTTGGGTGCCAAAAGACCATACCAGGTGCTTCTTCTTGAAAATGAAATAAATCCATTTCTTTGCCAAGTTTACGATGGTCAACTTGTTCAGCTTTCTCTAATCTTTCTAAATATTCATTGAGTTCTTTTTTTGTTCTCCAAGCTGTTCCATACACTCTGGTAAGCATTGGTTTTGAGGAGTCACCTCGCCAATATGCTCCAGATACTTTAGTTAATTTAAACTCTCCAATTAAATTTAAATTTGGTAGATGTGGACCTCGACATAAATCTATAAAACCTGAAGATTCTTGTGTGTAAATTTGAAAATCGTCATTCTGTTCTGAATCAGAAATAATCTCAGCTTTAAAAGATTCTTCTTGAGCTTTGAACAAGGCTATTGCTTCATCTTTTGAATGATATGTTTTTTTAACTGACGATTTACTGCCTAGTATTTTATTCATCTCTTTTTCAATTTTTGGTAAATCATCTATTGAAATAGGTTTAGGCGTTAAAAAATCGTAATAAAAACCATCTTCGATAGTTGGGCCTATTGCTAATTTAGCGTCTGGATAGAGATTTTTTATGGCACTTGCTAAAACTTGAGCTGTCAATGTATGGCGCATAATTTCAAGTCCTTCATCAGACTTAATTGTAATTATTGAGACATTACTATTGTTTTCTAATTGATCTGAAAGATCTCTCTGAACATCGTTAATTTTTATGGCAACTGCGTCTTTTGCTAGACCAGGACCAATTGATAATGCTAAGTCTAAACCTGTGCTCCCTTCAGGTAATTGCTTTATTGAACCATCAGGCAATGTAATATTTATATTTTCCACTCAGTCTTCCCATTTACATCTTTAATAGACACATTCATTTTACTTAATTTATCTCTAATTTTGTCTGCTTGTGCATAATCGCCCACAATTCTGGCTTGGTTCCTCTCAGTAATTAATTGTTCAATTAATTTAATTGTGCTTTCATCAACTGACTTATCTTGAGTAGACCCTTCAAAGATATATTTATAAGTAGCTATCTCATCAGTATTAAAAGTTTTTGATTGAACTAAATCTTGCATAATTCTTATAGCTTTAGGAGTATTCAAATCGTCAAATAATGCTTCTGCTATCTTTGTAGTTGATATAAATTTAGATTTTACATCTTCATGTTGCTCCAGAAAATTATTTATTTTTTCAGAGATTGATTTAGCTTGATCTAAGAGCTTTTTGCTCCATGGTATTGGTTGTCTGTACTGAGTTGAGAGCAAAGCCAATCTAATATGATTTCCCTGATATTCTTTTAATAGATCTTTTATGTAGATAACATTGCCAAGTGATTTTGACATTTTCTCACTTTCTAAATTGAGAAATCCATTATGAAACCAATATTTGGCGAAATCAGATGCATTATCTAAGCCGTTGCATGCACAAGTTTGTGCAATTTCATTTTCATGATGAGGAAATTTAAGATCATTCCCTCCGCCGTGAATATCAAATGGTATATCAAGAGTTATTTCTGACATGACTGAACATTCTAGGTGCCATCCTGGTCTTCCGTAGCCCCAAGGGGAGTCCCAACCTGGTTCATCTTTAGCAGATGGTTTCCAAAGTATAAAATCATTTTCATTTTCTTTATACGATTCAACTGAAACTCGTTTTCCATGTTCTTGTTCATCTATTTTTCTTCCAGATAAGCAACCATAATTTTTAAAAGCATTAACTTTGAATAACACATTTCCGCTTGCTTCATATGCCTTATTAAGGGTTATCAGTTTTTCAATGTATACAATCATCTCCTTGATGAAATGAGTAGCAAAAGGTTGTATATCTGGAGGATTAATGCCAATTAAACCAATATCTTCCATATAAATATCAAAATATTTCTGTGTAAGTTCATTTATTGGTAATTTTTCAAGCTTTGAAGCTTCTATAATCTTATCGTCTATATCAGTAATATTTGAAACATAAGTAACTTTTGGATAAATGCCTTTCAATACCTTGGACAACAAATCCGCAGCTAAAAATGCTCTTGCATTACCAATGTGAATTTTATTGTAGACGGTTGGCCCACAAGAATAGAATTTAACATGTCCTGGATCAATCGGATTAAACTCTTCTTTTTGTTTTGAGAGACTGTTATATAAGTAAATCATTTAGTTCCTATAAAAACCTGCTGAATTGCTTTCATGTTCAGAAACTTCAACAGATACAACTTTCACATCTAAGTCAGCCAAAGACTCTTCGATATATCTAAAAGTAATTTCTGCAAAATGCTCACAACTTATTTTATCTAGCTCAATAATTTTTGCAGCTTTAGAATTAAGAGTTCTTATAAGGTCAATTTCAGGATCGTCCTTTGCTACCAATAATGTGTGATCAAAGTGCTCTCTAAGCCAATTTTCTAAAAACTTAAATTTACCAAAGTCATAAACCCAATTATTTATATCCAGGGTAGGGGACTCAAGTACTACACTAAAGCCTAGACTGTACCCATGGAGATATTGACAATTGGTACCTGAAGACCATTGTCTAAATGCACATGAAAAGCCCCTATCGTGACCATATGTTTTTGTTACTCTATACATGTTTTTCTAGGTTCTCTAAAAGGTAATTAATTGGCATTCCATTTATTGCTTCTAAACTACCCTCTACTTCAGAAAATAGTTTATACCCATTCTTTTCAAACATATATGATCCACAAGATTTAAAAGGCTGATCTAACTCTACATATTCACGTATATCTGTTTCAGTAAGTTTTTTCATTGTCATGTTAGTTACAATAGTCTCCTCATACAAAACATCACCATTTTTTATAAATACATATGAACCGATCAGTTGATGTGTTTGGCCTGAAAATTTCGATAAATTTTCGACAGC
>CEQD01015022.1_pt1 | contig 10427 bp, 7 predicted proteins | sample 530511 | NCBI WGS metagenome assembly CEQD01 (sample SAMEA2620230, study PRJEB7988) | marine metagenome | biome: marine biome (ENVO:00000447); feature: surface water layer (ENVO:00002042); material: "saline water (ENVO:00002010), including plankton (ENVO:xxxxxxxx)" | depth 5 m | reverse complement strand
GGAACCTTCAGGCATTACTTCTAAAATTTTATATGGCGCTACCACAACAACTAAACAAATAATTACACCAGTTATACCAAAAACATAAGATCCTAAATTTAAGACATTATTTGTGCCCTCATTAATAGTTTTCGATAAAAATTTTAACATCATAAGATTTTACAATATATTTATTAACAATGATTAAATAAAAAAATCATTTTAAATTTAAAAAAAATTATTTTTATATGTATACTTAAATCTTATTCACAAAAAGGGGTTAAAATTGCCAGGAAGATTCGGGGAAATAAAAGTTTTTTCGGGAACATCACACCCAAAACTATCTAATGATGTATGCACAAATTTAGGCATAGAACTATCTAAGGCTGAAATATTCAAATTTGAAAACGATAACACCTTCGTAAGAATTTTAAATAATATTCGAGAGCAAGACGTTTTTATAATTCAACCTACAGATAAACCTACTAACGATAACATTATGGAATTACTTTTATGTATGGATGCAGCAAAAAGGGCTTCTGCAGGAAGAGTTACAGCTGTAATACCTTATTTTGGGTATGGTAGAACTGATAAAAAAGATCAGCCTAGAGTCCCCATTTCAGCAAGATTAATTGCTGATATTATAACTACTGCTGGTGCAGACAGAATTCTAACGATTGATTTGCACGCACCTCAAATTCAAGGATTTTTCAATATTCCAGTTGATGAGTTAACAGCAACACCAATACTTGTAGATTACTTTAAAAAGTTAAAGAAGGACTTTGTTGTAGTCGCAACTGATGTCGGGATAAGTAAAAAGGCTAGAGATTTTGCAGCTAGACTTTCATCACCATTAGCGATAATCGAAAAAAGAAGATCTGATAATAGTGGCAATGTTGAATTACTAAATGTCATCGGTGATGTTAAAGGTAAAACAGCATTAACCTTTGATGATGAAATCGATACAGGCGGATCATTAGTACAAGCTATAGGAGCATTAACGGCTTCTGGAGTAAATGAAGTATACAGTTGTGCCACACACGGTATTTTTTCTGGAAATGCTATTGAAAAATTAAGTTCAATAGAAATCCTTAAAGAAATAGTTGTTACAGATACAGTTAGAAAAAAAGAAGGTAATGGTAAAATTAAATATCTATCAATATCATCTTTAGTTGCTGAGGCAATATCTAGAATCCAGAGCGGAAGATCTGTTGGAGAATTATTTAACTAATTTAATTTTTGAGGAAAAATGGGCTTATTATCAAAGATTTTAGGTGATCCTAATAAAAAAATAATTGAAGATCTTGAAAAAATAGTTAAAGAAATTAACGATTTAGAATCAAAATTTAAAAACATGTCTGATGATGATTTAAAAAATTATTCAAATGATCTTCAGCAAAAATCCTTGGATACAGATATTAATGAACTAATTGCCGATTCATATGCATTAGTAAGAGAAAGTTCAAAAAGGATTATAGGGTTAAGGCATTATGATGTGCAGTTAATGGGTGGAATTGTGTTACATCAAGGAAAAATTTCTGAAATGAAAACCGGTGAAGGTAAAACTTTAGTTGCAACATTACCTACATTTTTAAATTCACTTGGAAATAAAAATGTACATGTTGTAACAGTAAATGATTATTTAGCAAAAAGAGATGCGGAGTGGATGGGTCCTATATATAAATTTTTAGGTCTTAGCGTTTCCTGTTTGCAAAACAATGAATCTTTTGAGTTCGATTACGATGAAAAAACAAAAACAGGAAAGATGTTAAAAATTGAAAGGAAGGAAGCATATAAATGTGACATTATTTACGGAACAAATAATGAATTTGGTTTTGATTATTTAAGAGACAATATGGCTATAGACCCAAAATCAAAAGTGCAATCTGAACTATCATTTGCAATCGTAGATGAAGTCGATAATATTTTAATCGATGAAGCGAGAACACCTCTTATAATTAGTGGACCTGCCAAAGATAGATCAAATGAATACAGGCAATACTCAGTAGTTGCAAGATCTCTATCTGAAGAAAAAGACTTTATAGTTGACGAGAAGTTTAAAAATATTAATTTAACCGAAGAGGGAATAAAAAAAGTTGAACTCAAGCTAAACATTAATAATTTATATGATATTGAGAATTCTGAAATTACACACTTTGTAGAAAATGCACTAAAAGCACAATTTATCTTTAAGAAAAATAAGGAGTATGTAGTAAGAGACCAGCAAGTTGTTTTAGTAGATGAATTTACAGGAAGATTAATGCAGGGAAGAAGGCTCTCAGACGGTTTGCATCAAGCTATTGAAGCTAAAGAAAACGTAAAAATTCTTGCTGAGTCAATTACTTATGCAACAATCACACTTCAGAATTTTTTTAGAATGTATAATAAGTTATCCGGCATGACAGGTACTGCACTTACTGAAGCAGAAGAATTCTTTAAAATATACAAATTAGATGTCGTCGAGATTCCAACAAATTCAGACATGTTGAGGAAAGATTCCCCTGATCTTATTTTTAATAATGAAAGATCAAAGCTGAACTTCTTGATTAATAGAGTTTCAGAACTAAGAAAAAATAGTTCACCAGTTCTTATTGGCACAACAAGCATAGAACAGTCAGAAACAATTAGTGAATTATTAAGAAAAAAAAGTATTCCGCATAATGTGTTAAATGCTAAATTTCATGAAAAAGAAGCAACAATCATTTCTGAAGCTGGTAAGCCAGGAGCAGTAACTGTTGCAACAAACATGGCTGGCAGAGGTACCGATATTGTTCTTGGAGGATCGCTAAATGATTCGGAAGAATGGAAAAAAGATAATGAATTGGTTGTAGAAAAAGGGGGCCTATTCGTAATTGGAACAGAAAGGCATGAAAGTAGAAGGATCGATAATCAGTTAAGAGGTAGATCTGGAAGACAAGGTGATCCAGGTGATACGCAATTTTTAATATCTCTAGAAGATGACCTCATGAAGAGATTTGGAGGAGAGAGAATAAAAAGTATGATGGACTTTGTTGGTATGGAAGAGGATTCGCCCATGGAAAACAAACTTCTTACAAAAGCTGTAGAAAATGCTCAATCGAAAGTCGAAGGATTTAATTTTGAAATAAGAAAATCGCTTGTTGAATACGACGATGTCATGAACAAACAGAGAGAAATAATATATGAAATGCGAAATAATGCATTATCAGGTAATCACGAATTTAAAACATGGAAAATGATAATTGAAAAAAACTTAGTTACTTTTCTTGAAGACCTCAAAAATAATGTAGACCAAGATAGATTTTCTCACGACATACGTCAAATACTTATTATCGATAATTACGATGATAATGTTCAAATAACAGATTATGTTTCTGAGAGATTAAAGTTTTTCGAAAATAATTTAGGAGAAAATAAATTATCTTCCTCAATTTCAGATTTATTAATGAGATCGATTGACTCTTTATGGGTAGAGCACCTTACAACAATGGATAATATGAGGCAAGGAATTGGATTGCAGGCAGTTGGTCAAAGAAACCCTTTAATTCAATATAAGAAAACAGGATTTGAATTATTTGAAAACCTTTTAGAAAGAATTAATAGGGATGTTAGCTTAAATTTATTACCTTTTTCAGCATCTATTGAAAAATCAACAAATGTTATTGCTCAAAAGCCCCAAGCAAAAATAAATTTGCAGTCGAATTCAAAAATTGGTCGAAATGACCCTTGTCCTTGTGGAAGTGGAAAAAAATATAAGAAATGTTTTGGTTCTATTGATTGTGGCTTATGATTTCAGATTCATTGTTAATTAAAAAAAATCAAAAGTTAGAAAAATCGAATTTAAAAATAATTAAAGATGTTTTTTTTAAATTAGACAATCTTGATAAAGATAATCTATCAAATTTTTTAATTTTTAAAGAAGCATTAAATTGGAAATCTATTTTATGGAGTATTTTGAACAAAAATTTTGATATGTATGATATCGATGAATTCTTTTTTTATATTGATAACTTAGGAGAAAATTTCCAAATTAAGGATTTTATTCCACAAAGACTATACTCAGCTCATTTAAATTATTATTACGGTGTTGTAATTGAGCAGGCTTTAAGAGAAATAAAAAGAGAAGACTTCGAAAAAGAAAAAAATATCTTATCAAATAAATCCTTCGATTTTTTAGATAATGAAATTTTTATATTTTTATATGGAAATTCAAAATTAAATCTATGGAAAGAATTTGCGTTAAATTTTAGACTTAATAATAGAAGTTATTATGTTCCAAGCAAAATTTATTGCAACGAATTAGATAATTTTGATTATTGGTTATCAAAAAAAAGGATAGTTAATTGTGCACGAGAACTGAATGCCAGTTTACTTTCAAGAGGTGTGCAATATCTCAAAGGTTTAGGCATAAATGAGTAAAAAAGAGCTTAATTTTGAAAAAAATTATAATCATTTAGAAGTTGAAAAAAGAATAGTCAACAATTGGGAAGATAATAAAATTTATTATGGAATAAATTTAGATAATAAAAAATTATTTTCAATTGACACACCTCCACCTACAGCTAGTGGTTATTTACATATCGGGCACGTTTTTTCATATTCGCATCAAGACATTATCGCTAGGTTTAAAAGAATGAATGGATTTGAAATATTTTACCCAATGGGTTGGGACGACAATGGATTACCTACTGAAAGAAGAGTTCAGGATTATTTCAATGTAAGATGCGATCCAGATGAAAAAAGTGTTGAAAATATACAGGAATTTGTTGAAAAAATTGATAAAAAGTCTAATCCGGTTAAGGTTTCAAGGAAAAATTTTATCGAGTTGTGTCATATTGTTACCACTGAAGACGAAAAAGTGTTTAAAGATTTATTTATGAAGATTGGACTTTCAGTTGATTGGGATCAAGAGTATGCAACAATCCAGGATATACCTCGTGAGATAGCTCAAAGAAGTTTTATTGACTTATATAAGAAAGGCAATGTTTATAATGTTCAAAGTCCATCTTTATGGGATCCAGAATTTCAAACTGCTGTTGCACAAGCTGAAATAGAAGACAGAGAAGTTCCAGGAGCTTATCATGACATAGAGTTTGAAACCAGTGATGGTAGCAGCTTTGTTATTTCAACTACAAGGCCAGAATTGCTAGCTGCTTGTGTTGGCATTGCCACACACCCAGATGATAAAAGATTTAAGAACTTAATTGGAAAAACAGCAATTACACCGTTATTTGAAGTTGAAGTTCCAATTTTTTCTAGTGAACTTGTAGACAAAGACAAAGGTACTGGAATTTTAATGGTTTGTACTTTTGGAGATAATGTAGATGTTCAATGGTGGAAAGAAGAAAAACTTGAAACAAGGATAATTGTAAATAAATTTGGAAGATTAAAAGAAGTCGATTTCAATAGCCAAAATTTTAAATCAAAAAAACCGAAAAAAGCTAATGATTTTTATAAAATGATTGAGGGAAAAAACTTAAAGCAAGCAAAAAAAATAATCGTTGAAATGCTTTCAGAACCCTTAAACTTTAACAATAAGGCTGCTTTGGTTTCTCAGCCAAGAGAAATAATGCATAGTGTTAGATTTTATGAAAGAAGTAAAACTCCTTTGGAAATTCTAAGTACTAGGCAATGGTTTGTTAAATTACTTGATAAGAAAAAAATGCTTTTAGAGAAATCAAATCAAATTGAGTGGCATCCAACTTTTATGAGTAAAAGATTTGAGAATTGGACAGAAAATTTAAATATGGATTGGTGTATTAGTAGGCAAAGATTTTTTGGGGTGCCATTCCCGATTTGGTACAAACTTAATGAAAATCTACAGCCAGATTATGACAACCCGTTGTTTCCAGATGAATCAGAATTGCCTGTTGATCCTTCTGAAGATACGCCAAAAGAATTTAATGAAAATCAAAGAGGTAAACCTAATGGATTTGTTGGCGAGAAAGATGTTTTTGATACTTGGTTTACAAGTTCAATGACTCCTCAAATTGGAGGTAAATGGGGGACAGGTGAAGATTTCTTCGATAAAATTTTACCATACGATATTAGACCACAAAGCCATGAAATTATAAGGACATGGGCATTTTATACTGTTGTAAAATCAGCACTTCATCATAATGAAATTCCTTGGAAAAATGTAATTATTAGTGGATGGGTATTAGATCCAGATAGAAAGAAAATGAGTAAAAGCAAAGGAAATGTAGTAGTACCGAACGATTTGATTGAACAATATGGAGCTGATGCTGTTCGCTATTGGTCTGCTAATGCAAGATTAGGAGCAGATACAGCAAATGATGAACAAGTTTTTAAAGTAGGAAAAAAATTAGTTGTTAAAATTTTTAATGCAAGTAAATTTGTTTTAAATAATTTCCATAAAATTGATGTTTTGGATAAATCAAATATTAAAAATCCATTAGATAAATCATTAGTTTCTATATTCAACAATTATTTAGAAAAAATTACTGAAAGTTTAAATAAATACCAATTTGCAGAAGCACTTAATTTGACTGAAGATTTTTTCTGGAATTATTTTACAGATAACTATATAGAATTAGTTAAGAACAGAAGGTTGAATGGGAGTTCTGCTGATTCACTTTCAGCCTCAACAACCTTAATTTTAATTTTGGAAAATGTTTTGAAATTATTTGCACCATTCGTTCCAATGATTACAGATGAGATTTGGTTAACTATGTATCCTGATAAAAAATCCATTCATTTACAAAAATGGCCTCAAAAAATAGATGTCGATTTAAATAATATCTCTTCTCATGAATTTGAGGTTGCTAAAGAAAGTATTGCAAGTATAAGAAAAGAGAAAACTTCTAATGAAATTGGTTTAGGCAAAGAGGTTGAAAAAATTACAATTACAGTCAATAAAGAAAAAATTGAAGCACTAAATCAGGTACTGGGAGATGTTCAGGATGCTGCAAGAGCTAATAATTTGGTGATAAATTCTTCAGAAGAAAATAATGAGATAAAGTCAGAAATTTAGTTTTCAGAAATTTCTAAGTCAACTCCAAAGAAATCAACCCAGGGTTTAAATTGTTCAACGAAACTCTTTCCATCTTCAATTGTAGTAAGCCCTTTAATTGCTCTACCCGGATCGTAACCTTGAGCTTTTGCCATAGCTTCTATCCCTCTTTTAGTTAACCTAACACCACCAACGACAAATTCGTCATCATTATCATCAAGAACTATGAGATCTAGGCCTTTACTTTTTTCTTTCCAATATAATTTCATTTTATTTAATTAGAGTTTTTAATTTATCTAAGATATTTGATGCAATAATTTTTTTATTCTCAATATCAGTTTTAAATATATCACCTTTTTTCGTAATTATCTTAACTTGGTTATATTCTGATTCAAAACCAATTTGATTATTAGATACATCGTTAATTACGATCATGTCCAGGCACTTAGAATTTAGTTTTTTCATGCCATATTCGTCATGATTGCTTGTTTCAGCAGCAAAACCAATTTTTATACATTTAGAATCTTTGATTAAACTTAAAATATCATCGTTTTTGACCAAATTTAGTTTCAATTTTTCTATATCATCTTTTTTTAATTTACCTTCATTTGTAATTTCTGGTTTAAAGTCTGCTACAGCCGCAGCCATAATGATGCAATCTACAGAATCAATTCTTCTAATAATTTCATTTTTCATTTCTTCTGCAGTAGAAACTGATATTTTTTTTATACCCATTGGTACTGATAGGTCTGATGTCGTTACTAAGGTAACGTTTGCACCTCTTTGTAAACATATTTCAGCTAATGAATGCCCCATTTTCCCTGAAGACCTATTACCGATAAATCTAACTGCGTCAATAGGTTCCCTTGTCCCGCCAGCAGAAATCAAAATATTTTTACCTTTAAAGTCATCAGTTAAAGTTAGAACTCTTTTAACTTCATTATTAATTTCTTCTAAGTTTCTCAATCGCCCCTTACCTATTAAACCTGAAGCTAAGTATCCTGATTCAGGTTCAAGAATAATAACACCATTCTTTTTTAAAATTTCTATATTATTTTTCACTCCAAAGTGATCGTACATATTTCCATCCATTGCTGGTGCAATAATCAAGGGTTTTTCAGTAGCTAACAAGGTTGTTGAAATAATGTCATCCGATATACCCTGAGCTAATTTTGAAATCATGTTCGCTGTAATTGGTGAAACAATTATTAAATCTGAATTTTTTGCAATATCTAAGTGATCAATATTCAAATCGGATTCATTATTCCAAAGATCATCAATTACTTTATTGTGGGTAATACCTTCAAAAGTAGCTTTTCCTATAAATTTTTGAGCAGACTTTGTCATCAGTACCTTTACATCTGCACCTTGCTGCACCCATTTACTAGCTAAATCAACTGATTTGTACGCAGATATGCTTCCACATACACATAAAGCAATTTTTTTATTTTTAAATACATCCATCATTTCTTATTTAAATTATAAATGATCCTCATTCCATCTAATGTCAAGTTTTGATCTATTTTATCAAAAATTGGAATTTGATTATTTATTATTTCAGCAAACCCTCCAGTTCCAATAATAATATACTCATTTTTATTTAATTTTAATTCTTTAGCTATTCTTCTAATTATTCCTTCAGTTAATGAAATATAGCCCCAATATATTGACGATTTGAGAGCTTCTTCAGTTGTATTTCCTATAACTTTCTGATCATTAGACCAACTATCAAAATTTATCTCATTTAACAATGATGCTCTTGAAGCTAGTGCTTTTGAGGCAACTTCAAGTCCAGGGAATATAGATCCACCTAAAAATTCACTGTTATTTGAAATTACTTCAAAAACTGTTGCAGTTCCAAAATCAACAACAATTTTAAATTTATCTTTATCATAATTATTGTTTGCGGCTACACAATCAGCTATCCTATCAGGACCTATATCTGATAACGGTGAATAATTAAATTTAATTCCGGTAATTAAGTCACTATTTATAAATGTAGGTGTGATGTTTAAATTATCTTTAATAATTTGAGTTACTTTATTGTTTATTTCTGGGACAACAGATGATATTAAAACTGCATCAAATTCATAATGATCAATTTTTTCTAATTCTGAATTAATTTTATTTATATTTTCACAGTAAAAAACATTAATATCGTTTCTGATATTTGGATTTTTACATAATCCTATTTTTATTCGGCTATTACCTATATCTATTAAAAGAATCATTTTTCTATACTTTTAAATGCTTGAGGAATGAAAGATATCACATCAGATGCCGTCATTGAAGTGCTGCCCTTGGAGATCCTAGATAATTTTCCTGAATTAGAGTGTAGATAAGTAGCTAAAATTGCTGCATCTTTAATCTTCATTTTTGGGTAAGATGCTATTCCTCCTATTAGTCCCGTAAGTACATCCCCCATCCCAGGTTTAGACATTCCGCCATTAGGGCATATGTTTATAATAATTTCTTTTTTATCAGCTATAAATGTAGAAGGCCCCTTGAGTAGCAATTTTAAATTTGTATTATTTGTGAAATTTAAGACTTTTTTGAAAATATCTTCAAAATCTTTAAATTTATAAATTTTATTGAATTCTCCAAGATGAGGAGTCAGGATTGTGGTTGATGGTAACTTCTCCCACCAATAATTAATTTCACTTAATATATTTAAAGCATCTGCATCAATAACGATGTTATGTTTATTCTTTGTATTTTCAATATAGTTTAAAAACTCATTGATAATTTCTTTAGAATTTTTATTCTGACTTAGTCCAACTCCCAGAGATATTGAAGAAAACTTTTTTAAATTATTTTCGTTATCAAATAAGGATGCAAATAAAGTTATTTCAGGAGATTTTTCTATAATTTTCTGAGCGACGGAACTTTCAGTTGAAACTGCAGTATGACCTGTGCCAGATATATTTGATGACATTGAGCATAATAATGCTGCTCCGGGGTACCTTCCTGAACCACCCACTATTAAATGGGAACCAAATTTATTTTTGTATAAAGTTTCAGCCCTTTTAGGAAATTTTTTTAATACGATATTTGGGGTCAGTGCCTCCAAATTAAAATTTAGTTTTTTTAATTCAATTCTTTTTAAGCCAATGTCAACATAATTAATGTTTTTAAAACCCTCTGGGTTTAATATACTGCTTTTTAACTGTGAACCAAGAATAATTATTTCATCAGAAATAAATGTATTTTTATCTTGTGAGCCACTTTCAGGGTCAAATCCGCTCGGAATATCTAGAGAATAAATATTTATCATGTCACTTTTTTTAAATAAATTATTTAAAAATTTAATTTTTTTACTTAATTCTGACCTTAAATGACCTTTGGATGATATTCCAATTATTGCATCAATAATTATTACTTTGCGATTAATTTTTTTAAACTCTTCAATCAATGATTTTTTATCAAATTCCTTAATATTTATTTTTTTACTTTTTGAAAAAATTAAGTTTTTTTTAGAAGAGTTTTTTTCGATACA
>CEQD01030408.1_pt1 | contig 10506 bp, 10 predicted proteins | sample 530511 | NCBI WGS metagenome assembly CEQD01 (sample SAMEA2620230, study PRJEB7988) | marine metagenome | biome: marine biome (ENVO:00000447); feature: surface water layer (ENVO:00002042); material: "saline water (ENVO:00002010), including plankton (ENVO:xxxxxxxx)" | depth 5 m | reverse complement strand
TTAAAAGTCCTAAATTACGTTCTTTCAAATAATGAATCTAATCCAGTTAAAATTTTAAACAAAAATCATGAAAATCACGAAAATCACGAGTGGGTACTTGATGTTCCAAAACAACTTTTAATTCCTGGAATTGAAATATCTGGGCCATCATCTCAGACATCGATGTTTATTAATGGTTTAAACCCTAATATGGAAGGTTTTAGAGCTGATGGTGACCTTGATGATAATGAAGACGCTTCTGGCCACTCACTTGAAGATACTGTTCAATCTGCTATTAACAGAAAAGGTGCTGTAGAGGGAAATCTTGAATATTTTGATGAAACAAAGAATAAAAAATATGCCTTGGAAGAAGGCAAGCTACCATTTTTTATGCATAGAGAAAGAGGCATTCTTCTTGATGAATATGATTATTTAATTGATAGCAAACCTGTTTGCGCATCTATTTTAGATACAGTATTGACCTTGATGCACTGTGGTATTAAACAGCAAGAAAAAGGTGATTATATTTTCTTCTATTTACCCAAACTAGAAAATTCAAATGAAGCGAAATTCTGGAGAGATTTTTTTGATGAGGCAGTAAAAATAATACATGGATTGGACGGAGATAAAATCAAAGCAATAATGCTTGTTGAATCATTGCCATTTGCGCTAGACATGGAAAACTGTCTCAAGTCATTAGGAAAATATGCTGCAGGATTAAATGCTGCAAGATGGGACTTAAAGGCTAGTGTATTGGAATTTGTTATGACAAATAAAAACTATATTTGGCCTGATAGATTTGACGTCACAGTAGCATCAACACCATTCATGGTAAGCATTTTTAAGCACCTTGTTGCTGTTTGCTTAAAACATAAGGGTGTTCCAATTGGAGGTATGGCAACAGCATTGCCAAGTAAAGACAAAGAAGTCAATTTGCTAGCATCTAAATCAATCGAAGCAGACAAAACATGGGAAGCTAATAATGGTTTTTTAAGAGCATGGGTAGCTCATATTTATCACATGAAAACAGCTGCTATGCCATTTAAAAATTTGCATGCATCTGGATGGACACCATTAGAAGAAATGAAAAAACCAGAACTTTACCCTTTAGAAGATATTAACTTGAGACCAGAAGGTAAAATAACCCAAGAGGGCACAAGGAGAAACATAAGAACTATAATAGAATATTTAGAAGGTTGGTTTAATGGCAGAGGTGCTAAAGGTATAGATAGCCAAGAAGGTTTGGAGGGAAAAAGGCCGGCATTAATGGAAGACTTAGCAACTGCGAGAATTTCAATTGGTCAAACTTGCCAAAGAGTGTTGCACGAGAGCATCTCTCAAGACACAAATAAGGTTCACGATATTAAATTAGTAAAAGATATATTTGCTGATGAGTTAAGAAATATATTAAAGTTAAGGCCTGAAAATTCAGTAAATTATAATAGAGCCGTTAAATTAGGTATTGATTGGCTTGAAAGCTATTTAAATTTAGATTTTAAACCACTTGCATATTACGACAGAGGAAAATATTAATGGAATTTGAGAAAAGTAAAAGATTATATTCAAAGGCAAAAGAATTGGTGCCTGGTGGCGTCAGTAGTTCTATAAGACAAACCGAATGGCCTGTGCCATTATTTTTTGACAAAGCTCATGGAAGTAAAATGTGGGATGTTGATGGAAATGAATTTGTTGATTATGTAATGGGCATGGGGCCAAATATTTTTGGTCATGCACCGGAATTTGTTACTAAATCAGTTTATCAAGATATGCAAAATGGATATTGCTTAACAGGTCAAACAGAAAAAGAAAATGAAATTTCAGAATTTATACAAAAAACTTTACCTTTTAAAAGAAAAGTAAGGTATGCAAGCTCAGGAACAGAAATTGTCCAAGTAGCTCTTAGGCTGGCTCGATCATATACAAATAAAAATAAATTTTTAAAGTTTGAAGGGCATTATCATGGCTGGATGGACTCAGTTCTATATAACTCTCATCCTGACATAACAAATGAAGAAAATATATATAAACCTGTTGCTGAATCAGGGGGTATTTCTAAAGGAACAGCAGACGAAGTAATAATAGCACCTTGGAACGATATAAATGCATTAGAAAATATTTTAAAAAATAGCCACCAAGAAATATCTTCTATTATTACCGAACCAATATTATGGAATACAAATGTAATACTTCCAGAAGATGGCTATTTAGAAAAATTAAGATTACTTTGTGATAAATATAATATCTTGCTTATTTTTGACGAAGTTGGAACTGGTTTTAGAGTCGCGCTGGGAGGTGCACAAGAAATTTACGGAGTAGAACCTGATTTATCAACTTATGCAAAATCAATGGCTGCTGGATTTCCAATTGCAATGTTAGCTGGAAAACCAGAAATCATGGATTATATGGCAAATGGAAAAGTTGTCCACGGAGGAAGTTTCAACTCCAATGTAATGTCAGTTTCCGCAACCCATGCAACTTTAAAACATCTCCTAACAGATAAAAACTTCTATAAAAATTTAAATCAAAACGGAGAGAAATTAATTGAAGGATTAAAGAGTGTGGCTTTAAAGAATAATGTGCAGATATTAATTCAAGGACTTGGTAGCGTATTTTATTTAAGCTTTACTTCTGCAGACAGCATAAAAAATTATAGAGATCATTCAAACAATGTTAACTTTGAAAAATACAAAGAGTTTGCAAAATTGATGTTAATAAATGGTGTTAGATTATCTCAGAATGGAAGATGGCATATGTCCTCTGCTCATAGTGATGAAGATATCAAAAAAACTATTTATGCTGCTGATAAGTCATTTTCTGAATTAACTTAAATTTCTTAATTCAGTTGATGATATATCTAATCTAAATTTTTCTTCTGATAATGTATCGAATAAATGATCGTAACCGTCGAAATTGATATTTGCTGGTTTATAGTATTTATTTTTAATTAATCTACCTGAAACCAAAAAAGAACAATTATTTCTTTCAATTATATTTAATGATTCTTTGAAACCATTTTTATAATATTTGTTATCAACTAATCTTTCAGCTGTATCATACCCAATGACAAATATACTCTTTGTAAATATTTTACTTTTTTCTTCAAATGTTGGGCTGTTAGTAATAACTAGTTTTCCTAAAGATTTAAATTGACTTATTCTATTTAATAAGTCATTAAAAACAATCTTGCTTTTATCAACATTTGTAATTGAAATTTCATATAGAGGAATTTTATTATATTCATTTAATGATGCTTTCAATAAATTAATGTGGCCATCATGTAATGGATTAAAAGAACCAGACAAAATTAATGACCCATTTAAAGGATAATTTGTATTTTCTTGTTCATTGTCATAAGAATAAAATTTAATTTTATTATTTGTTAAATCATCATAAATTTTTTTATTCATTTTAATTTCCTTCTTCAAAAATTAAAGATGAATCTAGTTTTGAAAATACTGAATTTAAATTTTCTTTTATATTTTTAAATTCATATTTATTATCAATATATTTTTTCAAAACAAATAAAATTGAAATATTTATTAATTCATCTTGGTTTTCTCTAGAAAGCTTGTCATTTTTATTGAATTTTAAATTGAAATAATAATTTTGATTTTGAGAAGATTTTAAGTAAATCCATGCACTTTCATCCCCAACTTTTTCATAATAAGTTTTAATCGATCCAACACAGCCAATAGAAATAAGAATTTTATTATTTTTCAAATTTATAAATTCATCCATTGACCTTGAAGAAAGTATTTCAGCATTAATTTTTGAAACAAATGGTTTCGTTAAAAGATATTTACTTTCTAGAATTTTTTTTGAATATGGAAATTCAGCATTTATAAAAAATTTTGATGACCCGCTTATTTTCAAAATATTATTAAAAAACTGAAATCCGCAACCTGAAAAAATTAAAGATAAATCTAAATTTGAATTTTGAATTTTTTTAATTATTATTTCTTTTTCTTTTTCTAACATTAATATTGCCTTATTATTAATTATATTATGTTTATAGATATTCACACACATTTACCTCAATACAATGATATTGAATTAGATGAAATTGTTAACAGATGGAGGTTAGTAAAAGTTCAGTATGTTATCTCAACTGGGACAACTATTGATGATTCCAAAAGATCAATTTTATTGTCAAAGAAGTATAAAGATGTACTTGCTGGAATTGGTATGCATCCTTCAGATTTAACTCAAAATTGGAAGAATGATTTAATTGAATTAAAAAAATTATCTGATAATAACCTTTCAATGATCAGTGAAATAGGTTTAGATTACCAAGAAATATCTCCGGATAAACATGTACAAATCGAAGCTTTTGAATTTCAAATAAATTTGGCTTTAGAAAAAAAACTTCCAATTGTTTTTCATACAAGAAATGCTATGGAAGATACTTATTCTGTTTTAAAAAACTTTAGTTTTAATTATAACCCTGGCGCAATACATTATTTTGATGGAAGTTATGAAGATGCAAGAAAAATGATTGATCTTGGATATAAAATTTCTTTTGCAAAGACACTTCTAAGATACGATCATCTTAAAAGTGTTGCTCAAAAAATTCCTATTGAAGATATTGTTATTGAAACTGATTCATACCCACAATACTTTAAAAAAAATAGACAAAGGTGGACTGAACCAAAAGATGTAAAACTTGTAGCTCAAGAGATTTCAAGAATTAAAAACATAGAAATTGATAAGGTAGGAAAAATTACATCTAGTAATGCCCTTAATTTTTTAAAAGTATAGTTTATTTTTTTTCAATGCATGATTGAATAAAATTAAAATCATTTTGAGATATGATATGTAGTTTTCCAAATAGTGCTAATTTCCATTTTTCAGGAGCCCATCTTTTTACATACTCAAGCGAGGGTCCAATTTGGTTAGCATCAATAGAATTCTTTAACTTTAAATGAGTGCCCTTTTTTATCTTTATAGAAATTAAATTATTATTTATTACTTCATAATTATCACTTTTAACTTCTGAGATCCCTATAAATAAATCCTTATCATTTAAAAAGTAAACTATTTTATCTCCGTTTTTCATTCTAGATATTTTATTTTTATCTTTAATTTCAAAAATTTGAGATTTTTTTTGTGTTAATACTTTATTGTATTCCGCAAGAGGTGAGTTATTGATCCAGTAAGTGCTCATTAATTTCTTTTTTGAAAATAATCTCTTAAAAAAATTGCAAAAGAATTTAGAGATAAAAGCATTATGAGAAGTAAAATTATTCCAGCTGCAGCTAAGCCCCTAAAGCCATCTTGAGGCTGTGATATCCAGTTGTAAATTTGAATTGGCATCACTGTGAACCTATCTAAAGGCCCTTCAGGCAAGAATGTTATATATACTAATGCACTTATTGCTATCATTGGGGCAGATTCACCTATAGCTCTAGACATTGCCAATATAAAGCCGCTAACAATCCCAGGTATAGATTGAGGAAGAATAATTTTTACTACTGCCTGCCATTTAGTTGCTCCTAGAGCTAATGCTGCATCCATATAATAACTTGGTACTTGTTTAATCGCTTCTTGGCTTGCAATTATAATTATGGGAAGTATTAGTAATGTCATTGTAAATGCACCTGCTAAAATCACTCTTCCCATTTGAAAAAATTCGACAAATACAGCCATTCCAATTATTCCGTAAATAATTGATGGTACCCCTGCAAGGTTACTGATATTAACTTTAATGAATCTGTTAAATTTTGAATCATCTGCAAACATCTCAAGATAAAGCGCTGTTGCAACGCCAATTGGAATTGATAACAATGCGGTAATTGACATCACCCAAATTGTTCCATAAAAAGCAGCTTTTATTCCAGCAATTTCAGGTTTTCTTGATGGAAAACTATTAAAAAACTGAAAATCAAACCATGCTAAACCATCATTTAATATATCAATAACTAATGCAGTTAAAGTTAAAAAAGCTATAAATACAGAGAAAAAAAGTAAATAATTTACTAAATTATCTATTTTTTCACGAAGTTTAAAATTTGAAGGATTGTAGTTCATTAGTAATTCTCAGAATATTTATTTACAAGCCATTTGCCCAGTATATTTAATGAAAGAGTCATAAAGAATAATAATAATCCAACTGCAAATATAGTTGTGTATTCTAGAGATCCGTGAGGAGCCTCTCCAAGACTAATTTGGACAATAAATGCGGTCATTGCCTGTATTGATTCGAGAGGATTGAATGTAAAGTTAGGCGTTGATCCTGCAGCTATAGTTACAATCATTGTTTCTCCAATAGCTCTGGAAATTCCTAAAATTACTGATGCTGAAATGCCAGATAATGCTGCAGGAACCACAACCCTAAAAGCAGTTTGATATTTTTTTGCGCCCATTGCGTAAGATGCGTCCCTTAAACTTTGTGGAACAGATATCAATGCATCTTCGCTAATAGTTGAAACCATTGGTGTAATCATTAATCCCATTACTAATCCTGCGCTTAAAGCATTAAAAATAATTATATTTCCTCCAAAACTTTCTACAATGTTCATAATTATTGGAGTGAGAAATGTTAGTGCAAAATATCCATAAACAACTGTTGGTATACCAGCTAGTATTTCAAGAATTGGTTTAATAACCCTTCTAATATTCTCTGGGGCATACTCAGAAAGAAAAACAGATATTGAAAGTCCTAATATTAATGCAACAATAACAGCTATAACAGTTACTAAAAGAGTCCCAGCAACTAATGGCAAAATACCAAAACTTTGAGGTTTAAATAAAGGGGTCCACTTTGTCCCAAATAAAAATTCCCATGGTTTAACAAATCCACCATCTTCCATTTCAGTGGTAAAAAAATTAAATGTTTCAAAAAAGAGAAAAAACAATATTGCAATTGTTGTTAATATGGAAATTGATGCTATAAATTTAAGTATGTTTATTGCTATTTTTTCTTTAAAACGTCGTGATTTTGTAAACTCTGTATAATTCATATTATTCCAACATTAATTAATATATATCTCAACCATAATATGTCAATGACAACTTATAAAATAAAAAATTTTGAAGAAAAATATAAAGAAAAATACGGAAATTTAAGAAACGATATTTTTAATAATTTTGAAATTCATTGGCACGAAGAATTAAGTTCCACTATGGATTTAGTAAATAAAAATATATCTAGTAAAGAAAATTTGAATCATATTATAGTTAGTAATTATCAAAGAGATGGTCATGGCAGGTATAAAAGAAAATGGTACTCCGAAAAAAATAAAAATTTGCTAGCATCCCTTCCTTTTTTAGTAGGCAAAGAATTGTCTCCTAGAATGCCAATTATTCTGTCTTTATCAATATTTGAAACTATAAAAGAGTTTGTAAGTGATGATGATCAATTAAAAATTAAGTGGCCCAATGATATTTTACTTAACTCAAAAAAAATTAGCGGCATGATAACTGAAAATGTTGTTGAAGGTGAAAAAGTTTATATTAATTTTGGTGTTGGAATAAATATCAACTTAGAAGAAAATGATCTTTTTGATAAAAATTTTTTAGCTACTAGCCTATTAATAGAAAAATCAAAAATACATTCTCTGGAAGAAGTTCTTTATGTGTTATTATGCAGGATTTCTAAAAATCTAGATTATAAACAAGAGTTATTTAATAAATGGAAAAATTATTTATATTTTCCAAAAAAGAAAATATATCTAAATAATAATAAAAATGAAGAATACTCTGTAAAAGACGTTGATGAATTTGGTAATTTAATTGTTCATAAAAACAATAAAATATTAAAGATTTCTTATGGTGAAATAAGCTTTCAAGATTGAATTACTCTTATCATCACTTGTATAACTATAATTGCAATTAAAGGGCTAAAATCAATCATATTTGATTTAGGTAAAATATTTTGAATAGGCTTTAATATTGGATCTGTAAATTTATAAAGTATTTGAACAAGAGTATAGCTCCTAGAATTAGGAATCCAAGAAGAAAGTGCCCTGCCTACAATTCCCCAAGACATTAGTTCAAGTAAATATATTGAAAATTCTCTAATCATTATTTAATTCCCTTGCTCTTTTATAGGCAGATTTAATTCCTAATATAATAGCATTACCGAGATTGTTTTCAGTCATTGTTTTTAATCCGGCTTCAGTTGTACCATTTGGAGATGTGACTTCTTTCTTTAATTCTTCAAAATCTTTTTCTGAAAATTTAGCTAATTCAGCACTTCCAAGAAAAGTTTTTATTATTAATTTTTTTGAAAGATTTTCATCAATCCCAATTTCTTTACATGATTTCAACATTGATTCCATAAAATAAAAAATGTAACCAGGACCACTTCCACTAATTGCTGTAGCCTTATCTATAATTTCTTCTTCGTAAACTTCTTCAAATTCTCCAAGTGCACTTAGAATATTGTTAATTCCTTCTTCAAATTTAAAGTCAATTTTATTTTTCTTATACCAAACTGAAATACCTTTTCCAATCTGTCCTGGAGTATTTGGCATTACTCTAATTACGTTTTTGATGCCAAGTCCTTCGCAAAGATTATCTGTGCTTATCCCAGCCATTATTGAAATCACAATTTGATTATCTGATAAGAAATTTTTTAATGTTTTTTTAATTTTATTAAAAACTTGTGGCTTAACACATAGTAAGACATACTCACATAATGGGATAATTTCACCCATTTGTTTTTCCGGATCATCGTAATTAGATACTGTTACATCAAAATCAATTTTTAATTTTGCTTTTACACTTGAATTTGGCTCAACAACATGTATTTGGTTTTCAGCAGAATGAGACAGGCCTTCTATAAAGGCATTTCCCATTCTGCCACCACCGATTACAAGTATCTTCAATTTAACACTTGCTAAATCCACAAGAATAGCATTTCTGACAACCTTCCTCGAATGCTAATGTTGCAGGACATTCAGGACAAGTTTCTGCTTGTAGTATGCTAGATACATCCTGGCTTACTGACTTGACTTGATCAGTTGTTTCCTCTGCAGAATCACTACTTATAGATATTTGTTGCTCATTTTTTGGTTGGTATATTTTCTCTAAAACATTCGCAATTGCATCAGGTACAGATCTTATTAGTTCTCCTTCATTCCATGCAGGAACGTCAGTAATACCTTTCAATTGCTCTATCGAATCTTTAGGGTCTACGCCTGACCTCAAAGTTAGAGAAACCATTCTAGATAATGCCTCCGCCATTGCAGAATCATTACCCCCAGCTTTACCTAAAGCTGCAAAAAGCTCAAAGGGTTTTCCATCTTCTGACATATTCACAGTCACATAAAGATTTCCTCTTCCAGTATAAACTCTTCTTGTTACCCCAAACAACTCAGAAGGCCTGTCTTGAGCACTAACAAATGTTGCATTTTCTGAAGACAATCTATCTTCCGTTTCAGCTTCATTTGTTCCAGTTGTCAAAACTTCTTTATCTCTGCTGCCAGCTCTATATACGGTTATTCCTTTACACTTAAGCTCCCAAGCCAACATGTAAGTTTCATCGATTTCTTCTTCAGTTGCTTCGTTTCTAAAGTTAATTGTTTTGGATATACCAGCGTCAACACTTTCTTGAAACGCTGCTTGCATTTTCACATGATATTCCGGTGTAATATCTGGGGCAGTTCGGAAAACTTCCTTTACATCAGAAGGTACATCGTCTCTGTCTTGTAGTGATCCACCATTTGAAAGATGTTCTAATAAATCATCGTTATAAAACCCTCTTTCTTTCGCAACAGCTTCAAAGTTTTCGTCAACATAATAGAGCGTTTTTCCTTCTAGTATGTTGTGTTTTCTGTAAGCAAGAGAAAATACAGGCTCTATACCAGAGGAGCATCCTGCTATCATTGATATTGTTCCTGTTGGTGCAACCGTTAAGGTACAAGCATTCCTTTTCTGTTTTTCACCTGCAAGCTGAAGCCTGCTACCTTCCCATCCTTCAAAAGGACCTTTCTTAATTGCAATTTCTTCAGACATTTTGTCTGCCTCAGTCTGAATGAAACTCATGACTTCTCTCCCCAAATTAACTGCTTTTTCTGAATCGTAGCTAACTTTCATTTTAATAAGCATGTCAGCAAATCCCATAACTCCTAATCCTATTTTTCTGCTTAATTTATTTGCTTTTTTTATTTCCGGGATAGCATATTTGTTTGCATCAATTGTATTATCTAAAAAATGTACTGCAGTTCTGGTTGTGTTTCTCAATTTATCCCAGTTCAAAGCAGTATTATTTTTATTTAAAAACTTAGACAAGTTAATAGATCCCAAATTACATGATTCATTTGGTAGAAGTGGTTGTTCTCCACATGGATTTGTTGCAGTCATTTCACCAAGATGACTAACAGGGCTTTTCCTGTTGACTTCATCAAGGAAAATTATTCCTGGCTCTCCGTTTTTCCATGCACCCTTAACAATCTTGTCAAAAAGTTGTCGTGCATTTTTTTTGCCAACAACTTCTTTTGATATTGGGTCAATTACATCATAGTCTTCATTATTTTTTACTGCATTCATAAATGCATCAGTGGCACCCACAGATATGTTAAAGTT
>CEQD01254676.1_pt1 | contig 10513 bp, 9 predicted proteins | sample 530511 | NCBI WGS metagenome assembly CEQD01 (sample SAMEA2620230, study PRJEB7988) | marine metagenome | biome: marine biome (ENVO:00000447); feature: surface water layer (ENVO:00002042); material: "saline water (ENVO:00002010), including plankton (ENVO:xxxxxxxx)" | depth 5 m | reverse complement strand
AACTGGAATAATTGGAATGTATCTCTCTTTCTTTCCTTTTCCGACAACTTTTATTTGCTCTTTAAAAGGTAAGTCAGAAAAATTAAATTGCAGAACTTCTGATACTCTTAAACCTGTCGCATATATAAAATACAGTACTGCAATATCTCTTTTGTGTTGCCATTTATTCCAATTTCCGTTTACTTTTGGTTGTTTAGGATCGAAAAATTTAAGAAAATTTATTAAATCTTCTTCTTTGAAAGTTTTATTTGAAATTTTTTGGTCGTATTTAGTAGTTGATATCTTGTTAAATGAGTGATTTTTCCAATTATTTTTATTTGCGAGATATCTGAAATAGCCTCTTAAAACTGATTGGCACCTTGCCAAGCTTCTATTACTTTTTTCTTTCTCTTTATATTTTTTTAAACAATTGTTTAAGCTTAATATTTCTATTTTTCTCGCTATATTACCGAATTCCTTATATATTTCTTTGCCTGAGAAAACCCTTCCTTTAAACTTAAAATCAATTTCGTTAATCAATTTCAGATTCTGAGGTTTGGAAAAAAAATCCTTATGTCCAGCTAAAATATTTTTAGGCTTTTTGCTCTCGAATATATAATAACCATTGAGCATTTCATCTTTTATATTTTCGAATTTTTTTGATTTACCAAGATAAAAACTTTGATAAGCTAAAAAATCAATATCTTCAAAATTTTCAAGATGCTTTAATGTCAATTTATCACCAATGTAAATTTGGCAAAAATTAAGAAAATGAGAGATTGTTCTGCCATATTCATTAATAGTTAATTGACTTTTGTTTTTCAATATCAGACTTTTTATATAATCCTTTGTTATTATTTCTAGACTTGTTTCAAATTGTGTAAAATCTAAATGTTTTGGATAATAAATTTTTTTAATCTCTTTCTTCATTTCAGAGAATTTTTTGTCCACTACTTTTCCAGTCATTAAGAAAAGCCTCTAGACCTTTATCAGTTAATGGATGAATAGCAAGTTCTTTGAGTACTTGAGGTGGGAGAGTAGATATATCAGCGCCGTATAAAGCAGCTTTTTTTACATGATCAACATTTCTTATTGATGCAGCAAGGATTTCTGTCTTTAGATTTGGATAATTGAGATAGATATTCTTAATATCCCTAATAAGTTCCATCCCATCTTCGCCTATGTCATCTAATCTACCGATAAAAGGGGAAATAAATTTTGCACCAGCTTTTGCTGCTAATAAAGCCTGTTGAGCAGAAAAACATAAGGTTACATTTATCATTATGTTTTTATCAGATAATACTTTACAAGCCTCAAGACCAGCCCATGTTAAAGGTACCTTTACAGCAACATTATCTGCGATTTTACTAAGGGCTAATCCCTCTGCAATCATCCCTTCAGCGTCAACTGCAGTCACCTCAGCACTTACTGGTCCAGAAATTATTTTGCATATATCAGCTATAACATCATTGAAATTTTTTCCTGATTTAGCAATAATGGAAGGGTTTGTTGTAACCCCATCCACCATACCTGATTTCGTGAATTGCCTAATAGCATCGGTATCAGCGCTATCTATAAAAAATTTCATTATAATACCTCTTAATAATCGAGAATTAATTCCATATTTCTATATTAATACAATATAATCTTATAAATATAATGATTAAAATGAAAAAAATTTCTGTATTACTTCCAAGCAACACCAATAGTACTTATGATTACCTTAGCCCTTGCTCTCTAGAATTGGGCTCAATTGTATCTATCCCATTTAGAAATAAAGAAATGATAGGTATAGTTTGGTATGATAGCAATGAAGATATTCCATTTGAGAAATTAAAAAAAATTACAAAAGTATTTAGTGAAATTAAATTTGATAAAAAATTTCTCTCCTTTTTAGAATTTTTTCGACAATATAATTTTGTACCTACAGGTAAAATTTTTAAACTAGTTATCCCTCAGAATAAATTAATTAATGGAATTAGGGACTGGAATGTTAGCAAAAAAGAGACCTTTATATCTTCAGAAACAAAATTAAAATTAACTGAATTTCAATACGATTTTGCTAGTAAACTAATTAATTCAGTTAAAAAATCAGAGTTCAAAAGATTTTTAATTGATGGCGTAACAGGATCAGGCAAAACTGAAATTTATTTTGAGGCAGTAAACCAAGTTATAAAGAAAGGTAACCAGGCATTAATTCTCCTACCTGAGATCTCTCTGGTAGATACATTGGTAGATAGAGTTCATAGAAGATTTGGCTTCGAACCAAGTATTTGGCATTCCAATACATCACCATCAAAAAAAAAAGAAATATGGAAAAATGTATTTAATGGTAATGAAAACTTAGTAATTGGAGCTAGATCATCTCTTTTCTTACCTTTTAAAAATTTAGACTTAATTGTTGTTGATGAAGAACATGATACGACCTATAAGCAGCAAGAGCAGATAATTTATAATGCACGAGATATGGCTATTGCAAGGTGCTCATTTGAAAACGCAACCGTTGCACTTGTTTCAGCAACACCTTCAATGGAGTCATTATTTAATGCTAGAGAACAAAAATATTATCATTTAAACCTACCAAAAAGAATTGGAACTGCTGGCCTACCATCTATAGAAACAATCAATATGCGAAATGAGAAAATGGATAAAGATGCATGGATCTCACCTTCACTAAAATCATCAATTAGTAAAACCCTAGAGAAAAAAGAACAAGTATTATTGTTTATTAACAGAAGAGGTTATGCACCTTTAACTTTATGTAAAAGTTGCGGTGAAAAAATTGAATGCCTTAAATGCGACTCTTATTTGGTGTATCATAAAGTAAAAAATAATTTAATTTGTCATCAATGTGGATATAAAGAAATTTTTATAAATAAATGTAAGAGTTGCGATCAAAATAATTCATATATTCAGTATGGTCCAGGTATAGAGAGATTGCTCGAAGAAACAAAAACATGCTTTCCTGATAGTGTTGTAAAATCAATATCTTCAGATAATTCTGATGACTTTATGAAAACCATGGATGCATTAGTTCTTGGAGAAATTGATATCATTATTGGAACACAAATAATTTCTAAGGGCTATCATTTACCAAATTTAACATTGGTTGGGGTAATTGATGCTGATCTTGGGCTTATAAGTAGTGATTTGAGGGCATCTGAATACACTTTTCAACTTTTACAACAGGTCTCTGGAAGATCAGGGCGTGATGAGAAAAAAGGAAAAGCTCTTATTCAAACTTACTATCCTCATAATCCAGTAATTGATGCTTTGATTAACAATGATAGAGGCAAATTCATTGAAGCAGAATTAAAGATGAGAGAAAAATCAAATTTACCGCCTTATGGGAGATTAGCAACTATTACTATATCTGATACAAATGAGGAGAGTTTAATGAAGTTTGGTAATTACCTTTTTTCAAAAATTCCAATTTCAAATAATGTAGAAGTTCTTGGACCAGCTCCAGCACCAATTCTTAAAATCAGAAATAGGTATCGTTACAAATTTTTGATTAAAGCCCCTAAAAACATTAGCATACAAAAATTCATTAAAAATTGGCTTGAAGGTATAAAAAAACCCAGAACTATTCGACTTTTAATTGATATAGATCCATATAATTTTTTATAAAGAATTTTCTTTCAGATATTGCATGGAGGGTACGCTTGTGTTACGAAAATTATATACTTTTTTGTAAAATTAAAAGAAAGTTCGTGAATAATAATAGTATTGTAATTCAATAACTTACATGAATTGGAATTTATAGCATGAGTCAAGCAGGTCAAGATCAAACATCAGGAATATCAGGAAGGTACTCTTTAGCTCTATTTGAGCTAATTCAAGACGAGTATGATATATCTGAACTAGATAAAATAAATAATGAATTGACAATTATTGGAAACACAATTTCTCAAAGTGAAGAGATGTTAAAGATTATAAAAAGCCCAATTTATAATGCTGAGGAACAATTTACAGCAATGAAAGCAGTCCTTGAAATATTAGATGTTTCAAGTACTACAATTAATTTTGTAGGTGTTTTATGCAACAACAGAAGATTATTCGTCTTACCAGATGTTATTAAAAATTTCAGAGAACTTTTAAATAATCTTAAAGGTAAAATGACAGCAACAGTTATTGCTAGTACTGATTTAACTGAAGATCAAATAAATAATGTTAAAAAAGTCTTAGCAGAAAAATTTTCTCAAGATGTCGATATTAATTTAGAAGTTGATGATAAGATTTTGGGAGGACTTATAGTTAAAATTGGAAGTAAGATGGTTGACTCATCATTACTAACAAGACTTAAATTAATGCAATCAAATATGAATGAGGTTTAATCATGGAAATTCAACCAGCAGAAATATCTGCAATTTTAAAAAAGAAGATCAAGGACTTTGGAAAAGATGCCGAAGTTTCGGAGATTGGACAAGTGCTTTCAGTTGGAGATGGCATAGCAAGGGTTTATGGCCTTGATAATATCGAGGCAGGAGAAATGGTCGAATTTCCTGGGGAAATAAAGGGTATGGCGCTTAATCTCGAAGAGGATAATGTTGGTGTAGTAATTTTCGGTGATGATACTGACATCAAGGAAGGTGATACTGTTAAAAGAACTGGTGCAATTGTTGAAGTTCCGATTGGTAAGGAACTACTAGGAAGAGTTGTAGATGCATTGGGAAACCCAATTGATGGAAAGGGACCAATAAACTCATCTGAAAGCACAAGGGTTGATATTAAAGCTCCAGGAATCATTCCTAGAAAGTCGGTTAATGAACCTATGCAAACTGGTCTGAAAGCAATAGACTCATTAATACCTATTGGCAGAGGTCAAAGAGAGTTGATAATTGGTGACAGGCAAACTGGTAAAACAGCGATTGCTGTTGACGCCATTTTAAATCAAAAAGAAATTAATAAATCTGACGCTGAGTCTGAAAAACTTTATTGTATATATGTTGCAATTGGTCAAAAAAGATCTTCAGTTGCTCAACTCGTGAAAACTTTAGAGGAGAATGGTGCAATGGAGTATTCAATTGTAGTTGCTGCAACCGCTTCTGAGCCTGCGCCACTTCAGTACCTTGCACCTTTTACTGGTTGTACTATGGGTGAGTATTTCAGAGATAATTCTATGCATGCATTAGTTGTTTATGACGATTTATCAAAGCAGGCTGTTGCATATAGACAAATGTCGTTGTTATTGAGAAGACCACCTGGACGTGAAGCCTACCCTGGTGATGTTTTTTATCTTCATTCAAGATTACTTGAAAGGGCGGCAAAGCTGAATGATGAAAATGGTGGAGGCTCATTAACCGCATTGCCGATAATTGAAACTCAAGCTAACGACTTATCTGCATATATACCTACGAATGTTATTTCAATTACAGATGGTCAGATCTTCTTAGAAACTGATTTGTTTTTTCAAGGTATAAGACCTGCTGTTAATGTTGGACTTTCAGTCTCTAGAGTAGGGTCATCAGCTCAAATTAAAGCCATGAAACAAGTAGCTGGATCAATTAAGGGTGAATTAGCTCAGTATCGCGAAATGGCTGCTTTTGCACAGTTTGGCTCTGATTTAGATGCATCTACACAAAAGCTTCTTGCCAGAGGAGAAAGATTAACTGAGCTTCTTAAACAAAAACAGTTTTCACCAATTTCCACAAATGAACAAGTTGTTTTATTATTTGCTGGAGTAAATGGTTATATGGATGATGTTGCTGTGAGCCAAATTGGTAACTACGAAGAAGGGCTTCTAAACCATATAAGAGAAAATTATGCGCAAGTATTAGAAACAATTATGGCAACAAAATCTTTAGATGAAGATACTGAAGAATCGCTCAAAGTTGCAGTAGAAGAATTTAGTTCAAATTTTAATAAGTAAGTGAGATATTGAATTGTCAAGTTTAAAGGAATTAAGGAATAGAATTTCCAGCGTGTCTTCAACCCAGAAGATTACCAAGGCTATGCAAATGGTAGCAGCATCCAAACTCAGAAAAGCTCAAGAAAATGTTGAAACTGCCAGACCATATTCTGACAAATTAGGAAGTATTTTAAAAAACTTATCTGCTTCTTTTTCAAATCAAGATAATGCTCCAGAACTTTTAGCAGGCAATGGAAGTGATTTAAGGCATTTATTAATTGTTGCTACTTCTGAAAGAGGTTTATGTGGCGGCTTTAATACCTCGATTGTTAAAATGGTTAAGGATCATATTATAGAATTGAAAAAAGATGGTAAGGATGTAAAGCTTATTATTATTGGAAAAAAAGGAAAGGAATTACTACAAAGAGAATTTGGACAGGATATTTTGAAAATTTATGATTTTTCTAATGTAAAAAATGTTGGCTTTGTTGAAGCTGAAAAGGTTTCAGAGAACATTCTTTCATTATTTAATGAGGGAAAGTTTGATATTTGCAGCTTATATTTTGCAAAATTTGAGTCTGTTTTAAGTCAAATTCCTGTATGTCAAAAATTAATTCCTTTTGAAATAAGTGATGAAGATGAAGAAAAAGAAACTGAAAATATTTGTTATGAATATGAGCCTGATGAAGAAGATATACTTTTAGAGCTTCTACCTAAAAATCTGTCTGTCCAAATTTTGCGGGCTTTATTAGAAAATGTAGCAAGTGAATTTGGTGCAAGACTCACTGCAATGGATAATGCAACAAGAAATGCCTCTGAAATGATTGATGACCTAACAATTACTTACAATAGATCACGTCAGGCATCTATTACTTCAGAGTTAATAGAGATAATATCAGGTGCTGAGGCACTATAACTAAGAGAGGTTAAATTATGAGTGAAATTAATCAAGGAAAAGTAGTTCAAGTAATGGGAGCTGTTGTTGATGTAAAATTTGATGACCATCTTCCAGCAATATTAGATGCCCTAGAAGTTGAGCACGATGGAAAAAAATTAGTTTTAGAAGTTGCACAACATCTTGGAGAGAATTCTGTAAGGACAATTGCAATGGATACTACTGAAGGGCTTAAAAGAGGCCAAGCTGTTGATAGTACCGGTGCACCAATTTCTGTTCCGGTAGGCGAAGAAACACTCGGAAGAATCATTAATGTCGTCGGTGAACCAGTTGATCAAAAAGGTGATTTAAATGTTACCCAAACAAGACCTATTCATCAAAATGCCCCAGAATTTATTGACCAATCTACTGATAAAGAAATATTGGTTACAGGAATTAAAGTTGTTGATTTACTGTGTCCTTACTCCAAGGGTGGTAAGATCGGTTTATTTGGCGGTGCAGGTGTAGGTAAAACTGTATTGATAATGGAACTTATAAATAATATCGCAAAAGCACATGGTGGCTACTCAGTTTTTGCCGGGGTCGGAGAGAGAACGCGTGAAGGTAATGACCTTTATTGGGAAATGATAGAGTCGGGAGTTAATAAGGAAGGCGGAGGTGATGGTTCTAAATGTTCTTTAGTTTATGGTCAGATGAATGAGCCTCCTGGGGCTAGAGCAAGAGTAGCTTTATCAGGGTTATCTGTAGCTGAACACTTCAGAGAAGAAGGTCAGGATGTTCTTTTCTTTGTTGATAATATTTTTAGATTTACTCAAGCTGGTTCTGAAGTGAGTGCTCTTTTAGGAAGAATCCCTTCAGCAGTTGGATACCAACCAACACTTGCTATTGATATGGGAAATCTTCAAGAAAGGATTACATCAACAAATAAAGGATCAATTACATCAGTCCAAGCTATTTATGTACCAGCGGATGACTTAACTGATCCCGCACCAGCTACATCTTTTGCTCACTTGGATGCTACAACTGTTTTGTCAAGGGCAATTTCTGAAAAGGGTATTTATCCTGCAGTTGATCCTTTGGATTCTAATAGTCGAATTCTTGAAGCTGATATTGTTGGAGAAGAACATTATAATGTAGCTAGAGATGTTCAAGAAATTCTTCAAAAGTATAAATCACTGCAAGACATTATTGCTATTTTAGGTATGGATGAACTTAGTGAAGAAGATAAATTGACTGTTGCAAGAGCAAGAAAAATTGAAAGATTTTTCTCTCAACCTTTCCATGTTGCCGAGGTATTTACGGGATCTCCAGGTATTCTCGTTGATATTAGTGATACAATCAAAGGTTTCAAAGGACTATGTAACGGTGATTATGATCACCTTCCTGAGGCCGCGTTTTATATGGTGGGTACGATTGAGGATGCTATTAAAAAGGGTGAGGAACTAGCCAAGGAAGAGTAATTATGTCTTTAAAATTAAATTTTGATTTTGTTTCACCTATGTCGTTATTATTTTCAGGTGAAGTCGATTCTATCCTGATTCCTGCTAAGGAAGGCGATGCTGAAATATTACCTCAGCACGCACCTTTTATGACGGCCTTAAGAGTCGGAATTGTTGAAATTAAAATAGAAGATAATAAAAATTTAAAATTTCTTATTGATGGAGGCTTTGCAGATATTGCCTCAGATAAGGTAACTTTACTCACTGAAAGATCTTTTGACTTACTAGAATCATCTAAAGATGAGTTTGAACAAACCATTAATGATATTACCCAAGAAATTGATAATATTGAAAATAGTTTAGAAAAAGAGAATTTATTAATAAAAAAAGAAATACTTGAGTCTAATATTTCTTGATTATATCTTTGATAGGGCAAAAGTTTTTTACCAGTTTTAAATATAGTTCTTTTTTAAAATCCACTACCATATCAGGCATTTCCTCTAAATCTCTCCAAGCCCATTCATCAAATTCTGCTATATGTGTATCTAAATTAAAATCATTATCTTGGCCTTCGAAATACATCAAAAACCATTTTTGTTTTTGTCCTTTGAACTTTCCCCCTAGGGCTTTTCCAATTAATTCAGTTGGTAAATAATATTCTAACCATTCATCAAGCGAAGTTAATATTTTCGCTGAGTCTGTACCAGTCTCTTCTTTTAATTCTCTATAAACAGCATCTTCAGGTGTTTCATTATCGTCAATACCACCTTGTGGCATTTGCCATAGGTTTTGTTCATTTGGTCTTATCCCAATTCCTGCTTTTCTTTTACCTGTCCATACCTTACCGTCATATCTAGCTAAAATAATTCCAACTGCTTTTCTTAACTCTAATTCTTCCATTCTATTCTCATTAGTTTAGTTTAAATTCTTGATAAAAGTTTTTCCATTATTTCAATAGCTAAATTTAATTGAGTATCATCCTTGCTGTCAGAGGGGATATATGTTGATGATCCGGATTGATTAGTATCTTTATCACTTTTTCTCATAAATTGACTCAATTGGGTTTCCCCAACTTTATATAAATCAGGATTATTATCAAATGTTGTCTTCTGTTCAATTATAAAGTCAGGCATAATACCCTCTGCCTGAATTGAACGACCTGAAGGAGTATAATACTCAGCTGTTGTTAACTTAAGGGCACCTAAATTTTTTGAATTAGGAAAGTATAAATTGTTCTTATTAATTGGATAAAGTGTTTGGACAGATCCTTTACCAAAAGTTCTTGTACCAATTATTGTTGCTCTATTATGATCCTGCAGAGCACCTGCAACAATTTCAGAGGCTGAAGCTGACCCACCATTTACAAGAATAATAAGAGGTTTTCCACTAAGAAGATCACCTCGATTAGCCTCAAATGAATTAACCTTACCTTCAAATCTTGGTCTTTTTGTAGAGACAATCTCTCCGCTATCAAGGAACATGTTTGTAACTTCTATTGCTTGTCTGAGTAGTCCTCCAGGATTCCTTCTTAAATCAAGAATATAGCCCCTTATGTTTGAATTAAGTGCATTTTTTTGATTTAAAAGTTCTGTAAATAATTTTTCTGAAGTTTTTTCATTAAAAGCTGAAATTCTGATATATCCGATATTATTATTTCCCCCTTTTAATTCAGTCTTGACACCAGGTACTTGAATTATATCTCTTAAAATCATTACATCAAAAGCATTATCTAGATCTTCACGAACTATTGTAATTAACACCTCAGTATTTGGTTTTCCTCTCATAAGGTCTACGGCCTCGTTTAAACTTTTACCCAATATTGGCTCTTTATTTATATGCGTTATGAAATCCCCAGATAATAAACCAGCCTTTTGAGCAGGTGTTTCATCTATAGGGCTTATTACCTGTATCAACCCATTTTCCATGGTAACCTCAATTCCAATACCACCAAATTCCCCACTTGTATCATTTTGTAGATTTTCAAAATCTCTTGGTGGTAAATAACTTGAGTGAGGATCTAATGATTTAAGCATTCCATTAATAGCAGCTTCAATTAAATCATCTTGTTCAGTTTCCTCAATATATTCTCTATCAACAATATTTAAGACTTTGTTTAGTAAGTCTATTTCTTCTCTATCTAAAGTTTTAGCTTCAGATGTTATAGATAAAATTTGAATAAAATATACTATGATTAAAAAAAGCTTTTGATGTATTTTTATATGCTTCATTTGTGATAAGGGTGTTTGTTTATTATGGTTACTGATCTGTAAATTTGCTCCAATAGCATCATTTTAAACATCATATGTGGCCATGTTAAGTCTCCAAAAGAAATTATATTGTCAAATTTTT
>CEQD01093301.1_pt1 | contig 10582 bp, 10 predicted proteins | sample 530511 | NCBI WGS metagenome assembly CEQD01 (sample SAMEA2620230, study PRJEB7988) | marine metagenome | biome: marine biome (ENVO:00000447); feature: surface water layer (ENVO:00002042); material: "saline water (ENVO:00002010), including plankton (ENVO:xxxxxxxx)" | depth 5 m | reverse complement strand
CTGGTCCCAAACCAGGTGCGCTACCAGACTGCGCTATGCCCCGAAAGGGAAATCATATAAACTATGTGCTTTAACATCAAGCAAAAATTTTAAGTGAGTAATTGTATAGTACTAGATGGTAAAAAAGTTGCACATGACAGCAGCCAGTTTATTCGTGAAAAATCACTAAAACTACATAAAAACTTTAATAGGAAGCCATCTCTTGCAGCCATAATCGTTGGCAATGACCCCGCTTCTCATACTTACGTCTCAATGAAAGAAAAAGCTTGCAAAGATCATGAAGTCATTACAAAAACATACAAACTTTCAGATGACAGCTCAACTAAAGACGTTGTCGACCTAATTAATGATCTAAATCTAGATGAATCTGTCGATGGCATACTTTTACAGCATCCTGTTCCAAAACATATTGACGAGTTTCAATGTTTTAATACCATTGATATTTCCAAAGATGTTGATGGTGTCACAACCTTAGGTTTTGGGAATATGTTTATGAATCAAAATTCATTTAAATCGTGCACCCCTTTTGGAATTATGAGGCTTCTGGAAGCATATAATGTAAAACTGGAAGGTCTCAATGCCCTTGTCATTGGAAGAAGCCAAATTCTTGGAAAACCCATGGCCGGAATGCTTTTGAATGAGAATGCGACGGTTACAATAGCACATTCAAAAACAACAAATCTTAATGAGTTAATAAGTCAATCGGATTTAGTTGTTGCAGCTGTTGGAATTCCAAAATTTATCAGTGCTAACCAACTTAAGAGTGACTCAATATTGATTGATGCTGGATATCATCCAAACGAAAAATGTGGTGATGTTGACCTTTCTGGGATAGAGTCTATAGTTTCTGCCTATACTCCTGTGCCAGGGGGCGTTGGACCAATGACTATAAATACCCTTATACTCAATACTGTTTCATCAATGGAGGCAAAATTTAATGTCTAATAAACCTATACCTTGTATTGTGGGCTTTGGAGGAATAACTCCAGCTGGTCGTGGATCACATAACTTGAGTTATTCCAGGATGATCTATGATCTTGAGTCAGAAAAGAACAAAGCACAGTACCTCAAGCATGTCTTATCTTTGTGTGGATTGATTGATGAAACTGTTGAAACAGCTGAAATTGACAAATTTATAAAAGATAAAGAGCAAGAGGTCCTTAAAAATACTCTTATGAGAAAGCTCGACTACGAGTTTTTTAGGGAAACGTTTTGGACGTACGATTATGAGATGCCTGCAAATGCTTGTGGTCAACTACCTTTTAGACTTGATCCAGTAAAGCATTATGCTTCAAGACAACATCCCAAAGCACTAGGAATGTCAATTTTAGGAATTACGGACGCTATGAACGATGCCGGATTTGACGTTCGAGGAGCAATTGATAAGTACGGCAGAAATAAAGTTGGTTGTTTCGCAGGTTGTGCAGTTATGAATATGGACAGATACTCTGGTGATGGACTATTTGCATCCTACCCACTAGGAAAACGTGCATCCTCGAAACATATATCATTCACACTTCCTGAAATGACAGCGGATTTTATTAATGCATACGTAACTGGAAGTTTAGGAATCACCGGCCACTTTATTGGAGCATGTGCGACATCTTTGTATAACATGAATGCAGGTGTTGAGCTCATAAAAAGTGGCAAAAGTGAATTGGTAATTGTAGGGGCAGCAGAAGCAATATTAGGGCCACCTGCTTATATTGGCTTTAGCGCTATGGGTGCAATGGCAACCGACCAAAGAATGAAAGATCTGCAATCTCTTCTCGGAGAGGGGGATGAATTAAATTATCAAAATTTTTGTAGGCCTTTTGGAGATAATATGGGAATGGTTTGTGGGGAGTCAGCAGGTTTTGCAATTCTGATGAGTGACAGACTGGCAATTGAGACAGGTGCCAACATAAGGGGCTGCATTTTAAACGTAAATATAAATGCAGATGGTAATAAAAAGTCAATTTCTGGACCTGGTGCAGGAAATTATTTTTCAGTTGGTAAGACGTTTAAGGACTTAGAACAGGTTTTTGGTGAGAAAGTTTTTAAAGATTCATGTGCTTTTATTGCGCATGGGACAGGTACTCCATTAAATCGAATTACTGAGTCACACATTATGTCAACTTTTGCTAAAGAATTTGACGTAGCAAACATGCCCGTAACATCAGTTAAATCAAAATTAGGTCATACCATGGGAACAGCTGGAATGGATCAACTTTGGGCAGGATTAGGTGCATTAGAGACCCAAAAACTTTCGGGAATCTGTACAATTCCAAAGCTAGCAGATGATGTCTTTAAAGATAACCTTGATTATTACTTACAGGATAAAGAATTTGATAACAAAAAGGATATTGTATTTTTAAACTCCAAAGGTTTTGGAGGCAACAATGCAACAACAGCATTAATTTCAAGTGATCTTACTAGGACCCTGCTTGAAAAAAAATATTCAAAATCAGAATTGGGCAACTGGGAGAGCAAGCTTTCGGATACTCTGAGTGCTCGTGAAAAAAATAAATCTCAAGCAGTAAATAACGATCTTCAACCAATTTATGATTTTGATAAGGATGTCTTGGATTTAACAGATCTTAAAATTTCAAAAACAAATATCGTGACTAGCACTGGTTTTGATTATGAACTTGAATCGGACCTTTCTAAAGACGACTTCTAATAAGTTCTTATATCGTTATCAATACCCTCAGGAACTAAAATTTTAGAAGCTTCATCTAAGCTTTTTTCAGAATCATACAATTCAATAAGAAAATTTAGAATGCTCAAATTTAAACCTAGCTCAAGGCTCTTCTTGTGAACAGCTAAAGATGTTTGATACCCTTCGACTGTATCATTAATTTTGGCAAGTGCTTCTGTTGCATTTAATCCGGTTGCAAGCATTTCGCCAAATTTATAATTTCTGGAGTCTTTTGACAAAGCAGTAGAAAAAAAATCACCAACACCTGCTAACCCGAGAAATGTTGATGAATTTGCTCCGCGAGCTTCGCTAAATACTCTTATCTCTTCTAAAGATTTTGTTAATAGAAAACCTATAGTGTTTTCCCCTACCCCTTTAGCATGGAAATATCCTGAAACTATCGCATAGATATTTTTTAAAGCTCCTGCAAGCTCAACTCCATATCTATCCGTATTTATAAAGGGTATAAAAAATTCATTTTTTAAGCTCTCCGCTACTTCACTCATTGCTTTTTTATTTTCCCCAGCCAAAACAGTTGCTGTAAGTTCTTTTTTTGCAATTTCTCTTGATAAATTTGGCCCACTTAAAACGATAAGATTTTCTTTCTTTACACCAAATTTTTCAATCAACATCTCTGAAGGCAAAACACCAAGATTATTTTCAAATCCCTTAATGCAACTAATAAAAATTTGCTGATCAGTTACTGGAATTTTATTGAGCATAAATGAAATGTCCTTACTAGAAAATGTAAGAAATATATATTTTACATCTGCTAAATCTTTAAGATCTGTAGTGGCAGTTAAATTTTTTGAATTTGGAAAAACAAATCCTGATAAGCTTTTTGAATCATTATTGATCGATTCAATTTCCTGAATGCGCCTGGAATAAATTAAGACTTCATGATGATTGTTTAGGAGAATTTTTGTCAACTCTCTACCAAACTTTCCTGATCCAACAACAGCAAATTTCATTATCTTAGCTTTTGAAATCATCATTAGAATCTTTTCTAATGAAATATGATTTTTCCTTACTTGCTGCGAAGTACGTTCTACTTAGAATCTCGCCTATTACTCCAAGACTAATAAACTGAACTCCAACCACAACGAGAAGTGTACCTGCAATTAGAAGTGGTCTATCGCCAATATCCATGCCATAGAAAATTTTCAGTGAAAATAAGTAAAGCAACATCAATGATCCAATAAAACTTAATACCAAACCAATCAACCCAAAGAAATGTCCAGGTCTGCTAAAAAACCTCATAAAGAAATAAACAGAAATTAAATCAACAAAAACTCTAAATGTCCTAGATATCCCATATTTTGATATTCCTGCAACACGAGGATGATGAAGAACTTCAATTTGAGCAATTTTTTCAGGAGGTATTTTTGTTGCCATCCACGCAGGAATAAATCTATGCATCTCCCCAAAAAGTCTAACTTCATTTAAAATTTCTGCTCTATATGCTTTCAGACTGCACCCATAATCATTTAGTTTTACCTTAGTGATGGCACCAATGATCTTATTAGCAACTTGAGAGGGAAAGTTTCTTAAAAAATAGTTATCTTTTCTGTCCTTTCTCCAACCCACAACTAGATCTAAGTTCTCATCAATCAATTTCTGCAGCACTCGTGGTATATCTTTTGGATCATTTTGAAGATCACTATCCAGGGTAATCAAATATTTCCCATTACTTCTGTCAAAGCCCGCTTGGATTGCTGGGGTCTGTCCAAAATTCTTAGATAATGTTAAAACCCTTATGCTGTCTGATAATTTAAGACATTGCTCAAGATTTTTTGCGGTTTCATCTGTGCTGCCATCATCCACTAGAATAAGCTCCCAGTTCCATTTATTCTCTTGCATGACATCCACAATAGATTTAGCAAAAGCAAAAATGTTTTCCTCCTCATTGAAAACTGGAGAAACAATTGTGACTTCTATTTTTGAATCCATTTAAATTTTTTTAATATGTTATAAAAAACTATACCCAACAAAATCCCGAGTGATGCGCCAATTATAACTTGACTTAGCAAATGTTTCGCTAAAAAAACTCTTGATAGACCAACTGCAGAAGAAATTATGAATAAGCAAAAGCCTAGAATTTTTCTTTTTGTTATCAGATAAATTAAGGTCGAAAAAAGAAAGAAGTTAAGGGCATGATTTGACGGCATTCCTGTTAATCGCTCGCCACATTGATTTTTGATAATTCCCAGATCAATAAGTTGCACTGAATATTGGAAGCAGGGTCTTGGTTCTTGAAAGAAGTCTTTTAAAAACGCTCCTATTTGATCGCCCAAAATAATGCATAAGACTATATACAAAAACAAATATGTTTTTCTGTAGTAAATAAAAAATAACCCAGATATTAATAATAAGCTAAATGAAAAAGCCCTAGTCGACACAACTTCGAATAGTATCGAAAACTCAAGAAAATCGCTAAGCCAAACTAAAAATAATAAATCGTTAGTCATCAGATATGATCAAAAACCTCAAAGTTAAAAACAGAATATAGAGCTGTAACTATTACTAATGCTGACGCGATATTTAAGTAATTATTTTTGTTTAAAAAGTTTATGACTTTCTGCTTGTGGATTATTTCTATGTATAGCAAAGTGAAGGCGTAACTAGCAATCACATCTGAAAGCCAATGGGCCCCCACAATAACTCGGGAAAAGGCAATTAAGGAAATTAAACAAAATATTAAATATCTTATTAAATGGAATTTATTTCCCATTGCAAGACGGCTCCACCAGATACCAAAAAATAAGATGGAAGCTGCATGACCACTTGGATACGAGAGAGACTGATAAACTGGATTAAGAAAATTTATATCTATACCCTCGATGCCACCTGGCCGTGGAAAATTTAGAACATTTTTAATTGCTTGGATAATCAATCCAAATAAAGCCCCAGGAATTATTAAAGTCGAAGGTGCTACATAGTTCAGCTTTTTGATTGCAAAAGATAAGTACGAAAATAAGGGCACTAAAAATGAAATTATGAAAAAAGAATTACCCATCTCAGTGACAATTGATAAAAGAGAATCGGAAACAAACAAATAATTAAATAAGTAAAGAATTTGTATATCAATGTTCTGAAAAAACTTTAACAGTATAGATATTCCGAGAAGAAATACCCCTAAATAGTAAATGTTAGCTATCTTCATTTTCAATAAAAACAATTAAGTAATTGCCGCTCTCTTTCATGACTTTATATTTCTGATTTAAATGTACTAATTTATCTTTCCTTGTAAGAAGCACTTCCCCTTCAACTTTATCTCGAATGTAGGGTTTCCCAGAATAAAATGAACTTGTGGGCTTATTAATTTTATAGACTACTAGTGGCAAATCATTTTGTTTTAAGTATTTTGATAAAACTTTTAGATCTTTTTGAGAGCTATCAATAATTAAAGGCAACAAGAAAAAGGAAAGATAACATAAAAGACTTGCTGCAAAGAATTTTTTTACAAAAACATACCGAATTTTATTAATAAATTGAAAAATTAAAATTGCGAATAAAACAAATAGAAGAATCGGAGGAGTCATCTCTTCAATAAAGTTTTCAAAATACTGAACAGATAACTCGTAGGTAGGATTTAAATCAGCTACATAAATAATGATGTATGGGAATATGAATAGCAGGAGTATACATATGACATCAAAGAGTAAAGATCCGAACTTATAGACCGCTTGACTAGAGATCTGAAATGACTTCTCAATAAAATAAGCAAGAGGTGTCAGTCCATAAATCAAATAATGTGGAAGCTTTGTGCTTGAAAAGGTGAAAAAAATGAAAACCCATAAAAACCAAATAAATAGAAACTTTTCGTGGCTTTTTCTTAAATTCAGCAATTTTTTTAAGGGCAATAAAAAATTTCCCAAGAATGGAAAGATTAGAAATGGTAAAACTACAAAATAGTAGTAGTAGTTCCCTGAATGATTCTCCATTGCCTCAGAAAACCTTCCGAAAGATTGTCCTAAAAGCAAATACTGAATACTGCCAATATCTGTTCTTAAATAAAGCACAACAAACCAGGGGCAAACAATTAGGAGAAATCTAATCCATGCAGCACTTGAAATTGCAGCTTTTAAAAAAAGGATTTTTTTATTTGATAACAGACAATAAATTAAAAAGACTGGACCAGCAATTGCAATAATTGCAAAACCTTTTATTAAAAAGCCAATTCCTATGAAGATAGCTGTTGAGTTTAAGTACTTTTGCTCTTGGTTTATTGTGAATTTATAAAGGCTAATAAGACTTAAGGTAATGAAGAGGTTTAAAAATGCATCAGCCGTAGCAACAGAAGAAATTAAGAAAAATCCAGGAAGTAGAAATAATGTGAGTACTTGATTTTTATTTCTAATATTGGGATCGCATTTTTGAATGAAATCTGCAAACACATAACCCCAGGCTACGGCAGAAATAACAGAGGGAAGCCTTAAAGCAAATTCATTGTTGCCAAAAATTGCTAGAAAAAGGGACTGTATCCAATAAGAAAGAATTGGTTTTTCTAATCTGAGCTCCTCACCAAGGAGTGGCACAAAATATTGGCCATCTCTTAGCATTTGTAGCGACGTTGCTGCGAATGCTCCTTCATCATAATCAGTTAACCCAAGAAATAGCATTGGTATGTACGCTATTAGAAGCAGCAGATATAAAAAATTAAGTTGTCTGGTTTGCAATTTTTTTACTCCTTCGACATCTTTCACTACAGTAAATCACATTTTCCCAGCAAGTTCTCCATTTTTTTCGCCAGTTAAAGGGCTTTTGGCAGATTGGGCAAATTTTCTTTGGGAGGTGTTGTTTTTTCAAACTTCTAAAAACTTTTCAATTAAGTAGTAAAGAGCAACGAATGAGGTAGTTGTTAATATCAAGATACTTACTGAATGAAAGAATCTAAAGGATCCAGTTTTATCATCATTTTTTTCGTGATTTAAAAAAATACCAATAAAGAGATTTATGAAATTCCCACCAAGCAGTGAAAGGAATATAAGATTTTTATTCGAACTCCAAATTAATTCATATTGCCCAAGTTGAAAAAAATAGATTATCGCTAAATATCCAACAATTAATAGAATAATGTACAGATTTAATCTAAAGAAAAACGACTTTAAGTAGAATCCTTGGGATTGATTATCGAGACTATTTCTAGCAGCAGGCGCTACAACCATTACAGAAAGCCATATTCCGCCAATCATCGCAGCCAGAATTGTATGAAGAGCAATTTCAACCATCATCATTATTTAAATGGCGATCCGGAAGGGACTCGAACCCTCGACCTCCTGCGTGACAGGCAGGCATTCTAACCAACTGAACTACCGGACCGTGAGTTGTAGATTTTGGTACAAAAGCGACATATTTACAACTTTTTTCTGTTGTAAATAAAGTTGAATGTTAAATTGGAGAAGATATAATGATGTAGTTAGTAAATTTACTTAACGGGGGAAATTATGGATTATTTCTTAGCAACTGACGATTATGTTGGAGTATCCTTTTGGATTGCTACTGCTGTTATGGCAGCAGGTGCCCTGTTCTTCTTCATAGAGAGAAGCACAGTTAAGGCTTCATGGCAAACATCTCTAACAGTAGCCGCTCTTGTGTGTTTTGTAGCCTTTTGGCATTACCTATATATGAGAGACGCGTGGATAGCAACAGGTGAATCACCTACTGTGTACAGATACATAGATTGGTTGATTACTGTTCCTATGCAAATTGTAGAATTTTATTTGATATTATCTGCTGTTGTGGCAGTAAGTCTTGGAGTTTTCTGGAACTTACTAGTTGCATCATTAGTAATGTTAATCTTTGGATATCTGGGTGAAGCAGGTCTTATGGATGTTACTGTCGCTTTTGTAGTGGCAATGGCTGGTTGGATCTACATCATCTATTATGTATTTGCAGGTGAAGCTGCAAAAATCAAAGATGCTGCAGGTAATGAATCATTAAGCTTTGCATTTAATGGAATCAAATGGATTGTAACTATTGGATGGTCAATCTATCCAATTGGATACTTCCTAGGTTATCTAGGTGGAGGCGTTGATATGGATATGCTGAACATCGTTTATAACCTTGCTGACCTAATTAACAAATTCCTATTTGGACTTGTGATTTGGTATGCAGCTATGATGGATTCCGGAGTTAAGAAAGGCGCATAAGCTTAATTTAACTTAAAGACTTAGCCCGCTTTCGAGCGGGCTTTTTTTTGTTTGTAAATCAGATGGAGCGTGATTTATGAATTAGATAGACTGTATGCACTAAAGTGGTGACAAGTTTATTTGCTTCATTAAAGATTTCACCCTTTACAGTTGCAATAGATTTTCCTTTTCTCATTGTTGTGGCCTTAACTCTGCATTTGCCTGATTTTAATGGTAAGTGGTGAAGAGAATGAAGATCAGTTGAAGCTGGATAAACAGCACCCTCTGATTCAACAATTAAAAGTAATGCGGTGGCGTCATCTAGCATTGAGGTCATCATTCCACCTTGAACTGATCCGTCAGGATTTAAAGTTAACTCTGTGAAATTACCTTCAAGCTCAAGACAGCTATCGGTATAGTTAATATATTTAAATTCAAATAATTTACCTGTGCCCCCGTTTTCTCTGTGGAAATCAAGATATTTTTGAACTTTGTCTTTCATTGCTAAATGGTGCGAGTTGTAGGATTCGAACCTACGACCCCCTGCTTGTAAGGCAGGTGCTCTAACCAACTGAGCTAAACTCGCAGTGGACAATAGAATATAATAAATTTATATGGAAGACTACTCTGCCAATTCAACAAATGATATGAGAGAGATCCTTAGCGTCTCTGAGGTCAATAAAACAGCCAATGATTTTATTAATGAGGCTTTTCCTCCGTTATGGGTAGTTGGTGAAATTTCAGGGTTCAAAGAGTATGGAGCTTCAGGCCATTGGTACTTTTCTCTTAAAGATTCTGATTCTGTCCTAAGTTGTTCAATGTTTCGACTACAAAATATTAGTTTGGGGTTTAAGCCGAAGGAAGGAGATCAAGTAATAATTCAAGGCAAATTATCAATCTGGCATAAAACTGGAAGATTCCAGCTCATAGCAAATAAAATGGAGTTAGCAGGGTTTGGTGAGTTGCTTAGAAAGTATGAGCTTTTAAAAAATAAGCTTAAAGACGAAGGGTTGTTTACCAAAAAATTACCAGAAGCTTTGCCTGCAATTATAAGCAAGGTGGCAATTGTAACCTCTGCACATGGTGCTGCATTAAGAGATATTATTTCAACTTTGAACAGGCGTGCTCCGCACATACAAATTTTTGTTTCTCCTTGTCGGGTGCAAGGTGACGGTTCATCAGAATCAATCAAGGTTGCGCTCAAAAGAGTTGAAAGTTTACAACAGACAGAAAAGTTTGACGTAGTTATAGTTTCACGAGGCGGTGGATCTATCGAGGACCTATGGAGTTTTAATAATGAAGAGTTATGTCGATACGTATCAGAGCTAAAACTTCCCGTTGTGAGTGGTGTTGGCCATGAGACCGATTTTACTCTTCTTGATTTCGTCTCTAACATAAGAGCAGAAACGCCAACTGCTGCTGCTGAAATCGTCTCAGAAGGCGCATCTAAGCTTAAAGACTATTTAGATTTTATGTCAGACAGTCTGAATAAGAAAATGAATATCTTGATAAATAATTTCAAAGAAAAGATTGATTTCTTAAGAAAGCTTTTAAGATCTCCTAAGCAAAAGATCCAGGATCAGTACCTGAAATTAGACCACAAATCTGAACAGCTTAATTTAACATTTAGAAAATTTATTCAAAGAAAACAAGATGGTCTTGAAAAGGAAAAATTAAAACTTATCTTCAATTCACCAAAAAATATTAAAGATAAAGGACAGGACAAACTTAAGGAAATAAACAAGATGATACATAAACAGCTTACATCATT
>CEQD01049686.1_pt1 | contig 10721 bp, 8 predicted proteins | sample 530511 | NCBI WGS metagenome assembly CEQD01 (sample SAMEA2620230, study PRJEB7988) | marine metagenome | biome: marine biome (ENVO:00000447); feature: surface water layer (ENVO:00002042); material: "saline water (ENVO:00002010), including plankton (ENVO:xxxxxxxx)" | depth 5 m | reverse complement strand
GCATAACGTCGCGCAACATTTCCTGCGCGACCTGCCCCATCCGGCCAATGTTAACGCCAGGAATATTTTCATTTCCAGCCTGTGCAATAACCCTGGTCCGATTTGCAATATTACGAGCATAATCGCCGGTGCGCTCGAGTATCGTGGCAATTTTCAACGCTACCAGTACTTGGCGCAAATCCCGAGCGTGCGGTGAGCGTAAGGCAATCACCTCAACGGCCTTTTCATTTATGGCGGCTTCAAGTTCATCAAGCTTGGCATCATTGCTGATCACATGATCAAGCGTCTCCATATGCTGTGTTGCTAACGCATCAATCGCCGTTTCAAACTGTGTAATGGCCAAACTGCCAAGCTTTTGCACCATTGCATTCAGCTCAGACAAATCCTTATCAAATGCTGTGCTAATATGCTTTTGCTCTTCCATAATCAGCTCCTACCCGATTTTACCCGAAATGTAGGCTTCGGTTTGTTCATTTTGAGGCCGCGTAAAAATCTCTTTGGTATCTCCGTATTCAACCAACTTGCCAAGGTGGAAGTAGGCAGTTTTTTGTGAAACCCGCGCCGCCTGTTGCATCGAATGCGTAACTATCAAAATTGTATAGCGGCTCTGTAAATCATCAATCAATTCTTCAATAATTGAAGTGGCAATCGGATCCAACGCGGAACATGGCTCATCCATGAGCAGGACATCCGGCCCCACAGCTATAGCTCGGGCGATACATAGGCGCTGTTGTTGACCACCCGAAAGTCCAGTTGCCTGATCATCTAACCGGTCAGACACCTCTTTCCACAACCCAGCTTTTTTCAGACTATCCTCGACAATAAAGTCCATCTCCTGACGATTGGCAGCCAAGCCATGAATGCGCGGCCCATAGGCAACATTCTCATATATAGTTTTCGGAAACGGGTTAGGTTTCTGAAATACCATTCCCACCCGCGCGCGCAACAATACCGGGTCAATTTTCGGACTGTTTAGATCCACATCATCCATTATGATCTGTCCCTTAACCTGGCAAGAGGGAATCACATCATTCATCCTGTTGAAACAACGTAAAAATGTGGATTTGCCGCAACCGGATGGACCAATAAAAGAGGTCACTGAGTTTGCATCTATGTTTAATGAAACATCATAGAGTGCCTGTTTTTCACCGTAAAAAACACAAACCTCAACAGCATTTATTTTACTGCGTGTTGTTGAGTCAGTTGCCAAGCTCATGTCATCTACCATTTCTTTTCAAATTTGCGTCGTAGAGTAACCGCCGCGAGATTCATCGATATTAAAAACAATAACAGGACCATAATAGCTAAGGAAGAACGCTCGTAAAAAGCGCGCTCAGCGCTATCAGACCAGATAAAAATCTGTACAGGTAAAGCCGTTGCCGGGTCGGTAAAACTAGTTGGCACGTCAACAATGAATGCCACCATACCGATCATAATCAACGGCGCGGTCTCACCAAGCGCCTGAGCAATTCCAATTATCGTTCCAGTGAGAATGCCGGGCGCTGCCAATGGCAAAACGTGATCCAGTGCCGTCTGCATTGGCGAGGCGCCAAGTCCCAGGGCCGCATCGCGTATTGACGTTGGCACCGCCCGAATTGATGCCCGTGTTGCAATAATTATGGTCGGCAGTGTCATTAGCGCCAACACCATCCCACCAACAAGGGGCGCAGATCGTGGCATGCCAAAAAACCCCAAAAACACCGCAAGGCCTAAAAGGCCAAATACAATTGATGGCACAGCGGCCAAATTATTGACATTCACCTCAATAAAATCAGTTAACCGTCCGGGCGGAGCAAAGTATTCCAGATAAACGGCCGCCATTACAGCTAGTGGCAATGCAAGAACGACCGTAACGATGAGCGCCAGCGCAGATCCAACGATGGCACCAAGCACCCCAGCGCTCTCTGGTTCACGCGAGTCAGCCATTGTGAAAAATGTCGAATTAAAAGCCAGCCTGACATTATCTTTCGCAACGATCTTATCAAACCAGACGAGCTGGTTATTTTTTATGCGCCGCTTTTTTTCGTCAATAGTGCGATCCAAACGCCCCTTCATCAACATATCCACATCGTCAGATGCTTTGACCCAGTAGGTCACCGGACCATCTGGGATGACGCCGGCATTCTCAATTTGCAATCGCAAATCGTAGCCGGCATTAGCTGAGAGCAATTTACCAAGGCTACGCTTGTCTAGCATGTCGGTTACTTCTGGAAATTTTTCTCTAAAGCTGCGCTTGACCAAACCAGACCAGTTAAAATCGCGAGATTTCTCCAAACTAATTGTACCGGAATCATCCAAGATTTCACCAGCCGGAACATCAATAACGACAGCGATTTCGGTCTGTTGCAACGCCGTATATCCATTACTGATAATTGTGGTCAGCAAAATGCACAAAAACCCTATTGCAGTAACTATTCCAAATATACCATAAAGACGAAGACGCCATGATGCGGCGCGGCGCTTCTTCAAGCCCGCCGCAATATGTGCCATCCGCACATCTGTTGGCGCGTTATAAAGCCCAACTCTGCGCGACGTTGATGACATGCTGTTGTCGTGATTATTCATATCTCTGTCCCAATTTACGAGAAATGTGCAATGCCGCAATATTTAATAGCAAAGTCACAACGAACAGGGTGATCCCAAGAGCAAATGCCGACAGTGTCTTAACTGAGTCAAATTCGTTATCACCCGTCAGCAACATCACAATTTGCACAGTAACTGTGGTGACAGCCTCAAGCGGGTTGATCGTCAAGTTAGCAGCAACTCCTGCCGCCATCACAACGATCATCGTTTCTCCCACAGCACGGCTGATAGCCAACAGGAATGCGCCAACAAGGCCAGGAAAGGCAGCTGGCAACACCACCCGAATTATCGTCTCGGCATGAGTGCTGCCTAACCCAAGCGCTCCATCACGCAATGATTGGGGTACCGCGCTTATGACGTCATCGGACAAAGAGGAAATGAATGGAATTATCATGATACCCATTACTCCACCAGCAGCTAATGCGCTTTGAGACGACACATCCAGCCCAACAAGCAATCCGGCCTCACGAAAAAATGGCGCGGCGGTCAGTGCCGCAAAAAACCCATAGACAACTGTTGGAATTCCCGCCAACACCTCTAGCACAGGTTTGATAATATTGCGTACACGGAGCGGCGCAAATTCAGCGGTATATATTGCGGAAAACAACCCAATTGGCACCGCAACAAGCATCGCAATAACCGCCACTAGTAGAGTGCCCAGCATTACCGGCACCATACCAAATGACCCAGACGATCCGGCCACTGCCTCATCAGCTGCAGCCGTGCCCTCACGAAGTGATACCATTGGCGACCAATGAGTGCCAAAAAAGAAATCAATCATCGAAATTTCGCTAAAGAACCGAGATGCCTCAAACAACAATGAAGCCACAATGCCAATTGTTGTAAGAACCGCCAGAGTCGCCGCAGCAAAAAAACTACGCCGCAGAAAACCCTCGAGGGCAATCCGCGCTTTGAATTGGGGCGCAACTCGAATAAAGGCAAACAAAAAGCTGATCATCATAATGAACATCAGCGTTAGAACCCGCGCTAGAGCGACACGGTCCATTGACTCGTTTAACGCTTTTGCTTCTGCCGCCATGATGTCATCCGGTGCATCAATATAACCGGCAGCAATATTTCGCAGTTGTGCAAGTTTCAGATCCAAAAAACTGGCGGGCAGGTTTGGGTAGGCTCCAGCGAGGCGCGCTTCAGCCGCATTGAGCAATAAAGGATCAGCCGCAAAAGCCCAGATCAAAGCCAGCAGTAACGCCGGCACCAATGTCCACAGCGCAGCATAAACACCATAATATTTGACGAGCGAATGCGATTTGACTCCTTCACTGACAACACGCGACCTGATACGGCCAATGGCCAACCCATAGGCCGTAGCACCAAAGAAGAGCGTGATGATCAGCATCGCAACGTTACTTGTGACAAACGTCATAATCAGCCCTATAAAACGTTTTTTTATGCCTGCAAAAAGCCGTTACAGCCTCACGACCAACGTGTCAACACATCAAACATCTGCGGGTCACCAAGCTAAAAAATGCAAAAGTAAACCAGACAACACGGCATGCAAATGAAAAAGCAGGTGCCGAATTTGTCCAGCACCTGCATAATTACCGAATAATTCTTTAGAGGCTATTTTTGGCGGCTATTTGCTTAGCAAAATCATCCTCAGATAATGGCACAAGACCAGCTGGGAACAGATAACCGTCCAAACCCATGGCTTTTTCAGAAACAAATTCATTTATGAATTCTCTAATGCCTGGGATGACGCCCACATGCTGTTTTTTTACATAAAAGAATAGTGGACGAGCGCCCGGGTATTTATAAGACGCAATATTTTCAAAGTTCAACTCAACGCCATCAAGAATAGCTGCTTGAACCTTATCACGATTCTGATCGAAGAATGAGTAGCCGAAAATTCCAAACATGTTTTTATCAGCTACCAACTTTTCAATAATCAGCGCATCGTTTTCACCAACTTCAATAGCACGACCATCTTCACGGAGTTTTTTGTAACCGTTGCCTTCAAGACCTAGTTTTTTCCAACCAGCTTTCATGAACAACGAACCCATCGCGTCGCGTGTGCCAGAGGTTGGTGGCGGCACCATGACTTGAAGGGGTTGGGCTGGCAAACCAATAACCGCTGAGCCAGTGGCTTTCGCAACATAAGCATCGACATCAGCCCAAGTGTTTAGGCCGTTTACTTTAAAGCTTTCACCAGAAGTACCTTGATTTGGTAATTCAGCCGCAAGTGCTGCAGCGATGTGCGCAATTGAAATATTAAACTTCTGTCCAGCCAAGCTGTTAGACACCGCCACACCATCATTGCCAACTATAAACTCTTGGAATTCCACGCCTGCATCTCGACACAGTTTCGCTTCACTGCTTTTAATCGCACGCGAAGCATTTGTGATATCAGGATGCTCAACACCTATTCCTTTACAAAATAGCTTCATGCCACCGCCTGTGCCGGTAGACTCGATAACAGGGGTTTTGAAGCCACTAGATTGGCCGAATTTTTCGGCAGCCATGGTTGCAAATGGATAAACTGTTGATGATCCAACAATTGAGATTTGATCGCGGGCTTGCGCGACGCCGGTTACCAAAATGCCAGCAACAACGCTGGCAATGACGACAGAAAAACGCATTGATACCTCCTGATTGAGCAACGGTATTCGGCTTTATCCGAACAAGCCCAGCATAGATTTCAAACATTTCAAAATATTTACAGAAATATTACAGTTATGTGACAATTTAGAGCGCTTTTTTATCTGATAAGATCAGTTATCTGTGACTCATTCATGAATGAATCAGCGGCACAATTACCGAAAATTTTGTGGTATCGTTTAACTTGCTGGTCACACCTAAAGTCCCGCGATGCCGATTTACGATATGTTTGACAATAGCAAGCCCAAGCCCAGTGCCCCCAATCTGCCGCGACCGCGCTTTATCAACCCGATAAAATCGTTCAGTTAATCGAGTTAGGTGGCGTTGTTCAATGCCTTCACCATGATTATTCACGTCAATTTGCAGGCGGTCTGAGTTGACCTCAACGACGCTGATCTCTATCTCGGTATTTTCATATCCATATTTGATGGCGTTTTCGACAATATTGACAAACACTTCAGTCATTTCATCGAAACTGCCAAGCATAACCGGGACACGCTTTTGATCAGTGCGTTGGTCAGATAACGTAATCGTCATGCCGCGCTGTGACGCGCGACCGGCCAAGCTATCACGAACCATCGATATCACATCAATTAATTTCACCTGATTGTCCGGCACGATATGTTCGTCAACCTCAACACGCGATAGAGATAACAAATCGTCAATGAGTCGCGACATGCGCTTAGCTTCTTCATCCATGATGCCTAGAAATCGCTTCCGCATGGCCTCATCAGGCACATCACCATCGAGCATGGTCTCGATAAACCCAGCAAGACTTGTTAAAGGTGAGCGTAATTCATGACTGACATTGGCGACAAAATCTCGTCGCACAGTCTCCAGATTTTTTTGTCGTGTCAGATCGAGAAATAACAACGCAATAGGCCCGTCACCAAGCCGTTTTATCCTTAATATAAATTCACGTTGTATTTCATCGTCTTTCGGGCGGAAGGGAACATCCACTTCACCAGGCTTTTTTATGGCTTTGTGAAATACCGACTCAAAATTCTCTCCCTCAATCACACCAAAAATTGATTTGGAAACAATATCAACACCAAAAAGTTGAACCGCTTCATGATTTGCTGAGAGGACTACGCCATCACTGTTTGTTAACAATAACCCCTCATTAAGCATGGCAGCCATTTGGCTAATGGCTGTGATTTCTGAGTCTAGTGGTGTGGCATTTTTTTCTGTCATAAGATCAATTGAGAAACACTTTTGGCTGACGATGGGCGCTGTGAGCCAACATTTTAAATCGATTGGCGCACGCTCCATCAAATAACGACTGTGCGGATTTTTTTACATGCACGGACAGAAACTTATCATCAAGTTCAAAGCGAATGTCACGCAGCGAGCCTGTTGTTCCAGCCGCAAAAATCAATGCAAATCGTAATGCCAGGCCTATAGTAACAGCCTCAGCCCGACTCCTGGTGCCAAGCAAGCTATCCAGCTCTTCAGGACGCGGCTTGTTCTGTTTGGTGCCAACATACCGATGGTATAGAGCAACACCCAACCAAACCCGCTCTTTGTGTGTCATACAATTTACTGGCAAACCTAAAATCCGTCGTGCCGCCAAATCACCACGCATATCACTGTGTTCATGCCAACACATATCAGCGAGATTGCATGCTACCTCAATCAATCTTGAAAAAGCTGTTGTCGGATTGATCTTCGCCAACGGCTGCAACAGAAACTTCAGCGCATGTGACAAACCGGAAAACCGTCCACTGGCCTCAGCAATTTCTTGACTAATTACCATTAGAAAATCTGCGCGCTGGGCATCATTCAATTCATTCACTGCAATGACGCCATCCCGAATGCTCGTCCCACTTACAACAAGCTGGCGCACGCCTGACACCTTAACAAGCGCGCGCACAATTTTTGCAGCGGCCGGCATGCTATGTTGACGTGATACAGGCACTCCATCAAAATTTGGTATTGGCTTGGTGAAATCGTCACACAGTCCACGAACAAAATCAGCCTTTATTTTAGTGCCGTGCAACACGGGCAGAGGGTAAGATGCCCGATCGAAAAACGCGGTGCCAAACGCACGAAAACTGCCGCCGACACCGAATAATCGTTTAGCTTGCCGCTCAGCTATCCAGCCAACACTCGAGAGCGCCTTGGTGATTTCACTCTCGTTCACATCTGATAAGTGCCCAAAATTAAAGCTAGTGCAATGCCTTATTACACCCTTTTTCAAAGAAACGATTTCGATGCTACCACCACCAAGATCAGCCACTAGACCATCTGCATCTGGGATGTTTAACGTGAGGCCTCGTGCGACATAGTTTGCCTCATCTTCTTGTGTTAAAATATCGACTGCCATACCCAGTATTTCTTCTGCTGGTATATAAAATGCCTCACCATTTTTCGCTCGCCTGACCGCGGCGGTTGCGACTGGGTAACACACAGACACGTCCATCGCGCGAATGATTGCAGCAAAGCGAGTGATAGTAACCAACGTTGCGTCGATCCTGTCCTGCTTCAAATCACCAGTTTCATCAAGCTGCGCGCCGAGCTGGCAATTTGACCGTTCATCAAAAAGAGGAGTCGGGTACCGTCCATTTTTTTCGTATACGACCAAGCGAACGGAGTTAGACCCGATATCTATAACAGCTACCCGAGTGCCAACATTAGGCCGCAAACCATAATATTCAGGTGTTGATTTAACACTCACAGGAAGCACCCTAATAAAGCAGTAATTAGCCGCAAGACTTAAACATCTTCCATTAAACTTGTTCAACTGATTTTTATGTTAAAACGGTTTATCTTTTCGCTTGGTTCCCTTTATGTAGCATTAAATTTCGTTGTGCTAGGAGCGCAGCCACTTGATTTGGAGTACGGCACTCCTGATATGATAAGGTGGACGTGTCTCTCTGCGTGTTAGCGAAATTTTAGTCAAAACGCGTCAACCGTTAGTTAGTGAAATGGCAAGAAGCAAAGACGAAAAACCCGGACTTAGCGATGATTTTCATCAAGTCATTGATGACATCGCGGAATTGGAATTTGAAGACATACCAATTCCCAAATCAATCAAGGCTACTTACCAAGAGAGGCACCGCAACGACTTAAATGCGAAGGACTACTATGCTAATCTTCTCGATCTACAAAAAGAACTCATAAAACTCCACAATTGGGTGGAGCAATCTGGCGCAAAAGTTTTAATTATTTGTGAGGGCCGCGATGGAGCAGGTAAAGGCGGTGTCATTAAAAGGATCGCGCAAAGACTTGATCCAAGAGTGGCACGTGTTGTTGCATTGCCGAAGCCATCAGAGAGAGAAAGCACCCAATGGTATTTTCAAAGATACGTTCCGCATTTACCTGCAGGAGGTGAGATCGTTCTTTTTGATCGATCCTGGTACAACAGAGCTGGGGTGGAACGGGTCATGGGTTTTGCAACAGAAAAGGAAGTTGAAGAATTTTTTCGAGATGTTGTTGAATTTGAGAGAATGCTCGTTCGCTCTGGAATCATACTCCTGAAATACTGGTTTTCAATCTCAGATGAAGAGCAACAGTTTCGTTTTCAGATGAGGATCGAAGATCCCTTGAAACAATGGAAATTGTCGTCCATCGACCTCGAGAGCCGGGTACGTTGGGAGCAGTACACAAAAGCAAAAGAGGAAATGTTTGAGAGAACGTCAATTGACGAAGCTCCGTGGTACATTGTTGAAGGTAACGATAAGCGCCGTGAGAGACTAAATTGCATATCGCATATATTATCGAAAGTGCCTTTTTCGGAAACACCCCATGAGGATGTCGAATTGCCCGAAAGATTTTTTAACAAGGATTATGAAAGACAAACCATGCCAAAAGAACTTTATGTGCCCAAGCGATTTTAGAGCAATGCATGGCAAAGCTAACCTATTATTTTACCAATCCTATGTGATAACTGCGCAGATCTTGCAGCATGGCCAGCGCCCTTCAAACCCGCAAATGGGTCGATAGCCAAGTAAATAGGTAAATTAGAGAGAAAAGCGCTTCGACGTCCGTGATCACCTAACCGCTCATAAAATCCACTTTGATCAAGCAAGCCACGTAACCTTGGCGTAATTCCCCCCGCAATAACTATCCCAGCGCCTGCACCAAAACTTAATGCGGCATTTGCAATCACAGTTGCAAAGCTTTTAAACATCAAGTTAACCGCTTTAAGACATTTGTTATCACCAGCTAGGGCTCCATCTCCAATTTCTGGTGCAGCTAATCTGGCACCATTTTGTATCTTATATATTGCCTCAAGTCCCGGGCCACTCACCACCCTCTCTGCAGACACATGGCCAAATTCAGCCGCTAATGCTGCCAAGATATTTCTTTCACCCTCATCACGTGGGGCAAAGCTTACATGCCCTCCCTCTCCCTCAATTACCATTGGGCCTGAGCTTGATGGCAGAAGCGCAGCGACCCCCAATCCAGTGCCAGGGCCGGTTACCAACAGTGGTGAACCAGCAGACTGCACACCCTTTCGAAGCAGAATATGAAGTTTCGGGTTTATAATTGGCTTTGGGGTCAGCAAGGCCGAGTTAGAAAACGCCTGCGCTGTAAAGTCATTTATAAGGAGATATTCATTTGCTCCTAACTCTTGCGCTAGCTCTCTTGCGTTAAAAATCCATGGATTATTGGTAATATCGACTTCTAGCCCAGATATTTCAGCAGCTACCGCTAGGACAACACTATTAACTTTCAATTGATTTTGATCACAGTATTGCCTCAAAGCGTCAACAGGTTTGGCAAAATCACGACAGGCATATGTTACCGCATCTCTGATATCCTCAGCCTTTTTTGACTGCCAGCCAATCCGGATAGATGTGCCACCGATATCCGCCAAAATTTGACTCATGGCAGCCAACTCCTTACTTCCTTTAGCCATCCAAGACCGTCAGCAGTTCCATTTCGTGGGCGGTATTCAGCACCAATAAATCTATCGTAATTTACTTCTTCCAAAGCCAAAAACACCTCACGGTAGTCTAGCACTCCTGAGTCAGGTTCTCCCCGATCAGGTACGGCGGCTATTTGAATATGGCCTATATGATCAATATTGTCCCGAATAAGTCTTACAGTGTCACCTTGAGTGATTTGCACATGATAACAGTCAAACATCAGTTTTATGTTTTTACATTTTGTAGCTTCAATAGTTTCAATAGCATCTTCTACAAAAGCTAGGTGATAGCCCGTGACATCATTCCGATTTATCGGCTCGATCAATATTTCAATGTCATGCAATGAAGCTAGTTCCGAAGCATAGATAAGATTTTCTCTGAAACAATTCTCCGCAGCCTCTCCATTATCAGTTCGTCCAGCCATCACATGCACGGCATGACCGTCTACTTCTTGTGCATATTTGACCGCTTCTTTTATATAAATTCGAGCCTGGACCTCTCGTCCAGGTATTGCTGTAATTCCAAAATCATCAGCTTTAGGATTTCCACGCCTCGTATTTAGGGTTACCATCGGCAGACCAACGTCTTTTAATGCTTTGCTGACAGATTTCGATGGAACATCAAACGGCCAGTGACACTCAATCGCAT
>CEQD01114142.1_pt1 | contig 10871 bp, 13 predicted proteins | sample 530511 | NCBI WGS metagenome assembly CEQD01 (sample SAMEA2620230, study PRJEB7988) | marine metagenome | biome: marine biome (ENVO:00000447); feature: surface water layer (ENVO:00002042); material: "saline water (ENVO:00002010), including plankton (ENVO:xxxxxxxx)" | depth 5 m | reverse complement strand
CATAACAAAAGGAGAATATTACAACACACCAAGAAGCACCGTACAAAAAACAAATATATATAACCAAGCAAAAGATAGCGAAACTGGCCAACTAACAAATCCTGGTGAAATACTCTACATAGCAGAACAGGAAAGGTTAGACCAGATAAATCATAATTTCTCATATGGAGCTACTATTAGTATCCAAGTACCATTAGGAAAAAGATTCGATGATGAGTGTTTAAAAGCAGCCCAAACTTATAGGAAGTATCAGGAGTTTTTACTTGATGCAAAGCGTTTAGAGGTTAATCTTAATCGTGCAAAGCTATGTTCGACCATGTTAAAGGAGGGTATAAAATTTGTAGGTGAAGATGCTGTTAGTTGTAGAAATATTGTATTAACTACCGTTCCAAATCAAGTTATCCCACACACTCATAAAATTAAAAAACCACCTCAAAATAAAGGTGGCTAATTTATTTTTAGAATTCATATTTATTTTATCTATAAATATAAAATAGGCAAGTTAACGGGTTAATTATCCTTGCCTTTATTAAATTTAGCAAAAATTTTCTTAAAAGCTGTTTTAGACAATCCTTTTATAAGAGGTAAAAGTAATGGGCTACTCGCAGCCAAGAGGCTAATAGTAACAACATTAAGGGCAGCAGCAGGTGTAGGTAATACTGATTTAATAAAAGTGACTTCTTCAAGAATCGGTACACAATCATAGCCATTATCTGCCCTAATATACTCTTTAATTCTTGAGGTGCGTAGATCTGATGTAAAACTTCCAACTGGTAATACTCTGGATAAATCAGGACAAGGTGGCAACTCAGGTTGTGCATTTTCTTCTTTATTTTTTAAATTTAAATTTATAGCAGATGCTTTTTTTTGAAAATTATATGTCCCTTCAGTTTCTATAGTGTCTTGTGCATCATAAACAATAGGTCTAAATGTTTTAGCTTTTGGTTGTACTTTAATTGGTTGTGTACCAGCGATTGCTTGACCATTAGGACAAGTAGCGTAAGCCTTTCTGCCATGAAAAATTATAGTTGGATTTTCTGATAGTTCTATATCTCTATTAGTTAAATCACACGCAGGGTTTTCTCCTACCAATACAGTTTCAGGTACATATGGTGTTTCTGGGATATTTATTTTTGGTATTTTTATCTCAGGTATTTTAATCGTAGGCATTAACAATCGTTGTAGTCAGAGGCCATATTACCTCCAATCTTACCGCCTTCTCTTCTAGCTGTATTAGTAGCAAACCCAGATAAGAACCAGCCGACAATAGGAACATTAGCCAAAGAACTAGATAAACCTGTTCCAGTGGCTACTGACGTTCCAATAAGTTGTCCTGTAGATTCACCTTTTGATATTTCTTTTATACAAGCTATTTGTTTTGCTGTAAGTTCACCATTATTGACAATAGTTACATCCTTTTCACCTGCAATTCTTTGAACTTCTTTTATCGATATTTTTTTGCTCGCACTTAAAAATCCAGCGGGTTTTCGTACATTCTCTATAGAAGCTATAATTCTTGGATCATGCATACGATGTTTTATCTTATAGCTATCTTTATTAGCTTCTATTTCATATGTAGAGTATTTGCTTACAGGTAAATCAAAAATTGGCAAATTAGACTTCTTACTTAAAAGATTAATTGTATAAAAGTTAGAAGCAACTAAAACAGTTCCGAGACTTACTGATATTCCTTTAATAATATTGCTATTCATATATGATTAAAGTTTTGGTACTGTCCAATTATTATCAGGTATAGAGGTTCCTGTTATATCAGGTAGACCTTCATCTAATACTTTTGGCATAAGTTCAGATACGTTTTCCATTAGTTGTTTCTTTAATTTTTCTTTGAATTGATTTGAACTTAAATACTTGTAACTAATGCCAGCTGCTATAAGGGTTGAACTTGTAAGTATGAACGATAAGATTGATAAAGAATCAATAATTTTTCTATACATATGATTAAAGAGGCGTTTTTAAAAGCTTTAGTACCTGTTACTATTATAACTTTTACAGGAATTATGGCATTGACCCCTTTATATCTAACTATGGGTTTATTTACACGACAATTAACAAATCAAACTAAATAATATTTTTTAACTAACTAGGAGAAGTAGGCCAAGTAATATTAAATGGGTCTGTTTGTGTTTGTGGAATTTGTCTAAGGTCATTTCTATATTTTTTCCAATCATCGGATAAAGTGAGATCACTGCTAGCTCTCCAATCAGTATCCTTTAAAATTTGATTTCTTATCTCTCTAATTTCTATCCATTTTTGAGAAGTTAATGTAGCTTGTTCTTCTGTTGTTGTATTTTCTACCTTTACATTGTAAGCTTTACCACTTTGTACATATGGGTCAACTGTAATGATCTTTTGAGTTGGTGTTGTATAGCTTAGTGTTTCTACTAGTTCCACTACATTATTTTCCGTTAAAAAATCTGTTGTAACTCCACTTACAGGAAAGCTAGTATTAGGAAAAAGTTGTTGAATTGTACCAGTGTTTTTTACAGTAGTACCATCAATGATTGCATAGTTCATAATTAAATTTTAAGGTAACCCAAATCGGGATTTTTGTGCGTTGTATTGACTTGTAACATCTGCTTGCGTAAAAGATTGATCATAACCCCTCATAACTCCCCATTTTCCTTGAAAAGCAAACCACTGTGAATATATACTAAAAATTTGTATAAAAAAGGCTGAATGAGTTTGGTAATAATCAGTGTTTGAAGTTACTGAATAAAATAAATTTTTATTTCTATACATTTTTAAATTACCGCTAGTATCTCTAGTTACTATTACTTGCTCCCAACCTGTATTACTACCACTATAAGAAAAATTAGCATATGGTGGATGACTATTAGTTAATTGCCAAGCAGCAGCACCATTAGCATCGTTATCAGTGCCAGTAAAACCAATTTCAGCAAAATCAGACTGACCAAGAAAAAGTCCCATTACAGGTTTTGTAAAATTACCGCTTGCGTCACTACCGTATGTATGAAATTCGTAAAGAGAACCTGTTGAATATCCTATATAAGATTTTGAAGAAGATGTTGTTTTGTTTGAATAAGCCCCAGTAGAACCAATTCTAGGCAATACTGCATCATAAATAAATTCGAGAGTATATGCAGCTAATGATGAACTTGTAGACCACCATAAATTATGTGTACCCCCCCCTGAAGGTATACGAAAAAGATCTGATTGTGATGCTGAACTTCCACTAACACTAACACCAGGCATAGCTGTATAGTATGGTTCGTTAGTGTATGTTGCACTAGCTTCTAAATATCCTCCATTGGCTGAATTATATGAATGGCTCCATGTTTGACCTAAACCTGCATATGATGAATTATAATTTTTTATTGCAGCATTTCGACTATTACCACTTAGATCTAAAACCGTTGAGTTAGTTCTATTCCAACAGCTTGAATCACCAAAATCCCAATGCATTACAGCACCTGGTTTTATTACGCCAGCAGCACCAACATTACCAGCAGCAGCACGTAGTAAGTGATTACGCATATTAACCTAAATCTCCAACATTTGCACCATATAATGTACTACCTACCTTAAATAATTCTATTGCTGTTGGTGTAGCTCCTCCTAGTGTAGGCGCGGAACCACCACGCCAAGTTATAGTAGGCCAAGTTAATGAATAGTTAGACCCACTAGCAGTTATTATAAGCAGCATAGATTGACCTGTAGTTAAGCTATCTGTAGCAGTTCTGTTAGCTCCTAAAGTCCATGTTTGTATCATTCCATTTATAGGGTCTAAAGCAACAGATGAAGCATCAGTAATAGCAAATACTGTTTCAGTTATTTCTTTTTGAAAAATTACTTCTGCTGAAAAAGTACCACCAGTAAGAGGCATTTTTGTTGAATCAGCTATAGTTATAGCAGCAGAACCATCAAAGTTAACACCATTAATAGCCCTTGGTGTTGTTAGTGTTGCTGCTGATCCTGTTGTATCTTGATTTAATGTAGCAACTCTAGCTGCTGCTATTGTTCCAGATGTTATATTGCTTCCATTTAATGCAGTTAAATTAACACCGCTTGAAGCAGGTAAAGTAGCTGGAAATCTAGCATCTGGAACTGTTCCACTTGTTAAATTAGTAGCATTCAAATTGCTAAGATTTGCAGCGGGTAGGTTGGTTAAGTTAGCACCACTAATAGCAGGTAAAGTAGCTGGAAATCTAGCATCTGGGATAGTTCCTGACGTAATTCTATCTGCGTTAACTACATTACTATTTGTACTAACAGCATTACCCATATATGCGTGCGATGAACACTGATAATGCAGAACTGATGGGGTGTCATCAGTCACAGTAATTTCTGTATAAGCTCCACTGCTGCCAGGTGTTCCACTCGTTGCCACATTTGTTGTATATGCTGTTGTCTTATCAGCTTCTAGATAAAAACGTAAAGGGTGACCAGTATTACTACTATCTGCTTGATCAAACTTATATACTCTACCTGGTGTTAATGTAATAAAAGGTGATTCATATCCATCTATTTTATATCCATTACTTGAACCAGTACCGTTATATCTATGTGCAGCGGTTTTACTTGCTACTGTAACAGTTAAAACTTTTGTTGAACCCGTATAAATTGCTTGTACTGTAGCAATACCTCTAATATTCCCATCATTTTGTATTGTTAAATCACCTGTAAATGTAGGGTTAGTAGTAGAGCCTGGATCTACCCAACTTAAATTTCCGCTTGCATCACTAGCTAAAACATATCCATTAACCGCTGCATCTGTAGCTGGTAAAGTCCATACAACATTAGATGTAACTGTTGAAGGTGCTTTAAATCCAACATGATGTGAAGAATCAGAGTCTAAATATCTTATTTCTTTTTGGCCTGATACAGAAAAATGTTCTGAAGATGTCCATGAATCTGTAGCATCTACCCAATTAAAAGTTTTATCTGTTGAACCTTTTAATGTAATACCACCACCATCTGCGAGGGTATCTGATGGGTTTGAAACCTTGCCAAGAGTTATATTTTTATCCTCAATATCAAGATTTGTAGTATTAACAGTTGTAGTAGTACCTGAGACAGTTAAATCACCTGTAACAACTGCATTTCCGCTAACATTTAAGTTTGTACCTACAGTTAGATTCCCAGTTAATAATCTATTTGTATCTGGTATAGGTACATAATCAAGTGACTGCCATGCTGTTGATCCATCACCTATTTTAAATTTTTTTGTATCAGATTCTATACCCCATTCACCTGCCAATAAAACAGTATTATTAGTTGTCCAATTACTAGCAGTATCCCTTCTTTGTTTTTGTAAAGCGGTTATTGTAACTGTCATAATTACGCAGAGTTTCTACCATCTATTATATTAGTTCTAGCAGGTGTTGAGCTACTTGTTAAGGCATCTAATATATTAGCTCTAGCAGGTGTTGCGCTAGAATTACCAGCATCATATATAAAATCACCTGTATCAATAGGAACTGTAACTAATTCCAATTCAACATTCCACCTGCTACTCAAAATACTATCTGTAATTGATGGCGGCTTTGAATATAACCATGCGACATCACTTTGTATAGCTAAAGGTGGAGATGAATAACCTGACCAAACACTAGAAGATAATAAAAATATTTCAAAACTACCACCTTGACCATCAAAATGTGTCCTAATTAAATTAACTTGTGTTTCTGTTAAATTTAAAAAACCTAGTTGTAATATTTGTTCTGTACGCCTATTACCTCTCCTGAAACCTGTAGTAACACCACTAGATGAAGATAGTATTGAATTTGGAAAATTACCAGTAATAAATAATCTACTACTAGGGATTATTGAAGGAAAAGTAGCCATTATACAGGAACAGTTATTAGTTCTACAGACACACTATATCGCTTTGGAGCTGACAAACTTACACTTAAAGTTTTATTGTATCTCCATTGATAATTACTATTACTTATAGGTGGTGTTGACCATGCAGACCAAATAATAGCAGAAAGATCAAAGGGTACTATTGAGCCATTTTGTTCATTGAAATGATTCAATAAGCTTTGAGTTTGTGTTTCTGTTAAGTGTTCATATTCTATAACTAATATTTGTTCGATTCTTTTATTACCTAGTTTAAATCTAACATTTGCACCACTTAAACCTTGATGTTTATTTATTGGATAATCACCATAAGATAAACTAGTTTTTAAAGGCTCTAAAGAAGGAAAAGTAGTCATTGTAAAATTGTAAAAGAACCAGTTAAAATTTCGTTTGTTATTTCTGAAACATTACTAGCATTTAATGGGAAATGTGAAGCTTGTATATTGCTAATTCCATCATTATCATAAGTAATGCTAGTAATTTGATAATAATTAATTTCTGTCCTATTATCACCTGCACTGTTTTCTCTCTGTAATTGTACTTTTATTAGGCTTGTCGGTATTAATGCTGTTGTTACTAATGGTGTAGAAAAACTTATGTCATGACTACTGTGCTTACGTCTAGCTAATTCATATTTTGCATATAACATGGCATGGTTTACGCTAGTACAAAATTCTGTTAAATCAAATTGTTCTGTAGGTGCATCTAACGAAGTGCTAGCAAATCTTACTGTAGCAGTTTTAGATTTTGATACCTCGCTAGGAACACAATGTGTATAAATAACATTAGCTATAAATTCTCTTCTATCTTCTACATTTAAATATATTTTTTGAAATGTATTTCTTATTATGTTTGCCTCTGTAAATGTAGCAGCGGGTGTTAAAGCAGTTGTGTCAAATTGATTACTGCTATTTATAGGTAAAGTTGGTGCGAATTGAAATTTTCCACCTACAGATAAAAAAGCTAAAAAATAATATGGTGCAATTGTTGTTATGTAATCAATAATATTTACAGATTTTGATACAGTACCATTAAAATAAATATCATTGTTGTGATTAAATAAGGCTAAAGACTGTAAGTTTGAAGTATCAACAGGTGCAACTATGTCAGCAGTATTATTACCGTCAATTTTTTTATAAATTTTAAATAAATGCATTGCTAAATCTACAAACTGATTACTCGCCCCTTGAGTATAAGAAGAACCTGATAATCCTTGACTATATAAATCTACTTTTACGCCTTGTGCATAAAATACATATACCTGTTTTGAATCTGATGGGTATGTACCTTCAAAAGGTGACTCGAATAACTGACCAAATATAGATAAAAAAGTTATATCAGCATAACTTGAATTATCTAAATTAGTATATGTATTTATATTGTTTCTATTGCCAATAATATATTCAAGTTGAACACCTGTTAAAGTACCTGAACTAGCTGGATTACTAGGATTACGTTGATTATTTACACTAGTGAAAGTATATTTCCTATAAAATTGACTTTTACCATTATTTATAGCATTTATTAAATTTAAATCTGATTGTGTACGAATACCAGCAGCTACAGTTTCTGCATTATAAGGCGCACCTAAAGCACCATTAGCAATATTAACTAAACTAATTATTGTACCTACAGGTTGACCCCCTAAAACATTTGACCCTAAAAAATTGAATGCCCCATCTCTTCTAGTATTCCATGTATTAGATTGAGGTGTTCCTTGAGTTTGCCCGCCATGGGTTATTAATGGCGTACCTGATGGAATATTAGCAGTTAAATTAGTGCCAGTTTCCGCGTCAAATGTTTGCGCACTGTTAGTAAATGTACTATTACTAGTATCACCTGTACCCACTGTTAGCATATTAAATGTAAAATAATCTTTTTTTAAATCTGGAAATTTATGTATAACTGAACCTGTACTAGCTGGCATTACTGCTGTTAAATATGAATAATTTTCGTATCCACAAAATAACCCTGTACCCTGTATAGGACAAGTATTAGGATTAGCTGCTAATGTTGCAGCGGAATTATATATATTTGTTGTTGTTATTGATGTATCTGCTAATAATTGAACCTTTTTTAATCCTGTATATGTTGTACCTTTTGTAGGACTACTTACTATTTCACCTTGAGATATTGCAAATAAATAACTCTGCCTAAAATTAAATGTACCTGCCTTAAGTAGACTAGGTTGAATCCAAACGCCACCGATATTTTTATCGTTTAGTCTATGACCAAATACGATAGGCACTGTTTCACCTGTACTTGCAATTCTTTGTTTAACATCTAAATCAGATTTAGGTTTTTTAAAATTTTCTAAACTCTCATCTAATATTTGAGAATCTTGTCCAACTTTAGATATTGATTGTCTGCGACCTCGGAAGGCTGGTCCCCTATATACAGTTCCTATTGGTACAGGCTTATGACCTCCAATATAATATCCACCACTACCTTTAACTTTACCGTCTTCATCTAAAATATCATCTAAGTTTTGTGTAATACTACCCATAATATATATTTTAAGATTTATCTAAAGACATTATATTTATTAAATATTCTACCGCACCTAGATTTTCAGCACTTTTAATAGTTTTTATTTTTTTTGTACCTGATAAAACAGTACCATCTGATAATTTATAAACCCTTTTATTATCAATAATAATACCTGTTACATCTGTAACTTCAGTATCATCTTCTAAAATTGCATTAATTTTTAAAGCAAAAATAATATTATTCATGGCGCAACAAACCTACCTAATAAATCACTACTAATTCTTTTTGTAGGGACTTGTGCTCTTTGTTTTGATATTGCTGGTGTAACAGTCCATGTAACAGTAGTTTCATTAAGTGTTGCATTATCAATTGTACCAATATATCTAGAAACTAAGGTAGCTGAATTACTGAATGTTTCTTGTCCTATAGATTGTATATATAAAGATGCGATTACTAATCTATCGCCTGTCATGGCAGTTTCTGTTAAGTCAACGATAGAAGCTGTAGCAGCAATATTTATCGTCAAGGTATTAATATCACTAGCTTCAGTAGAAGCAAAACCATTTGCATCAAATGCAAGATATGTAAAATTCATACTTTGATCTATAGCTGAATCCGCTGTAAGATTTTGTGCAGATTGATAAAAATTTTGATGTGCAATTGTAGGAGATCTTTTACCGTTACTATCTAAAACACTTGATTTATCTGGATAATATTCAAGAAAAGTTAAAATATCAAAATTAGCCATATTTATAAATAATGCCTAACTCCACCTGCTTCAATATAATTAAAAGTCTGTCTTGTTGCACTCGATACTGCTCTTTCTAAATCTTGAGTAGTAACATAATTTGTATTATCCATTTGTACTACATTACCTGTCTGGATATTTATATTAGGTGGTTTTGGTGGTCTACTACTTTGGCTTATAGAATACCCACCACTAGGCAATTGTGTTGCTGTTAAACCACTTGAACTACTTTGACTAGTATTTAAACTGCTTGAACCACTTGATGAAGATAAAGCTGATGAGCTTGAACTACCAGATAAAGCTGATGTATACACATTTGAAGAGGATGCATACAAACCAGATGAACCAGATGAAGCAGATAAACCAGATGCAGATCCACCTGATGATGCAGAACTACTTAATGAGGTAGGTGGTTTTGGTGGTTTTGGTGGATTTGATTTTGCGTTTCGCACTCTGCCTAACATATTAAGAATATTCTGTAAAAAACTTATAAAACCTCTTAAAGGTGCTGTTGCAAATTTTATTGCCTCTTGCACAATATTTGGCAATCTGTTAAATGCATTTCTAGCTAAATCCATAGCACCATTAAAAATATTTCCAATAAAACTAGTTAAAGGTGAAAAAGCATCTACAAAAAACTGTCCAACCCCTTTTAAAGCATTCCCTATTTGATCTCTAAATTTAAATATAAGAACACCTAAACCAATAATGGCCGCTGGTATTGCGCCAGCAGCTAATAAAGGTGCGAAACCTACAATGGCTGCTTTTACAGCAGCTAAAACCCCACCAAAAGCGGTTGTTATTTTTGCTATTACAACACCCATTTTAACGGCTGCTATTGTTTTGAAAGAAACTATTAACGCAGCTATTACAGGGGCAATAGCTATAATAGCAGGTGCAATTAGTGCAAAAGCAACACTTATAGCTTTTACAGGTGCAGGTAATTTTGCAAATTTTTGTGCAGCACTACTTATAATATCTACAAGTTTAGATAATATAGGCAAAACAGCCTCTGTAAGTTGTACTTTTAGTACATTAAATTTTTCTCCCATCTGTGCGACATTATCATTAAAAGCAGCCATTCTTTCAGCACTTAGCTGCGTAAAGCCAGTACTTAGATTTTGTATTGCGTCACTACCTTGATTCATTATTGGTATTAACTTTGCACCCATACCAGTACCAAATATTTCAGCAGCATTTGCAGCGGCTAGTGTTCTATCATCCATATTTTTTATTTTGTCACCAATCTCAAAAAACATTGTATCTAATGATTTTAGTGATCCATCTGCATTAGTAACACCTAAACCTAACCTATCAAATGCATCTTTAGCAGTACCTATACCATCACTTGCATCTTGCATATTTTTAGCGAGGGTAGGCAAAGCCCGACTTAATGTTTTAAATTCTGTACCACCTAAGTCAGCAGCTTGCCTTAACTTATCTAATACAGGTACAGCTAAACCTGTTTTTTGGCTCATCTTTTCTAATTGATCGCCTAACTGTAAAGTGTCATTTACTAACTTACCTAGACCTGCAACACCTAAAGCAGGTGCTAAATTTTTTAATACACCAAAAGCATTACCAGCAGCGGTTTTAAGTTTGTTCATTGCTGCTGATGTTTTATTAGTGTTAGTTTGTAATTTACCTAAACCCTTACTAAGTCCACCTATTTGATTTTGCCCTGTTACTTGAGCTTTAATAGTATATGAGGTAGAAAGATCCATTATTTATTTTTATCGTTTACAGTTTCTACTATTTTAGCCTCTAATACCTGTAAGTCAGCAAGTATTTC
>CEQD01039613.1_pt1 | contig 10945 bp, 11 predicted proteins | sample 530511 | NCBI WGS metagenome assembly CEQD01 (sample SAMEA2620230, study PRJEB7988) | marine metagenome | biome: marine biome (ENVO:00000447); feature: surface water layer (ENVO:00002042); material: "saline water (ENVO:00002010), including plankton (ENVO:xxxxxxxx)" | depth 5 m | reverse complement strand
CTTCACATGCAGAAATTAAAGTTATTAGAGATGCCGCTAAAAAGCTTAGTAATTACAGACTTAACGATACAATTTTATACACTTCTTTAGAGCCATGTATAATGTGTCTTGGTGCAATAACTGAGGCTCGCATAAAAGAAGTTTATTATGCTGCTGAATCTGATGAAAATTTTTCTTTAGAAGAAAAAATCGCAACCATTAAAAAAGTTTTTCCTATAGATCATATACCTAAGGTTAAAAAAGGATTTTATAAAGATGAATCAAGTCGTCTTTTAAAAGAATTTTTTATAGAAAGACGCAATAACACTTCTGTCTTTAAGTCTTAAAATCTCTAAGTAAGCTTGAATTCTTTTTACGTATATTACAGGTTCATAACCTCTAGCATAACCATGTTTTAAGCTTTGATAATATTTCTTTTTTGACAATAAAGGCAAATATTTACTTACATTACTCCAGTTATTAGGATTCCCCCCAAACCTTTGTGTTAATTTTCTAGCATCTTCTAAATGACCGAGACCAACATTATATGCAGCAATTGTCATCCATAATCTATCAGGACCTTTTATTGAACTTGGTAATCTACCATAAATATTTTTAAGATACTTTGATGCACCATGTACGCTTTGTTCAGGATCTAATCTATTTTTTATTCCAATAAAATTCATTGTATCAAAAGTTATCATCATCAATCCTTTAACTTGTGTTGGCGAAATAGCCTTATGATTCCAATGTGATTCTTGGTAAGAAATAGCTGCAAGTAAATACCATGTAAGAAAATTATCTTGTGAATATTTTTTAAATAAGTCTATATATTTAGGCAATCTAGTACTTATACGGTTGTTAAAAATTTTCTTTTCAACATCATTTAAAAAAGTTTTTTTACCTAAATATAAATACTGATCTTTATTAATTAAGCATGAGTTATTGAACTTCAAATAATTTAATGATGCACTAGAATGAATAAAGTTTGAATGAGTAAATCCTAATGTTAGGAGGGAAGAGGTCCCTAGGAGTAGTAAGAAAATACCTAATCTAATATTAAGTTTGTCTTTCCAAGTAACCATTCAGTAAAAAGTAGTTTACTTGGAAGAACATTATATAATCATAAAGATACTATATCAATAAGATTATAATTATATATTAATATATATAAGTTATTAATTTTATACACTTGTGTGCTACTTAATATTAGTGTAACTTTACACTTCATAAGAGATGTAATTTTATTGTATAAAATTATTAGAAAACCAAGTATATAAAAGGTTTCGAGACAATAGATTTCGGGGAAAGAATAATAAAAATGGATACGATTCCAGCATTATTGCATTCAAACAGTAATACATATTCAGATAGCTCAGCTTTAAGGCATAAAGAGCTTGGTATTTGGAATACCCATTCATGGTCCAGTTTTTATAATGAAGTTTTAACATTCATAAAAGCATTTCAGTCAATTGGAGTTGATTCAAATTCATCTGTAGCAATATATGGAAATAACATTCCTCAACTTATATTTTCGATTGTAGCTGCTCAGTCCATCGGTGCAAAAGTTGCTCCAATCCACCCAGAATCTTCAGGCAAAGAAGTCCAGGATATTTTAAATAAATCTAGTGCTAATTTTGTCGTTGCAGAAGATCAACAACACATAGATACATTTCTTGAAGTTGAGAAATCTTGTAAGAATATCCAAAAAGTGGTTTACATTGATGATCGAGGAATAAAAAATTATAGTAATGAAAACTTAGTTCATATTGATAGTATATTAAAAGGCGAATTATCTGATCAAGAGTTTACTAATTTAATTAAAAATATTAATGGTAATAGTATTGCTTTTTCAATGTATGAAGAAAAAGATGGTGAAGTTTACGATCTTACACATTCAGGCTTAATCTCACTTGCTGAAAAAATTAATCAAAATAATAATATTACCTCCAAAGATACTGTTCTATCGTATTTACCTTTATCTATTACTTCAAATTTACTTTTTACATTTATGCTCTCCATGCAATCTGGACTATGTCTCAGTATGCCTGAAAGTAACCAGACAGTTGAAAAAGATTTACAGGAAATCGGACCAAGTATTTTATATGCACCGGCTTTTATATATAAACATATTATTACATCTATAAGTTTTAGAATTGAATCCGCGAAAGAAAAAAATTATCAACGATATATGAACCATACCTCATCCTTAATGGATTGTTATAACAAAGTTTCAAATAATGAAGGTGGGGTAATGACTAAATTAAAAATGATGTACCTAATGTTAACTACTTTTTCACCTGCAAAAAATGTTTTTGGTTTATCAAATGTAAAACATGCTTTTGTAAGTGATGGCGTGTTATCAAAAAATACGTTTGATTTTTTTAACTCTATTGGAGTAAAAGTTCAACAATCATTTGGTCAAGCAGCAAATTCAGGTTGCCTATCTCTTCAATCACCTGACAACGTCTCTTCAAGTAATTGTGGAAAACCTATTGAAGGCGTTGATATCAAAGTTGGTGATGATGGAGAGATAATCTATAAATCACCATACGCTGCAAGTTCATCTGGTAAGTCATTTGCAAACGAATGGGTAAACTCAGGTTTTGTTGGCGAGCTTGAAAATGATGGAAGTTTAAAGATCTTAGGAAGAAAAAATTATTTGCAAAAATCAAAAAACGGAAAAAGCTACTCACCAGAGTTTATTGAAAACCTAATTACATGTTCACCATTTGTAAAAAGTTCAATGGTTATTTCAGATAATAACAGCCAATTATCGTGCTTAATCTCTATTGACCCAAACTCAGTAAATTCATGGGCTGATAGAAATAATTTGAGGTTTACTGGATATACAGAACTTGCCTCAAAAGAAGAAGTGTACGGGTTAATAAAAGAACACATAAATAAAGTAAATGAAGCATTAGAATCAGAGCTTAAAATAAAAACATACGCTCTCTTACACAGAACTTTTATGTTAGGCGAAGTGTCTAAAACCATGGATTTGATGCGTGAGAACATTACATCAAATTTAGGTGATTTGATTGCATCACTTGATAAAAATAGTAGCTCCTGTTCTTTAAAGGATGTTGATAATAATGCTTATGAAATTAACATAGCGAAGGTTTAAAATAATGAGTAGCCCAATTTTAGAAATTAAAAATGTTACCCTTACCTTTGGTGGTGTAAATGCGATTACAGACATCAGTTTTAATGTTATGGAAGGTGAAATCTGTGCAGTAATTGGCCCTAATGGAGCTGGTAAAAGCTCAATGTTAAATGTGATTAACGGTATTTATTTACCGCAAGAAGGAAGCGTCACATATAATGGAAACGTCATTACTAAAATAAAACCTCGAGATGCAGCGATTTCTGGCATGGCTAGGACTTTTCAAAATATTGCTCTTTTTCAGGGTATGACTGTATTAGATAATATTATGACCGGCAGAAATTTATTTATGAAATCAACTTGGCTTGAACAAGGATTAAATATAGGTAGGGCAAAAAAAGAAGAAGTTGAAAATAGAATTGAAGTTGAGAAAGTTATTAAATTTCTTCAGATAGAAGCGATAAGGAAAACTCCAGTTGCAAAATTACCTTATGGATTGCAAAAAAGAGTTGAACTAGCAAGAGCCTTAGTTGCGGAACCAAAAGTTTTACTTTTGGATGAACCGATGGCTGGCATGAACCTAGAAGAGAAACAAGATATGTCTTGTTTTATCTTAGAAATAAATAAAGAATTTGGAGTTACTACTGTAATTATTGAACATGACGTTGGAGTTGTGATGGACATTTCAGATCATGTGGTTGTGCTAGACTATGGTAAAAAAATAGGCGATGGAACTCCAGATGAGGTAATGAATAATCAAGATGTTATTGATGCATATTTAGGAGTAAGTCATTAATTAAGGTGATATAGATTATGGATTGGGTATATTTAATAGAAGTTTTAGTTGGTGGTTTAATGTCAGGAGTTATGTACTCTTTAGTTGCTATCGGTTTTGTTTTAATCTACAAGTCCTCTGGTATCTTCAACTTTGCTCAGGGAACTATGTTACTTTTTGCATCTTTAACTTTTGTAAAAATGACTGAAAACAATGTTGATTTTTGGACTGCAATTATTGTTGCTTTAGGAATAATGGTTGTCTTTGGTATTCTTACTGAAAAATTTGTTATCAGACCTTTAGCTAACCAAGATTTATTAGCTTTATTTATGGCTACTGTAGGCCTAGCGACTTTTCAAGAAGGATTCTCACAATTCATATGGGACTCAGACGTTCATGGCTTACAACTTGGAAAATTTTTAGATTTAGCTTTACTAGATCCAGTCCCAATATTTGTCGCAGACCATATACCTTGGCTTGATATTCTAATACCTAAGTTCGATATTTTTGCTTCGATAGTAGCGGGAACTTTAATTGTATCTTTAGCATTCTTTTTTCAAAAAACAAGAACTGGTCTATCACTTAGAGCGGTTTCGGATGATCACATGGCCGCCATGGCTGTTGGGATTCCTCTACAAAAAGTTTGGGCGGTAGTATGGGCTGTAACAGGAATGATAGCATTGGTTGCTGGGCTACTTTGGGCCGAAAGAATTAGTGTGTCGTTTACTTTAATAGAAGCGGTTATGAAAGGACTTCCTGTTATATTAATTGGAGGACTGACTTCTATTCCAGGAGCAATTATAGGTGGTTTAGTTATTGGTGTAGGTGAAAAACTTGGTGAAATTTATCTAGCTGATTTAATGGGCGGTCAAGGAATAGAGCTGTGGTTTGCATACTTTATTGCGTTAATGTTCTTATTATATAAACCATCTGGAATGTTTGGTGAGAAGACTATTGAAAGGGTTTAAAGATGATATATAGAGAAACTGGAAATTTTGTAACAAACTATTTAAAAGACAGACAAATAATAAACTTATCTTTTGATAAATACTTTTTAATTGTTTTTCTTTTAATAATGCTTTTCTATGTGCCTACAATGTCAGAATACGCTCTTAGTGCACATATCATTCCAATTTTAGCTGTTGGTCTTGCAACACTTGGATTAAACATACTAACTGGTCTAACTGGCCAATTATCACTAGGTACTGCTGGCTTTATGTCCGTAGGGGCGTTTGCAACCTATAATTTACTTTTAAGATTACCAGAAGATTTAATGAGCCTTCCATTTGCTTTATTAATAGGAGGAATTTTTTCTGGTTTAGTTGGAGTAATATTTGGATTACCTGCTGCAAAAATTAAAGGTTTTTATTTGTTAGTTTCCACATTAGCTGCACAATATTTTGTATGGTGGTTTTTTAACTCTTATGCTTGGTTTTTAAATTATGAGAGCTCTGGTGTCGTAGCATTGCCTCCAAGGATGTATGATTATTGGGGATTAGGAAGCTTTTTAGGAATAGATATGCAAGCTTACGGCCCAAGGTATGTTTTAGCTTTCTTAATATGTTTAGGTTTAACATATTTTGCATTTAATTTGATGAGAAGCAATACTGGTAGAAGCTTTATGTCAGTTAGGGATAGAGATATTGCAGCCGGTGTTATAGGTATTCCAGTAGTAAAAACTAAAATGTTAGCTTTCTTTATTAGTTGTTTTTATTGTGGTGTTGCTGGTGGCCTGTATTGTTTTGCATACATTGGAAACGTAGATCTAATGATTTTTGAAATTGATCGATCATTCACAATTTTATTTATGGTGATTATTGGAGGGTTGGGATCTATTACAGGTTCTTGGCTCGGTGCGATATTTGTATACGAATTTCCAATTATATTTACATGGCTTGGTGACTCCTTATTTGGAGGAGCTTTTGATACAGCTGTTGTAGAAAATGTATCAAATATGATTTATGGAGTATTTATAATTGCGTTGTTAATTAGAGAGCCAGGTGGATTTGCTGCGCTTTGGGAAAATACAAAACAAAAATTACGTATGTGGCCGTACCCACATTAAAAAGAGGAAATTTTATATGTCAAAATCACTACTTTCTGTTAATAATATTGAGGTTGTCTACAACCATGTAATCTTAGCCTTAAAAGGTGTAACACTTGATGTAGGTGAGGGTAAGGTTGTTTCACTATTAGGTGCAAATGGCGCAGGAAAGACAACTACTTTAAAAGCATGCTCGAGTTTACTTCATGCTGAAAGAGGAGAAATAACAAAAGGATCAATAACCTATGAAGGGAATAATATTAATGATGTAGACCCTTATCAATTAGTTAAGTCGGGCGTTGTTCAAGTGTTAGAGGGGAGACATTGTTTTTCACATTTAACTGTTGAAGAAAATATTATGACAGGATCTTTTATTAAAGATAATCCAAAACAAGCTAAAGAAGATTTGGAAAGGGTATATGAACATTTCCCAAGAATTAAAATTAGAAGAAAAAGTCAGGCTGGATTTACATCAGGTGGTGAGCAACAAATGATAGCAATGGGAAGAGCCTTAATGGGTAGACCAAAACTAATCTTACTTGACGAACCATCAATGGGTCTAGCACCACAGTTAGTCGAAGAAATTTTTGAAATTGTTAAAGCCCTTAATAAAGAAGGTGTAAGCTTTCTAGTTGCCGAACAAAATGCTATGGTAGCTTTAAAATACGCAGATGAAGGCTATATAATCGAGAATGGTAGGGTAATTTTAAAAGGAAGCTCTAAAGAGCTTTTAGACAGACCTGATGTTAAAGAATTATATCTTGGAACTGGTGATAAAGGTAGAACAAGCTTCAGGGATATTAAATATTATCACAGAAGAAAACCGTCTTTTACATAACTTCAAATATCAATTTTAGTTTTTGATACCAATAAGCCATCAAGGTCAGCATACAAATAATGACCTGGTATGAAAGAGGTATTAAAGAAATTTAGTTCTATATTTACTTCACCAATATCTTTTTTCTCGCTTTTTTGAGGATTGGTTGATAACGCCAAAACACCAATATCAATGTCTTTGATTATATCGGAATCTCTTATACATCCATTAACAATAACTCCACTCCAATTATTTTTAAAGGCTTTTTCTGCAAGCATGTCACCTAAAAGAGCGCAATTCATGGAAGCTTTACCATCTATTACCATGATTTTGCCTGTCCCATCTAACTCAACTGATTTTTTCACAAATGAATTATCTTCAAAACAACTTACAGTAAAAATTTCCCCATAAAACACTTCCTTTTTGCCATAAAAGTTAAATTTCTGATTTAATATCTGTATATCTTTTTCAGGATTATCATCTAAAATGTCTGCTGTTTTAAACATATGATTTTATTCAAAAAGTTGTTAAAATCTCGTAATTTTATTATTAATTGCTTACTAAATTACTTTAGAATTTTATCTCTATTTTTATTTAGCTTGCTGACTTAATTGATGATAATATACGCAACTTAGTCATTTTACAATAATTGGGAGATAGTGGTGGATAGAAAAGATCAAATTAAAAAACTTCAAAAAGAATGGGATTCTAACTCTAGATGGCAAAATGTACGAAGAGATTACTCAGCGGAAGACGTAGTAAGATTAAGAGGCTCATTTATTCCTGAATACAGTTTAGCAACAAAAGGCGCAAATAAACTTTGGGATTTAGTGAATGGTAAAGCAAAAAAAGGCTATGTGAATTCTTTAGGAGCGTTAACTGCAGGTCAGGCTCTTCAACAAGTTAAAGCTGGTATTGAAGCAATATATCTTTCAGGATGGCAGGTAGCTGCTGATGCAAATACATCTGAAACAATGTATCCAGATCAATCACTATATGCATATGACTCTGTTCCAACAGTTGTGAGAAGAATAAATAATTCATTCAAAAGAGCAGATGAAATTCAATGGGCGAAAGGAGTTAATGAAGGAGATAAAGATTTTATTGACTTTTTTGCACCTATTGTTGCAGATGCAGAAGCAGGTTTTGGTGGAGTTCTTAATGCTTTTGAATTAATGAAAAATATGATAGTTAATGGTGCTTCTGGAGTTCACTTCGAGGATCAATTAGCGGCTGTAAAAAAATGTGGACATATGGGTGGAAAGGTCTTAGTTCCAACGCAAGAAGCTGTTCAAAAGCTTGTTGCAGCAAGATTAGCGTCTGATGTTATGAATGTTCCAACAGTATTGCTTGCAAGAACGGATGCTGAAGCAGCAAATTTAATCACTTCTGATTATGATGAAAATGATAAACCTTTTTTAACAGGGGAAAGAACATCTGAAGGTTTTTATAGGGTAAAAAATGGAATAGATCAAGCCATATCTAGAGGGTTAGCTTATGCTCCGTATGCAGATTTAATTTGGTGTGAAACTGGTACTCCAGATTTGGAATTTGCAAAAACCTTTGCAGAGGGAGTAAGATCAAAATACCCTGATCAATTATTAGCTTATAATTGCTCGCCGTCATTTAACTGGAAGAAAAATCTTGACGATGCAACTATCGCTAAATTCCAAAGAGAACTTAGTGCCATGGGATATAAATATCAGTTCATTACTTTGGCTGGAATTCACAGTATGTGGTACAACATGTTTGATTTAGCTCATGATTATTCAGGAGAAGAGGGAATGAAACATTATGTAGAGAAGATTCAAGAACCAGAATTTAAAGCAAATGAAAAAGGATATACTTTTGTAAGTCATCAACAAGAAGTTGGCGCTGGTTACTTTGATGATGTTACTACGGTTATTCAAGGTGGACAGTCCTCTGTGACAGCTCTAACTGGATCAACTGAAGAGGAACAATTTTAAATAATTTTTTAACAAAATTATAATTAAATATATTCTATGTTTAAAAATATAAAAGTTCCTGAAAATGGTAAGAAAATTACTGTCAATAATGATGGCTCTTTATCTGTGCCAAATAATCCAATAATACCTTTTATCGAAGGTGACGGTATAGGATGTGACATAACACCTGTAATGCAGAGTGTAGTTAATGCTGCTGTTCACAAAGCTTATGGTAGCGAAAAGTCCGTGTCATGGATGGAGGTATATGCTGGCGATAAAGCCGTTGATGTATATGGAAAAGATAATTGGCTTCCTGAGGAGACTTTTAAAGCTCTAGAAGAATTCATCGTTTCCATTAAAGGCCCCTTAACCACGCCAGTGGGAAAAGGCTTGAGATCGCTAAATGTTGCAATAAGACAAGTTATGGACCTTTATGCTTGTGTGAGGCCTATAAGATACTTTCCAGGAACCACAACCCCTATGAGATCTTCTTCAGCTACCAATATGGTTATTTTTAGAGAAAATACAGAAGATATTTACGCTGGCATTGAGTGGCAAGCAGAAACACCTGATGTAAAAAAAGTATTAAGTTTTCTAATAGACCAAATGAATGTAGATGGAATTAGATTTCCAAATACCTCAGGTATTGGGATTAAGCCTGTTTCAAAAGAAGGATCAGAGAGATTAATTAGAAAAGCGATAAATTATGCTATTGATAATGACCGTGAGTCTGTATCTTTAGTTCATAAAGGGAACATTATGAAGTATACCGAAGGCGCTTTTATGAATTGGGGTTATGAGCTTGTAAAAAATGAATTTGATGGTGAATTGATTGATGGTGGACCATGGTGCTCTTTTATAAATCCAAAAAGTGGTAAAACTATTCTAGTCAAAGATATAATTGCAGATAACTTTTTACAACAAATTCTTCTTAAACCTGAAGAATATGATGTTATTGCAACATTAAATTTAAATGGAGATTACATATCTGATGCACTAGCAGCGCAAGTGGGTGGTATTGGAATCGCTCCAGGAGCAAACATGGCTGATGCCGTAGCTGTATTTGAAGCAACCCATGGTTCTGCTCCAAAATATGCTGGAAAAGACAGGGTCAACCCAGGTTCAATAATATTATCAGCTGAAATGATGTTAAGATATCTAGGTTGGACCGAAGCTGCTGACTTAATTATCAAAGGCGTGGCTGGAGCAATTGCTAATAAAACTGTTACATATGATTTAGCGAGAGCTAGGGCTGGAATGAAAGCATTTGTGAAAACTCACCAATCTAGTAAAGAAATCATACAAGACTTACAAGAGCTTATGCCAGGAGCAACACTAGTTTCATGTAGTGGTTTTGGGGAAGCTATTATTAATTGCATGGAGTGATATAATTTTCTTATGACTCAAACTTTCAAAATAATTTTTATTAATCAAGGTTCTGTATACGAGATATATTCTAGAGAGGTATACCAATCCGATATGTACGGTTTCGTTACTGTAGAAGATATAGTTTTTGGCGAAAAGTCTGGCATGGTAGTTGACCCAAGTGAAGAAAAATTAAAATCAGAATTCAATGGGGTTACAAGATTTTATATACCAATGCATAATATTATTAGGATTGATGAAGTAAAAAAAGAAGGTGTCGCAAAAATTTCTTCTGGATCTGAAGATAATGTAAAACCATTTCCAGCAGGATCCATAACTATTCCTCCCAGTCCAAATAATAATGAAAATAATTAAATTAGGAGCATAAAATTACCTCTATAAAAGATCACAAATTTTATATTGATTTTATCATTCCTTTTATACATGAAGCCATTAACATTCTTACTTCAACAGATATAACAAAAAAAGAGGTGCACTCGGAGCTTACAAAGATGCATCTTAAAAATACTGTTTTTGAAGAGGATAGACTTGAGTTTTCCTCTACGATTTATGAATTTCATTTTTATATATTATACGCTGGTAAACGAAGCTTTGTGCTAAAGATCAATGGTGTTAACCAATATAAAGGATTTGACTTCATAGAAACTAATAAAGGTACTAATTTACACAACAATAGTTCAGAACCTGACTTTATCAATGATTTTATAAAAATGTTCGAAAAGAATTATAAAAAGATCTTTATTGTTTCTAATACATACAAAAATTTCCTGTTAAGTTATAACAATTCCAATTGAGTCTCGTAATATAAAAGCCGTCATATTTAAAGCATGTGATAGAATATTTCACTTAATGGAGGGTTGGGAGAGTGGTTGAATCCACTACCTTGGAAAGG
>CEQD01064406.1_pt1 | contig 11045 bp, 9 predicted proteins | sample 530511 | NCBI WGS metagenome assembly CEQD01 (sample SAMEA2620230, study PRJEB7988) | marine metagenome | biome: marine biome (ENVO:00000447); feature: surface water layer (ENVO:00002042); material: "saline water (ENVO:00002010), including plankton (ENVO:xxxxxxxx)" | depth 5 m | reverse complement strand
ATGATGAAAACAATTACAAAAAGCTTAAAGAAATACAAATGACTCAAGAACCCTCAAAAAGAATAACACTTTTTAAAAAAATATTACTTGATTTCATTCGGAATTTTTTAACAAATATGTTTGTGTTCAACATTTTTACAATATGGATTTTTAAAATTTTGAGACTATTCAACCCTGATTCACTTACAAAATATGTTGGAGAAAAATCAAAAGATCGGCTTTTGAAGTTTCCGAGCGAATATTTTGAAAAGTTTTCATCTTTTCAAGCAAAAGTTGGAATGCAAACAATTGACTTGGTTGAAGAGTACGACTTTGTAAGAATAAAAAATGTAAACGAAATAAGTAAAAATCTTAATTACAAATCTAGTTCTAAAAATAAAAATGTGTACTGGCAATATTTGTTTATATTAAAAGAAAAAAAATTAGATAATCCGTTAAGATTTTTCAAAAAATATAAAGTTGATACATCTCAGTCAAGCCTTCCTTTACTTCCTGAGCTAGAAAAATATAATTTTCAACAAGAAACACCAAAAGCTGAGATTATTAGAAATTCCGGCTATTTTCTGCCAAGTTATCATCGATTAAATAAAAAAGATATTGAAAGAATCACAAAGCTCGCAGAAGGTTTAAGTAGTGAATAGATTAAGGATTCTAATTGTAGGTTCAGGACCTTCTGCATTTGGTTTTATTAATGGGTTAAATCAAAATTCAGACATTGAAATAACACTTATCGATAATTCAAAAATTGAGTTAGTTGAAGAAGGTTGTCAATTCAAAAAAGAATTCATGACTGGAAATAGAAAAGTAGAAGGCTTAGAAACAAAGAACCCCCTAATTTCAAATCACTTTGGTGGTTTCTCAAATTTTTGGGGAGGTACATATGATGATCCAAAAGTAGAAATAATTGAATACTTTTCTGATTTAGGAATCGATATAAAAAAATATTTAGGAGAAATTGATAATTTGATACCTAGATTCATATTTTCAAATGATCCTGTAAAATCTGAAAAAACACTCTTGTTTGATTCTATTTTACAACCAGAGACTATAGAAAAATTTAGAAATTTAGGCTTTCATGTTAAAGATTCAGAAATTGCTACAAACGACAGTAGATTTATGAATTTTAATAAACACAAAAAATGTGAATATTGTGGAGAAATTGAGTCTTTTTGTAGAGAAGATTCAATATGGGATACAAAAAAATTTGTATTAAACCTAATTGAAAAAAATGAAATTAAATATTTAGATAATACAAAATTAATAAGCTTTGAAGAAAATAAAGATGTAGTTGAGTGCAAACTTTCAATTAAAAACAAAACTCATCTTGAGAAGTTTGATAAGTTAATTTTAGCAACTGGTCCTGTCTCAACAGCAGAAATTTTGTTAATTTCAAAAATTGTCAACAAAGTCACTATCAAAACTACCGATCTCATACAAGTACCATTTTTAAAATTTTTTAAAACATCAGAAAAACTTCATTCTTTCTGTGATCTTTATTCTTCTGTAAAGGTTTTAGACACATATACATATCAACAACACTATTTTTTTTCAAAGACAATTCTTATGCTGAGTAAAAATGCTTTTAAATTATCGGCAATACTTAAGGTTATGCCAAAATTTTTATTATCTTTAGTTGGGGGTATGTTTATAACTTTAGACAGCAAAGTTTCTTCAAAAATCATAATGTCTAATTCGGATAACCAAATAAAAACAATTTATTTAGATGGAGAAAGAAAAAAAAGAAATAAGATTCTAAGATCTTTTTTTATCAAGCTTTTAAAGTTAAAAATTATTCTTTTTTTACCAATTAAAAAAGTATGGTTAAAAGGAAGTTCATATCACAATGGATCACAATTTCCTTTGGATAAAACCGCATCCAGTAAAACTAGTGATAGCTTAGGAAGAATATCTAACTTAAAAAATACTCATATAGTTGATTCATCAGTTTTACCTGATGTAAACACAGGACCCGGTGTTAAGTTAATCATTGCAAATAGTTATAGAATTGGATCGAATTTATACTCTTAATTTTGATTAAGACTAAGAACAATTTTTTTTTCTGTAGTTTTGGTTATTTTAAAATTATTTTTTTTATAGAATTTTATAGCTTTTTTATTTGAAATATTTGTATCTACTGTAATTACACCTTTTATATCAGTCAAAACAAATTCAATTAATTTACTTCCAAGATCTCTATTTCTATATTCTTCATCAACAAACAAAAAAATTATATTTATATCTGATATGACATTTCGATACGCAAAATATTTGTAAATACTTTCAGATAAAGTGTTAAAAGGCCTTCTAACATAACTTGTAGCCAAATAATAAAAAATTTTTACATAATCTTTAGAAAATTTAAAAGAAGGAAAATTATTTATAACTATTGATACACTTCCAAGCAAATGATTGTCATCATAAACATTAGCTACTCGAAGTATTTTGTTACTAATGAACAATTTATATAAATTCGACAATGAGTCTTTACTCATATTTGTTGCTATTGAATCTGTAAGTATTTTTTTATGAAGTTGTGAAAGCTCAACTAAATCATCATCTGAATAATTTTCATCTAATATTTTATAAATCATATATGGCTCTTAAAGAATTTTACATTTTCATTATATAAAATGTTTTGGGACCTTAAAATAATTTATTATGGGAAGTTCAGCTGAAGAAAAAAATTCATTTCTTTATAAAATATTAAGATTTTCATTTGTATACAAAACTTTACAGTTTCTTGTGACAAAAAAAAATACCTATAAATTTATATATGAAACGATCTTAAAAACAGATGAAAATTCAGTTGTATTAGATTGTGGCTGTGGGCCTGCTCAATATAGAAATTTAATTAAATGTTCAAAGTATGTTGGAATTGACTTTAACGAAAAATATATAGAAAAAGCTATTAAGAAATATCCAAATGATTATTTTTATCTGAGTGATATCTCAACTTTTGGTTTTGATAAATCAGAAAAATTTTCTGATATTTTTTTGATAGGTTTACTTCATCATCTTAATGACGATAATTCAACCAAGTTAATTAATAATTTAGCTAAACAATTAGATAGTAATGGGAAAATAGTTTCTATTGATCCACTTTATGATTATGAAAAAAAAGACACATATTCAAGATTAGCTAATTACTTTGCGTCAAAGGATCGTGGAAATTTTGTTAGAACTGAAAACGAATATAAAAAACTTATTGATGATAAATTTTTGAAGGTTGAATCAAGAATCTATGAAAAGCTTTTAAGAATGCCATGGTTTCATTATGTAATGTATATACATAATATGAAAAATTAATGGCTGGTAATTATATATTACTAATCATAAAATAGAATTTAATGAAAACTGCACTAATAACTGGTGGCCTGGGATTTGTAGGGTCGTACATTTCAAAAGACTTAATTAACAATAAAGTTGTTGATAAAGTTATTTGTTTAGATAATTTTGCATCTTATGTTGATGTAACTAATCCAAGATATCAAGACTATAGAAAATTTAGATTTGATGGAATTATGAATAAAATCATTGTGGAAAGAGGAGATGCAAAATTTTATGGTGTAGTTAACAGTATTATAAATAAGTACAAACCAAATTATATTTTTCACTTAGCATCTCTGCCACTAGCTAAAATAGACAATCTTAATGTTGAAGAAGCTTTCGAAAGCTCAGTTACGGCAACTTCTAATATTATAGAAATTTGTTCCTCTATCAAAAATTACAAACTAGAAAGATTTATATATACATCATCCAGTATGGTCTATGGAAATTTTCAAAAAAATGTTGTTAACGAGGAAACAAATTGCAATCCAATAGAAATATATGGTACCGCCAAACTATCAGGCGAAAAAGCAACACAAGGGCTATCGAATTATTATGGGATACCTTGGACAATAATTAGGCCTTCCGCAGTTTTTGGCCCAACGGATATGAATAATAGAGTTTCACAATTAATAGTTGATAAGGCATTAAGAAATGAGGAAATTGATATTTATGGGGAAGAAGAAAAGTTAGATTTCACCTATGTAAAAAATCTTTCATTAGGATTTGTAAAAACAGCAACTCATAAAAATGGTATCAATCAAATATTTAACATAACTAATGGTAAAGCCCACACCATTCTCGAGTTTATTAAAGAAGTGGAAAAATATATTCCAGAAATAAAATATAAGATTCATGAAAGAGATAAATCTAGACCAGTAAGAGGCACGCTCTCAAATAAAAAAATAAAAGACCATATAAACTTTAAGCCACCTTATACATTTGAACAGGGCATAAAAGAATATGTTGAATATAAATTAAATGAAAAAAAATTATAAGGAAATTTCCATAGTTCCTCTAATATCTGGTGAGAGAGGTGTAGCTGTTCTAGATGTCTTAATTCTAAATAATTTTAAAATTCCAAAAGTAATTTTAGGAAAAGAAGAAGATTTTGATTTGTTTAAAGATAAGAAATACGAGAATTTAGAAATTACTTTTCAAAATAATATAAATGATAAATATTTTGTAGACAGCTTATATAATTTGCAATTCGATTACTTAATTATGTCAGGATTTAGACAAATTCTTAAGAAAAATATACTTAACACTCCCAAAAAAGGAACTATAAATTTACATGCTGGAAAATTACCAGAATATAGAGGAGGTTCTCCCTTAAATTGGCAAATAATCAATGGTGAAGAATATGCATATATATCCACAATTCTTACTGATTTAGGAATCGATACTGGAAATTTATTAATTGAAAAAAGATTCGAAATTACACAAGATGATGATATTAAATCCTTACACTCTAAAGCAAATATGTTATTTCCGAATATGGTAATTGACTCAATTGAGATGATTGAAAAAGGAAATAAAGGTAAAAAACAAGATGAAAAAAATGCACGGTACTGGCATCAAAGAAATGATGATGATGGATATATAAATTTTAAAACTTTTACTTCAGATCTTGTACTCAGAACAGTTAAAGCACTTACTACTCCATATCCTTGTGCATGGGGGACAGTAAATGGAGATAAAGTACGAATAATTAAAGTGGAGAGATTAAATTTCAAACTTGGTGGAACACCAGGTAAAGTAGTAATTTTGAATGATCACTCGCCACTTGTTATTTGTTCTGAAGGGGCTATAAAAATTTTAGATTACAAATTTGAAAATAAAAATGATAAACAATTAACAAACAATGATAGATTCGGATAAATGAATAATATCTTTAACCTATTATGACAACCGTCACTTTAGTAATTCCTTTTTTTAATGAAGAAAATAATCTTCCAATATTATTCAATGAGTTGAAGAATGTAATAAGAGAAAAGCCCGACTCCATTGACTTAGAAACTTTTTTTGTAAATGATGCCTCTACCGATGACAGTAAGGCAATTATTGAAAAAGAAATTAACAATAAACAAAATTTTAAATTAATTAATTTAAATACTCAGTCAGGGCAAACAGGTGCATTCAAAAAAGCATTTCAAGAATGTGATTCAGAATATATTATAAGAATGGACTCAGATTTACAAGATGATCCTAGAGATCTACTTTTATTTTTTAATAAAATTTTAGAAATTAAACCAGATTTAATCATGGGTGTAAGAGTTGAAAGACAGCATAATTTTTTGTTAAGAATATCTTCAACAATATATGATTTACTTATAAAGACTTTGTATCATACAACATTAAAAACAAACAGTGGTTCTTTCGTGGCTTTTAAGACTGATTACGTTAAAAATTTGCCCTGGAAAAAAAATGATCACAGGTATCTACCCCTAATTGCGATTCAAAGAGGTGCAACAAATATTATTGACGTTGATGTATTCCACAGAGAAAGAAAACATGGTAAAACAAATTACCCTTATTTTAAAAAAATAATATTTGGACCTATAGAAGTAATTAAATTAATTTTAAGATTGAAAAACGGATTCTATGATTTTTAATCTACTTAAGGACTTTTTCTAGACATTCAACAACGTAAGATATCTCTTCAAAAGTAATCGAAGAAAACATTGGAAGTGTAACAATTGAATTTGATAGTAACTCGGTATTTTCTAGCGATACCCTTATCTCAAAATCTTTATAATATTCTTGTTTATGAACTGGAGGGTCAAAGTGAACGCTTGCTTCAACTCCAAGTTGATTTAAATCCGTTACTACTTTATTTCTCAATTTACTGTCTACCGTAACTGTATACATTTGATAAACATGGTCTGCATTCTCTATAACTTTTGGAATCGTTACTGGAAGTTTTTTATCCAAAATTAACTGATTATATAAACTGGCAGCTTTTATTCTATTTTCATTCATTTCTTCAAGTCTCTGAAATTGTGCATAACCTATTGCAGCATGAATATTTGACATTCTAAAATTATGACCAGCTACAACAGCATCTCTATACCACGCAATCTTATTGTTTCTTTCAAACGTAGTACTACCTATCCCGTGACCTATTAAACTTTTAGCTTTTTTATAAATTTGCTCATCATTACAAGTAAACATACCTCCTTCGCCAGTAGTTATATTTTTTGTTGGAAAAAAAGAAAAACACCCAAATCCAAAAGATCCAGATTGTTTACCATCAACTTTTGCACCTAAAGTTTCAGCACTATCTTCGATAAGTAATAAATTATACTTTTTACAAAGTTTACTTATTTTTGTCATGTCACAAGGTTGGCCTCCAATATGAACAACCATAACGGCTTCAGTTTTGTGAGTAATCAATTCCTCAATGTATTCCGCAGTAGTATTTCTGGTTTCTGGATCAATATCACAAAAGACGGGTGTAGCTCCATTATTTACAATTGCATTAACACTTGCAACCCACGTAAAACTCGGAACTATTACTTCACCTTTTATATCATTTGCTTTAATTGATACCTCTAAAGCTGATGCACAAGAGTTCATACTCAGGGCGTAATTTGAACCTATAAGCTCTGAAAAGGATTCCTCGAAAAGGTTATTAAACTTACCTGGTGCTAACCATCCAGACTCAAGTACTTCCATAACATTCGACATCTCATGGTTTGTAAGGTCAGTTTTTGATAACGGAACATGTTTTTGCATGTTACCATAATAGAATGAAAACTAGGTTTATAGACTTAAATCTCAGTAAAATAGGGCTTTTTCTAATATCTTTAACATTTTTAGGGCATCAACTATTTTATGTTTTTCGAGGAGGTGTAACTTGGGATGAAACTCTTGACATATATGGTTCAGGAAAAAATATTGAAAACTTCAAATTTTTTATTACTAGACAAGAAAGTTTTGAACTTTCAACATTACCAGCACAATGGTTCGGGCAACTTGTAAAATTACCAATTTATCTATTTTCTAGATCAGAAAATATAAATAATATATTTTCTGATATTGTTTATTTTTTAACATCAAACAAAATAACTTACATTGAATCTTTTTTTAATTTAAGACATTTTTTGTTAAACATCTATATATTTTTGTCTATATTTGTAATTTATTATTTTTGCAAAAAGGTTACAAATTCTAACAAGCTGTCTTTATTAATAGTATTTTTTATTTTCACAAATCCAATATTTATTGGTCATTCCATGTTTAATTTAACAGATGTTCCAATGGCCATACACATACTTATTGCAAGCTTGGTTTATATTGAGCGAATAATTATAAATAAACCAGATAAAAAAGATTATTTTATAGTTGGTATATTTTTTGGATTGAGTCTGTTAAACAGAATAAGTGCTGCTGCTTTTTTAATACCTCTTGGGATTTACTATTTAATAGTAAATTTTAGAAATATTAATTTGTTTTCAACATTTAAAAACCATATGTATATTTTAACTTCAACACTATTTGTTCTACTTTTAGGTAGTCCTGGTTTTTACATAGACCCTATCCACTATATAAATGGAGTAATTTATTCACAATTTACAGGCCAAGATTTTTATGCATATTTACCTTTAAATGGGAACATGATTTTTTCACTAGATTGGAATCCTGAATATTTATTGAGTCTTTTTCTATATAAATTACCACTTGTTGTCGTAATATTTTTAGCAATTGGTTTATTTAAACTAAATGTAATCAATTCACACCTATTTAGATATAGTTATATTTTTTTAATTTATGTTTTACTTGTTCATGAAATTTATAGACCTAGTGTTTTTAATTACTTTAGACACTATTTATTTTTGATTCCATTTGTTTGCATACCTGCTGCCTATGTATTTATTAATTTGATAGATGGCAAATCAAAAACTTTTAAAATTATATTTTTTGCCTCGGTTCTTATTTACTCAATTTATACACAGACAGGTCTTCAACAATATAAGTATATTTATGTAAACGAGCTTGTTAACGAAAAAGTAATATCAATAGATTGTATAGATTCATATGAGTTTAATGGCTGTGGAAGTTGGCAAACTGATTATTACGGTTTTTCAGGTAAAGAAACAATACAAATTGTAGAAAATCTTCAATTGGATAATGTTTATATATGTGAACCGGGTCACTCCTATTCTTTATTTATAAATGGGAATGATTATTGGAAAATAAATAATGGAAATCCAGATTTTGATGATTACGGATTTTGGGAACAATATGATTTTATTTATAACATAGACCATTTCAATGAATTTATAAATAAAAATTCTCAGGGTAACTTTTATGTTCTTGCCATTCATTCTCCTGGATATAAAACATGTAATTTTCAAAGAATTGAAAAAAACTTTATAGATCTGAATTGTAAAATTCATCAAGCTATAAAAAGAGATCTAAGAGGAACCTCTGTAAATTTGAACTATATTCATTATTGTGAATATTCAACATGATTTGTTCAATAGATATTTATTAAAGCAAATAACAAATTAACTCTTTTTAATTAAATTGACACTTTATTTTTTTCGATCCACCTAAATATAGAGTAGAACTTCCATATATATCTAGAAGCAAAATATTTATTTTCATTATTGTTTTTTAGATAATTTATCAATTTGTTAACTTCCTCAAAATCATTCCATTCTCTTTCTAAATATTTTAGTCCTACATTAAATGTCCAATTACCAAAGTCATGTGAAAACCCATGTTTTTTATGAAAGCTATAATCGTTTATTTCATTTTTTAATATATTTTTAAGAAAAGTTTTCGTATTTAGATAGTTGAAGTTTTTTGCATTATTCATTCCATGTGCAAAATTAAATATACGATCATCAAGAAATACAGGCCTTACTTCGATACTATTTAGCATCCAAGATATATCACTTTTTTTAAGAATATTTGAATATAAATAATTTTTTATGTCAAAAGTTCTTAGATCGTTGTAATCAAAATTTTTGTTAAAACCGAGATCTTTATTATATTCCGCATAAGTTTGCATCTGATCATTTAAACTTTCACTCGGGAGATAATTTTGCCAAAGTAACATCATTGAAGCAAAATCAAGACCATTTCCTAAATCAAAAAGTCTAATTTTTTCTTTTGTAGATATATATTCGTTATTATCTTTTGTTCTCATAACGAATTGACTCAAAAGACTAGATACTACCTTTGGAATATATTTTGAATACAGGGCCCCTCTGTACCATTCATAACCTCCAAATAGTTCATCAGCTCCATCTCCTGAAACAACAACTTTTGTATATTTTGAGACTTTTTCAGCCAGATAATAATTTGGAATTACTGCAGGATCAGCAATTGGTTCTGGTAACTCGTTTAAAAGTTTTTCAATTATTTCTTCATTCTTATTTACGGGAAAATTAAATTCAATTAGATTAATATCAATTTTTTTTGATACATCAATTGCTTTAGATGATTCGTCATAATATTTATTTTTATATCCTAAAGAGTATGCTGTAACATCTCTTTTTAAATATTTCTTTGCATACAATGCAATTAAAGAGGAATCAATACCACCACTTAATAATATATTTACAGGAACCTCAGCAGTAAGTTGATCTGCCATAGCTTCTTTAAACAATTGATGAAATCTTTCATCATCTTTTTTTGAATCTATTTTCTCATAAGAATTAATATCAAGTTTTATATTTTTTTTTATTTTTCTATTTTCATAAACTGTATAGGTACCTGGTAATTGAGAATTAAGTTCTGGAAATAAACCCTCAAATGCAGTAATTCCACCGAGATGCAAATAATTTTTAATTGAATCTTCTTTTAGGCTATTATTTATCACCTTGTTTAAAAGTAAAGGTTTAATCTCTGAAGAAAAATAAAAATCAAAATTTTCATTTGAACCAAAATATAAAGGTTTAATTCCAAGCCTGTCTCTTCCTAAAATTAATTTATTCATTTCATTGTCAAAATATGCATAGGCATACATGCCGTTTAAATCATTAACTTTAGATACTTCTTGATTAGACAGAATATTAAACAAATGTCTGGTGTCACTTCTAGAATCTAAATTAATATTATATTTATTTCTTAATTTCTGTAATTCATATATTTCACCGTTATAAACAAGCGCGTTACCTTTACTGTCTACCATCGGCATATCACCGTCACGCAAGCCAGTTATTGATAATCGCGTACTTCCTAAATGTAGAAACGAATTTCCAATTTCATAAATTGATGTATTTATATCATCAGGACCTCTATGTGTCATTGAAGTAGTTATGGAGTTAATTAAGTCAATATTTTTGTTTTTTGAGACAAATCCTGCAATTCCACACATTTATAAAATTATAAATTAAAAAAATATTTTTGTTTTTCTAAAACTTTATAATTACATTTCTAGGTCGTTGTTACAATTTAATTGTGAATTATTTGTTTTATTGTGAAAAATCAATTCCAGAGTATATAAAACATACAATCAATTGTGTACTTAGTGTTGATAGGGATGCCATAATTAATGTTTGTTCTGATGAAAAAATTAACTTTAAAAATGTTAATACCTTGAATTTAAGTGAAATAGCTACAGAGGACACAAAAAAAATTTTGAATAGCAATCTTGATGATAAAAGGTCAATTGCTAGAATTTTTTATTTGCATGACGCAATGAGAGAGCTAAGATTAAAAAACTTTGTTCATTTTGATAATGATGTTTTAATTTATAAACC
>CEQD01053639.1_pt1 | contig 11104 bp, 11 predicted proteins | sample 530511 | NCBI WGS metagenome assembly CEQD01 (sample SAMEA2620230, study PRJEB7988) | marine metagenome | biome: marine biome (ENVO:00000447); feature: surface water layer (ENVO:00002042); material: "saline water (ENVO:00002010), including plankton (ENVO:xxxxxxxx)" | depth 5 m | reverse complement strand
GAAAAGAAAGATAATTCCAACAAAAATTGGCAGCCAAATAAGGACTGAGAGCAAAATATTATTATCCATTATATCCTATACATTAGAATAGCTAAAATTATTACTAGTGAAAAAATTATTGAGAATGCTGAGTGATAAAGGTATCCAGTCTGTATTTTTTTAGCTTTAAACGATAATCTATCAATTATTTTAGGAATACCTATGATTAACTTTTGATCTATTAATTTATGGTCAATTATATTTGAAAAAAATGATCCAATTTTAATACATGTATTTGCTAATGAAAAAAAGATCTCATCAAAATAAAATTTGTTTTTTACAACAGATAAAATCTTTCCAATAATGAAACTATTATTTTGAATAGGTTTTTCGTCTAAATATAATTTTTTTGATATCCAAAAAGCTATCAAAATAAACAAAGTAGGAAGAGAAAGTATGCCATGTAAAATAAAATCTAAAATTCCAGAGTAACTGATATTTTTATTTTCAGTACTGTAAATATTCAACTCAAGAAAAAAGTTTATGCATGCTCCAGAAATAACTGCTAAAACAGAGAGTATTACTAAAGGAATTAGCATTGACAAACCTTGCTCTGTAATCTTTTGACCTTTAAACCTTTCGTCTCCATGAAAAACTAAAAAAAGTAATCTAAACGAATACATACTTGTTACAAAAGTACCTATAACTAGAACGACATAGCTAAATAATGATAAAAAGTTATCATCGTTATATAAAGAAATTAAAATAAGATCCTTTGAAAAAAAACCAGAGGTTAGCGGAAATCCTACTAAGCAAAGTGTTCCTATTAGAAAACATTTATATGTGATCGGCAAATAAGCTCTTAAATTACCCATTTTTCTTATATCTTGTTCGTGATGCATGCTAATTATAACGGCTCCAGCTGAGAGAAAAAGTAGAGCTTTAAAGAAAGCGTGAGTGAACAAATGAAAGAATGACGCAGCATAAAAACCAGCACCTAAAATACAAATCATATAGCCTAATTGTGAAATTGTTGAATATGCTATTACCTTTTTGATGTCATTTTGGTAAATACCAACTATACCAAGTAGTAGTGAGGTAATAGCCCCTATTATAAGAATTGTATCCATAGTGTAAGTTGAAACTTCATATATCGGTGAGAGTCTGATAATAAGAAAAATACCAGCTGTTACCATAGTTGCAGCATGAATCAATGCTGAGATAGGTGTTGGGCCTTCCATGGAATCTGGTAACCAAATATGTAAAGGTATTTGTGCCGATTTTGCCATAGCACCTATAAAAAGGAATAAACATGCTAATTCTAAATTTGCTAAATCGTTTGGATCTTTAAGATAGTTTATTTCATCAAAAATTACTGAGAAGTTAAAACTGTTAAAAATCGAAAATATTATTACAACACCTATAATGAAGAATAAATCACCAATTCTATTTACTAAAAAAGCTTTTAAATTTGCTGATATTGCTGAGGCTTTTGAGTGCCAAAATCCTATTAATAAATATGAGGCTAATCCAACACCCTCCCAGCCAATAAACATTTGAATAAAATTATCAGACATTACTAGTAATAACATTGCGAAAGTGAAGAAGGAGATGTAACTAAAAAATCTTGAATAATCCTTGTCGAACGTCATATAACCAGTGCTATAAATATGCACAAAAAAAGATATGGAACATACAACAAATATCATCACACTAGACATTTGGTCTATTAAATAACCAATATTAGCACTAAAATATTCTATATTAATCCATGGATACAGCTTATATGTCAAAACACTTTGTTCGTAAAGAGTAAATATCGTGACCAAATAAATAGACAACAAAAGTCCAAATAGAGGCAGGATGTTTACAATTACATCAAACTTATTCTTTTCTAATTTATTAATAAAGAATCCAGAGATTATAGAATTTAATAAGAACATCACAGGAATTAATAAAATTGATATTTCCATGATTAACCTTTTAGTCTATTAATAATATTTATACTAAGTGAATTCATTGATTTAAAAATAGATACAATTATTGCTAAGCCTATTGCAGATTCAGCAGCAGCTATTGCCAAAATAAATAAAACAAAAATATGGCCATCAATGTTATCGTTAAAATGTGAAAAAACTAAAAAATTAGTATTTATGGAGAGTAATAAAAGCTCAATAGCCATTAATAAAATAAGAATATTTTTTCTATTAATAATTATTCCAGCTATACTTATGCAGAATAGTAAAGCACTTAATATTAAATATTCTTCTAAAGAAATCATTTTAAATCCTTAATAATTTTTATACGATCTTGTTTTTTTGTCCCAACTTGATTACTGATATTTTGTCTTAGAACTTTTCTTTTAGTGTCATAAGTAATAGCGATGGCTGCAATTATTGAAACAAGAAGTATTACAGATGCCACCTCAAAAGCAATTATGTAATTTGTAAAAAGAGATGAGCCTATTAGTAAAGTATTATCAATTTGAATAAACTTATCAGAAACAAATTGATTATCATTTAAAGTATTTATTATTAAATAAAGTTCTACAAACATTATTGTAGAAATAATTGCAGAAGTAATAAAATATTTATTTTTTGAGTTATCTACTAAATCTTGTTTTGCTAACATCATTACAACAAATAAAAAAAGAACTAAAACAGCTCCGACATAAACGAGAACTAAGACGATACCTAAAAATTCTGCACCTAGTAATAGCCAAATGATTGCCATATTAAAAAAAATAAATACCAAAAGTAAAGCAGCATTTACTGTCTTATTTACAGTTATCATTAATACAGATGAGACTAGCACAACTGATGCAATAAAATAAAATAGTAGGTTTAGGAAATTCATTTTTTTTAATTATTATATTTTTCATTTATTAATTGACTTTCCATTTGATCGCCAATTTTTAAAAGCGTTGCTTTATCTATAATATTCTCACCTTTTTTTTCGAAATGGTATTCATAAATTTTAGTTTCGACGATAGCGTCTACAGGGCAAGCCTCTTCACAAAACCCGCAATATATACATTTAAATAAATCAATATCATATCTAGTTGTTCTTCTTGTTCCATCATTTCTTTCTTCCGTATCTATTGTTATTGCTAATGCTGGACAAACTGCTTCGCATAGCTTACACCCAATACATCTCTCCTCACCATTTGGATACTTTCTCAAAGCATGCAGACCTCTAAACCTATTTGATGTTGGAGTTTTTTGATTTGGATAATCAATTGTGATTTTATTTTTAAACATGTTAGAAAAGGTCAGTTTAAGACCTTTTAGTAATTCAATTAAAAATAAAGATTTTATAAATTTAATAATCATAATTTTATACAAACCAAGGTGCAATTTTAAAATATATTGCAATAATTTCAATCATAATCCAGAAAAGCGTTATAGGTATAAGAATTTTCCATCCTAACCTCATAATTTGATCATATCTATATCTTGGAAAAGTTGCTCTAAACCATATAAAGGTAAACATAAAGAAAAACGTTTTAATTATAAACCAATGAATACCATCACTCACCAAAAAATTATATGCATTATTTAACAAAAACATGTTAGAGCTTTGATCAATTTGAATTAAAGTCGATGTGAAAGGAGACAGCCACCCGCCAAAGAATAATATTGCAATTAAAGCTGATATTAAAATCATATTTGCATATTCAGCTATAAAAAATATTGCAAAAGCCATACCTGAATACTCAACATGAAACCCAGCAACTAGTTCGGACTCACCCTCTGCAACATCAAATGGAGCTCTATTAGTTTCTGCGACTCCAGCAACAACATAAACAATAAATAATGGTAAAAGTGGTAACCACAGCCAATTAAAAACAGATCCTTTTTGAGCATCAATAATTTCTCCAAGATTTAAACTACCAGTTATCATCACAACACCTACTAAAGCAAAACCCATTGCTATTTCGTAAGCAACAATCTGAGCCGCTGATCTCATTGCTCCTAAAAGTGCATATTTTGAATTCGATGCCCATCCAGCAATAATAATTCCATATACTCCCATTGAAGTTAAAGCTAAAATGTAAAGTAGTCCAGCATTTATATCAGAAATAACTAAGGTGCTGGAAAAAGGAATTACAGCCCATGCACTAAAAGCAGTAATAAAAGTTATTATAGGAGCTAATAAAAATAGAAAAGTGTTAGAGTTAGTAGGTATTATTATTTCTTTCAAAAATAACTTTACACCATCAGCAAGTGGTTGCAGTAATCCGTAAGGACCAACAACATTTGGGCCTTTTCTAATTTGCATTGCAGCAATTACTTTTCTTTCTGCATAAGTATAATAAGCGACGAAAACTAATAGAATTGTTATCAATACGATTATAGAAATAAAAACAAGAACTATCTCATTGAGGGAGAGTAAAAAGTTTTCAACATAGGAAAATATGTTAATATTATCAAACATTTTCTATTACAATATTCTCAAAATTATTACCTAAATCATAATAATTTTCACTTGAAGTTGTAATGTAAACGCAATTGTCAGAAACGTTTTCATCGATTAATAAATCTACTAATAGAGATTTATCTTTTTGTTTTATGAGTACCTTGTTTTTAGTCGTATTAACATCAAATAATTGTAAGGTTTTATTATTTACTTTTATAACATTATTTTTTGGTATGGTTTTCAAAAGAGATGAAGCCCTTCTCAGCATTGCGTTAGTAAAATAGTGATGGAAATTTCCATATCTAATAGAATTTGTAGGTGATAAACTTTTCTTTATTACAATATCACTATCAAAATTAAACTCAAAATAAAGATTCTTTCGTATTATGGAATTTATCTCTTCTTGTACATCGCTAATATCTTCATAATTGAAATTATTTAAATCCAAATTATTGGCCAAATATGTAAGTATTTTCCAACCTTCTTTCGAATCATATAAGTTGTCGCAAGCTTTATCAAAATATTGAGATTTGCCCTCAATATTAATATATGATCCTGAAGTTTCATAGTGAGTAGAAAGTGGAAGTAACACATCATATAAATCTAAATCTTTTTCATTTATAAAGTTTTGTATGCCAATAACAAATTTTGATCCTGATAAAAATTTTTGAAATTCATTTCTAAGAACTGTGTCATCAGGCTCTATGTTAAATAAGAAAGTAAAATCTGGTTTTACTTCTAAACACTCTTGAAAATTCAATGAAGTAGAATTGATTTTTTCTCCACCTGCTTTTCTATGTGGTACGCAGCCTGTAATCCAAGCTCCAGGCGTGTTACAACCGTTTAAAAGGATTGATAATTTAATATTTAATATATCAGCTATTTGATTACTTAAATATTTTATTAAATCATAATCAGGGTGTGAAATTGTGCTTGATCCTAATATAATTTGTAAATTATTTGAATTAGTAATTGAATCAACAATAGGATCGACATCTAAACTTAGATTAATTGATTTTTCAAAATTAATATTTTTGTAGTTTGCTTCATTTAATTTACACAACTTAACATATATGCTTGCAAGTGCATCAACGAGTAAATCTGGTTGAACTAATTTTTGGTAATCAGTATCAAAGTTGTAATTATAATTATAAGTATTTAGTGAAAGTATTTTACAATTATTCTTATAGGCCTTTCTAATGTGGTAGGAAAGAATAGGTTGATCATAACTTACATTAGAATCAATTAATAAAATTACATCTTTGTTTTTAATGTCATTTATATTTTCATTTAACCTTGGGTAAGTTTCATACGAATCTTGATTTCTAAAATCTACCGAGTGAATTCTATGATCTATGTTATTAATATTGAGACCTCTCATTAATTTTTGGAATAAAAATAGTTCTTCTGTTGTAGAATCTGGGTTGATTAATGCACATGAGTTACTTAATTCATTTTGTGATATTTTGTCTTTCAGAAATTGTATTGCTTTCTGCCATGAAACTTCTTCGAATCTGTCTTCAATTTTTATCATTGGCTTAGATGTTCTTTCTACATGGTCTATTGATTCATATGAAAACCTATCTCTATCAGATAACCAAATATCATTTATATTTTTATTTTCTCTTGGAGTAACTTTATAAATACTTTTTGAATTTGAGTGTATAAAAGTGTTTGAGCCCAAACAATCATTATGTGATACCGAATTTATCTCATTATATTCCCATGGCCTTCCTTTCATGTGAGATGGTTTTGAATTTAGCGCACCTACTGGACATATATCAATCATATTTCCAGACATAGGTGATTCTACGGAGTTTGAAAGAAAACTTCTAATTTCTAAGGATTCTCCACGATTGATAACCCCAAGCTCTTTTTGACCAACGACCTCCTCACCAAATCGTACGCATCTAGTACAATGTATGCATCTGGTCATATTAGTTTTAATTAAAGGGCCTATGTCATAGTCAAAAACTACTCTCTTTTCTTGAGTATATCTTGACTTAAGATCGCTATGGTTCATTGCTAGATCTTGAAGTTCGCACATTCCTCCTTGATCACATACAGGGCAATCTAGTGGGTGATTAATAAGTAGTAACTCCATAGTATTTTTTTGTGAATTTTTTGCTATTTCAGAGGATGTGAAATATTCAGCACCATCTGAAACCGGTGTAGCACATGCTGGCAAGGGTTTACCAATGCCCTTTTGCTCTATTAAACACATTCTACAGTTAGCAGCAATTGATAGAGATTCGTGATAGCAAAATCTTGGGATATAAATGTCATTTCTATCTGCAACCTGAATCACAGTTTCGTTAGGGTTACAATCATATTCGTTGTTATTAATTTTTATGTGCATAACTTATTTAATGTATGAAACAAATTCATCCTTAAAATTTTTTATAAAACTTTCTACTGGCATAGCCGCTGCATCACCAAGAGCGCATATGGTGCTTCCTTGAATCATACCTGGAATAGACTCAAGAACCTCAATATCATTATGTGTTCCATTACCGCTGATAATTTTTGATAAAAGTCTATACATCCATCCTGTTCCCTCTCTACAAGGACTGCATTGACCACATGACTCTGAATAATAGAAACGCGCGATTCGATGAAGAACTTTAACCATATCAGTATCCTCATCCATTATGATAATTGCTCCAGAACCAAGCATTGATCCGGCTTGGGAAATTGACTCATAATCTAGATTAGTGTTCATCATTACCTCACCCTTAATTACAGGAACTGAAGACCCACCTGGAATTACAGCTTTTATTTTTTTTCCATTTCTCATACCACCTGACATTTCTAATAGATCTGAGAAAGGAGTACCTAGAGGTATTTCAAAGTTTCCAGGGTTGTTAATGTGACCTGAAACTGAAAAACATTTAAAGCCAGCGCTATCTGAGGTACCAAATTTTCTAAACCAAGAATCTCCCTCAAAAATTATTTTAGGTAAAGATGCTAAAGTTTCTACATTGTTGATAATTGTAGGTTGATTATATAAACCATTGATAGCAGGAAATGGTGGTTTATATCTTGGAAAACCTTTTTTTCCTTCTAATGACTCAAGCATTGCTGTCTCTTCCCCACAAATATATGCACCAGCGCCAATAAAATCATATATATCAATAGAAATTTGCGAATTAAAAATATTTTTACCAACGTAGCCTTTCCTAGTAGCTTCATTTAAAGCATTTTTAAAAGTTTGATATGGTTCATCAATAAATTCACCTCTAAGATAACAATACCCTTTATCAGCACCAATGGCATAACATGCTATAAGCATTCCCTCTATTACAGCATGAGGATTGTATCGTAAGATATCTCTATCCTTACATGTTCCAGGTTCAGATTCGTCTGCATTGCAAACAAGATATTTTTGACTAGCATTTTTATTTATAAATCCCCATTTGGTTCCAGTGGAAAAACCCGCTCCACCTCTTCCTCTTAGCCCAGAATTTTTTACAGTGTTTATGACTTCATCTGGTTTTATATTTTCTTCAATTATTTTATTCCAAGCTTTGTACCCACCAACAGATAAGTAGGCTTCCAACGAAGAGGGGTTATCAATATTTAAGGTTGAATAACATAATTTATTTAAAGAGTTACTTTTCATCTTTTAAAGTTCCTATAATTTCGTCTAGTAATTCTATAGTGACATTCTCGTAATATTTATGATTAACTTGCATCATTGGTGCTCCACAACATGCGGCTAAACATTCTCTTTCGTCTTTAAGAAAAATATTATCACTAGAATCTCCTATCTTAATACCCAATTTTTTTTCTGCATAAGATACCAAATCATCAGATCCTCTAAGCATACAAGAGATATTTGTACAAATAGATATAACGTTTTTTCCTACATTTTCAGTTTCAAACATTGAGTAAAAAGTAGCAATTTCATAAACATCGATAAAATCTATGCCTAAAATTTCTGCTGTTGCTTTCATGTGTTCTTCAGTTATAAAACCTTTCTCTTTTTGACAAATATGAAGAACATAAATTATTGAGGATTTGGCATGCTCGTTTGGAAACTTTTTCTTCCACGCATTTATTTTAATTACGTTATCCTCAGAAAATTTGTATGCTATTTCGCTTTTCATAATTACCTATCAATTTCACCAAAAACAATATCTTGTGTTCCTATCACAGCCACAACATCAGAGATCATATGTCCCTTTACCATTTCATTTAGTGCAGCCAAGTGAGGAAAACCTGGTGCCCTAATTTTTAATCTATACGGTTTATTTGCTCCATCAGATATCAACGTAACTCCAAACTCACCTTTTGGGTGTTCCACTGAAGTGTATATATGTCCTTTTGGAAGGCAATAGCCTTCAGTGTAATATTTAAAATGATGAATTAATGCTTCCATATTTTCTTTTGCATCAATTTTCTGTGGTGGAGCTATCTTAGAACTACTGGATATATATTCACCGTCATTTTTTTTCAACCAATCTACACATTGTTTAATAATTTTATTAGACTGCCTCATTTCTTCTATGCGAACTAAATAGCGGTCATAGCAATCTCCATTAGTTCCAATTGGAATATCGAAATCTATTTTTGAATAAACTTCGTAAGGCTGTTTTTTTCTGAGATCCCACGCAACACCACTTCCCCTCAGCATTGGTCCTGTAAAACCTAAGTTTCTTGCTTTTTCTGGGTCAACTACTCCGATTCCTACAGTGCGCTGTTTCCAAATCCTATTATCAGTTAGTAAAGTCTCATACTCATCAACGCATTTTGGAAATTTGTTTGTAAAGCTCTCAATAAAATCTAATAAGCTTCCTTCCCTGCCTTTATTTAATTCTCTTATCTTTTTTTTATTTGCACCTTTGTATTCTTTATACAAGGGCATGTTTTTAGGTAAATCTTTAGCTACGCCTCCAGGTCTATAATAAGTAGCATGCATTCTGGTTCCTGAGACAGCTTCGTAACAATCCATTAAATCCTCTCTTTCTCTAAAAGCATACAGAAACACACTCATAGCTCCTATATCAAGTGCATGAGCCCCAAGCCAAAGTAAATGATTAAGTATTCTTGTTATTTCATCAAACATTACTCTTATATATTTAGCTCTTTCAGGTATATCAAGCTTTAAAATATTTTCTATGGCTAGCACATATGCATGTTCATTACACATCATTGAAACATAGTCTAGACGATCCATATATCCAATGGATTGATTATATGGTTTGCTTTCAGCAAGCTTTTCAGTACCACGATGAAGCAAACCAACATGAGGGTCGGCCTTTATGATAACCTCCCCCTCTAACTCTAATATCAGCCTGAGCACACCGTGAGCGGAGGGATGCTGTGGACCAAAATTCATTGTATAACTCTTTAATTCAGCCATTTGCTAATCTCCCTCCCTAATAACCTTAGGCACTAAGACGCGAGGTTCTATTGATACAGGTTTTTGCACCACTCTATCTTTTTCTATGTCATAACTTACTTCAGAGTTTCCAACTAGAGGAAAATCCTTTCTTAGAGGGTGTCCAACAAACCCATAATCAGTCAATAGTCGCCTTAAATCAGGATGGCCAGAAAAGTATATTCCAAATAAATCATAAGCTTCTCTTTCATACCAATTAGCAGATGACCATATACTACAGACTGAGTCTAAATTAGGGTTGGAATTATTCTCGCAGACGACTTTTACACCTAATCTCGTGTTATTTATAGTTGAAAGAAGTTGATATATTACAGCGAAGCGATTTGAAGATGTATCAGAATTCTTATCTAAATCATTAAATGTTTTTCTGAAGCTAGAAGAATTTGAATATCCTCTACTATATCCATTATTACTTTTTTTAGTCTCCCACTCGTACTCACCATACTCTAAGTAATCTACGGCAATAATATCTATCAATGTGTCAAAAGAGAGTTTTTCATTAAATTTAAGGAATTGGAAAATATCATTTATCTCATTTTCTTTGAGTAACAAAAGATTATCTTCAATGCTAACTTTGCAATTTTTAAAGTTATCAGTAATTAACTTTTTTATAGAATTTAAGTTAGGCACTTTTATTTATTTCTAGGAATTGAATTAGTACGTTTAATTTTATTTTTTAGCTGTAAAACTCCATAAAGCAGAGCCTCTGCGGTTGGCGGACAGCCTGGAACATAGACGTCTACAGGAATAATTCTGTCACAACCCCTTACAACTGAATATGAATAGTGGTAGTAACCTCCACCATTTGCACATGATCCCATTGAAATAACCCACTTTGGGTCAGCCATTTGATCATAAACTTTTCTAATAGCTGGAGCCATCTTATTTACAAGAGTGCCTGCAACAATAATGACGTCTGATTGTCTTGGGCTTGGTCTAAACATCATTCCAAATTTATCTAAATCGTATCGAGATGCACCCGCATGCATCATTTCAACAGCACAACATGCTAGACCAAATGTCATTGGCCACATTGAACCTGTTGATGCCCATTTGAATAAATCTTTAGATGATGCTGTTACAAAACCATTTTGCGATTCGTTTATTTTTTCAAGAACATCCATTTTTTTAATCCCAATCGAGTGCGCCTTTCTTCCATTCGTATATAAAACCAATAATTAAAACAAATAGAAAAAAGACCATTGATAAAAGACCAGAGATACCAATCTGATCTATTGCAACAGCCCAAGGAAAAAGAAAAGCAATTTCTAAATCAAAGATGATAAAAAGTATTGCAACCAA
>CEQD01134902.1_pt1 | contig 11168 bp, 11 predicted proteins | sample 530511 | NCBI WGS metagenome assembly CEQD01 (sample SAMEA2620230, study PRJEB7988) | marine metagenome | biome: marine biome (ENVO:00000447); feature: surface water layer (ENVO:00002042); material: "saline water (ENVO:00002010), including plankton (ENVO:xxxxxxxx)" | depth 5 m | reverse complement strand
ATTTCCAAAAAAAAATATTTTAATTTTTTCTAGTGATTATCTTTCTTCAAAAAAAAAAACCATACAATCAATAAAAGATATCGAAAAAAATAAAATTGATATAATAATAGGAACACAAATGATATCAAAAGGATTTAATTTTCCAAAATTGAACTGTATCGTTGTGGTTGATGCTGATTTTTCGGGCAAAGGTTACGATTTAAGATCTACTGAAAAAAATTTACAACTTTATCATCAGTTATCTGGTAGAGCCGGTAGACATAATGATAATTCTCAGGTTGTATTTCAGATTTTTAATGGAGAAAATAAATTTTTAGATAATTATCTAAATATTAAAGTTGATGATTTTTTGGAAAAAGAGTTAATTTTAAGAAAAGAAAATTCCCTCCCACCATTTAAAAGATTAATTGCATTAATAGTTTCTGGAAAAAAAATGAATGATGTAAATGAAGCCTCTCAAATTTTAAAAAATAAATTAGTGGATTTAAAAAAAACTACAATATTAGGACCTGTGGAAGCCCCTATTCAAAAGATAAAAAAATACTTCAGGTCTAGAATTCTGTTAAAATTTGATGGTCAACATTTAGCTCAAAAAGAACTTAAAAATGTTTTGAATAAACTAAAGATTTCCTCAAAAATTAAACTTACAGTTGATGTTGATCCATTAAATTTTAGTTAAATTAATATATCATCTTGATAGAGTTTGTGCCATATGCTAACACCACTACATTCGTAAACAATCACAAGGTAAAACATTGAGCTCAGAAAATTCATTTTCTACAGAAGTTTCAGAAAGATACGCGCTAGCTCTTTTTGAATTAGCAAAAGAGTCTGATGAATTGGAAGATACAGTAAATCAGTCAAAAACTTTAATACAGATTTATGAAAAGGACTTTAATTTTAAAAAGTTTATATCTGATCCAACTATAACAATAGAAAACCAAAAAAAAATATTTAGTAAAATTTCTGATTTATTCAATTTCTCAAAAAATTTTAAAAATTTTCTTTATATTTTAATTCAGAAACGTAGAACATTTATTCTAATTAAGATACTCAAAAATATTTTAAAAAAGAATTCAATATTCAAAGGAAATATTTCTGCAAGACTTACCTCAGCAGATCAACTTTCTGAAAATGATAAAGAAAATATAAAAAATCAACTAGGCCAAAGCTTGAGCAAAAAAATTGAATTAGAATTTGTTGTTGATAAAGAACTTTTATCAGGATTAAAATTACAAATTGGAAGTCTTCTTATTGATACATCAATAAGCTCAAAATTATCAAAATATAAACAATCAATGATTAAATACTAATGAAAATAAATCCTTCTGAAATAACAAAATTAATTAAAGACGAGATAAAAAATTTTGGTGAAAAAGCTGAGGTTAGTGAAATTGGAAAAGTTTTAACAGTTGGGGACGGTATAGCTCGTGTGCATGGATTAGATAATGTACAAGCAGGAGAAATGGTAGAGTTTTCCGATGGATCTAAAGGTATGGCATTAAATCTTGAAAGTGACAATGTTGGTATTGTAATTTTTGGAGAAGATAAAGAGATCAAAGAGGGCGATACAGTCAAGAGAACCAATTCAATAGTGGATGTTCCTGTTGGAAAAACTTTGTTAGGTAGAGTAGTTGACGCCTTGGGAGAACCTATTGATGGAAAAGGAGCATTGGATAAAGGGACAGAGAGAAAAAGAGTTGAGGTGAAAGCTCCTGGAATAATACCACGTCAATCTGTCAACGAGCCTATGCAGACAGGTCTTAAGGCTATTGATAGTCTGATTCCAATTGGAAGAGGACAGAGAGAACTAATTATAGGTGATAGGCAGACTGGAAAAACTGCAGTAGCTATTGACACAATACTTAATCAAAAAAAAATAAATGAGAGTAAAGATGAAAAAAAAAAGCTTTATTGTATTTATGTTGCTGTCGGTCAAAAAAGATCTACTGTTGCCCAAATAGTAAAAACTTTAGAGGACTCCGGTGCAATGAAATATACAACAGTTGTTTCAGCAACTGCCTCTGACTCTGCACCATTACAATTTATCGCACCTTACACTGGTTGTACTATTGGTGAATATTTTAGAGATAATGGTATGCATGCTTTAATCATCTATGATGATCTATCAAAGCAAGCAGTTGCATATCGTCAAATGTCACTCTTGTTGCGTAGACCTCCAGGAAGAGAGGCGTATCCAGGAGATGTTTTTTATCTTCATAGTAGACTTTTGGAGAGAGCAGCAAAATTAAGTGATAAACATGGTGGAGGTTCACTTACAGCCTTGCCCATTATTGAAACACAAGCTGGAGATGTTTCAGCTTATATACCCACAAACGTAATTTCTATAACAGATGGTCAGATCTTTCTTGAAACAGAGTTATTTAATCAAGGAATACGACCGGCAGTAAATGTTGGATTGTCGGTTTCTAGAGTAGGTTCAGCAGCTCAAACTAAAGCAATGAAAAAAGTTGCTGGATCAATAAAGTTAGAACTTGCCCAATATAGAGAAATGGCAGCTTTCGCACAATTTGGATCAGATCTTGATGCTTCCACACAAAAATTACTTAACAGGGGATCAAAATTAACTGAACTTTTAAAACAATCTCAATACTCACCTATGACTGTAGCTGAGCAAGTCATCTCAGTTTTTACTGGAGTAAAGGGTTACTTAGATAGTATCAGTTTAAATAAAGTAAAGGCTTTTGAAAATAAAGTCCTTGAAAAAGTAAGTGAGGAAAACACTGAATTAATTCAAAAATTGAATGAGACCGGAAAATTGGACGATGAGATTGAGGATAATTTAAAAAATATAATCGATAAAATCAGTAAAGAATAATATGCCAAGTTTAGATGACTTAAAAAAAAGAATTAAAAGTGTAAAATCAACACAAAAAATTACAAAAGCCATGAAAATGGTTGCGGCTGCCAAATTAAGAAAAGCTCAAGAAAAAGCTGAAAATGGTAGACCTTATAGTGAAAAAATAAATAATATAATATTAAACTTAACTTCAAATCTTGCCGAATATAATGATGGGCCTGCACTACTCACAGGAAACAAAAAAGACAATGTTTACCTAATGCTAATAATGACTGCAGATAGAGGTTTGTGTGGTGGATTTAATTCTAATATTACTAAATTAGCAAGAAAAGATATAAAAAAATTTGAGCAAGAAGGCAAAGATATAAAGATAATTACTGTTGGCAGTAAAGGATATGACCAACTTAAATTAGATTTTTCAAAACAAATAATAAAAAACATATCCTTAAAAGAAAAAAAGGAAATATCATTTGATGATGCTGACTCAATTGGAAAAGAAGTTATAAATTTATTCAAAGAGGAAAAATTTGATAAATGTTACATTTATTATAATAAATTTAAAAATGTTATTACTCAAATACCACAATCGCAACAGATTATCCCTACAAACAATAAAAGTAAAAAAAGTGAGACAAATTTAAATTATGAATTTGAACCTGATGAAACAGAAATTTTGGAAGAATTGTTACCCAAAAATGTGTCAGTCCAAATTTTTAAAGGAATATTAGAAAATGCAGCAAGCGAGCAAGGCTCTAGAATGACTGCAATGGATAACGCCACGCGAAATGCTGGAGATTTAGTTGAAAAACTTACTATTCAATATAATAGAAGTAGACAAGCCTCTATTACAAAGGAACTAATTGAAATAATTTCAGGAGCTGAAAGTTTATAATTATGGATAACAAAGGTAAAATAACTCAAGTAATCGGTGCAGTGGTTGACGTAGGATTTGTCGGAGAATTGCCTGAAATTTACACTGCTTTAAGTGTAAAAAATGGAAAAACAAAATTAATATTAGAAGTTGCTCAACATTTAGGTGAAAACAGTGTTAGGACAATAGCAATGGACTCTACGGAGGGGCTTAAAAGAGGAGATGCTGTAGAAAATACTGGAAAACCGATAAGCGTTCCCGTCGGACCCGAAACTTTAGGGAGAATTGTAAATGTAATTGGTGACCCAATAGATGAAAAAGGTGAAGTCAAGACTAAGGAGAAATGGCCAATACACCGTCAAGCTCCAAAATTCGTTGATCAATCCACTGAGACTGAGATATTAGTTACAGGTATAAAAGTTATAGATTTGCTTGCACCTTATGCTAAAGGAGGGAAGATTGGTCTATTTGGCGGAGCGGGTGTTGGTAAAACGGTTTGTATTATGGAATTAATAAATAATATTGCAAAAGCTCATGGTGGATTTTCTGTTTTTGCTGGGGTTGGTGAAAGAACACGAGAAGGAAATGATCTTTATCATGAAATGATTGAGTCTGGAGTAATTAAAAAAGATGGCAAAGGATCTAAAGCAGCCTTAGTTTATGGACAAATGAATGAACCACCTGGAGCGAGAGCAAGAGTCGCTTTAACCGGTTTAACTGTTGCAGAATATTTCAGAGATAAAGAGGGCCAAGATGTTTTATTTTTTGTTGATAACATTTTTAGATTCACACAAGCAGGTTCAGAGGTGTCAGCTTTACTTGGACGAATACCCTCAGCAGTAGGTTATCAACCTACACTGGCTACAGACATGGGTAATTTGCAAGAGAGAATTACATCTACCAATAAAGGTTCTATAACATCTGTACAAGCAATATACGTTCCTGCTGATGATTTAACCGATCCAGCTCCTGCCACTTCTTTTTCACACTTGGACGCAACAACTGTGTTATCTAGACAGATTGCCGAGCTGGGAATCTATCCTGCAGTAGATCCTCTTGACTCAACTTCAAGAATTTTAGATCCAAGAGTTGTTGGAGAAGAGCACTATAGGGTAGCAAGAGAAGTGCAAAGAATTTTACAATCATACAAATCATTACAAGATATTATTGCTATTCTTGGGATGGACGAACTTTCAGAGGAAGATAAATTAACAGTTGCTAGAGCAAGAAAAATACAAAGATTTTTATCACAACCTTTTTTTGTTGCTGAAGTGTTTACGGGTTCGCCTGGTAAGTTAGTAGATCTTGACTCAACAATTAAAGGTTTTGATGCAATTTGCAAAGGTGATTACGATCACTTGCCCGAAGCTGCTTTTTATATGGTTGGTTCGATTGAGGAAGCAGTTCAAAAAGCCGAAAAACTTGCAGAGGAAGCGTCAAAATAATGGAAGACAATTTTAACTTAGAAATTATTTCTCCAAGTAAGCTAGAGTTAAAAAATGAAACTAATTCAGTAGTTATTCCTTCATATGAAGGCTATATGAATATACTAAAGGACCATATTAATTTAATTACTTTTCTAAAACCTGGCATAGTCACTGCTTTAATAAATAATAAAGAGGAAATCTTTTTTTTAGAAGATGGAATAGTAGAATTTGAAAATAATAATTTGCTTATTTTATCATCAAAAGTTATTAAAATTGATCAATCTAATAAATATGATTTCACAAAAGATTTGTCTGAAGCTGAGAGAGAATTAAATAAAGATTTAACAGATAAGGAGAGATATATGATCTCCCAGAAAATTGAAACTTTAAAAAATTTAAATTAAAATTTTTTGTATTTCCTTGACAAGTTTTAAATATACATCCTTTTTAAAATCAACTATTACTTTGGGTAATTCTTTATAGTTGATCCACTTCCATTCAATAAATTCAGGGTGTTTTGTATTAATATTTATTTCATTATCAGCTCCAGTAAATTTTGTAATGAACCACTTTTGTCGCTGACCTCTAAATCGTCCCTTCCAAATTTTACCTAATAAACTTGGAGGTAAATCATATATAAGCCATTTTTCAATTATTTTGACAATCTCTATACTTTTAATACTAGTTTCTTCGTGAAGTTCTCTCCTCATAGCTTGCTCATAATCTTCACCGTTATCTACACCACCTTGGGGCATTTGCCATTTATCAACCGGATTATCTTTACGCTTGCCAACAAAAACTGTATTATTTTTTCCTAGTACGATTACACCTACCCCAGTTCTTAATGGTAAATTAATTTTCATGAATTAAGATTGAAACAAATTCACAGCATACTCAAGTTGATTGTCCTTATCAGTATTAATTTTAAACTCATCTTCACTTTCCTCAACGATTATATCAGGACTCACTCCAACTTCTGAGATTGATTTTCCAGATGGTAAATAATACTTTGAAATCGTTAATCTCATCCCTCCGCCGTTTTTCAAGGGGATAATTGATTGAACTGAGCCCTTTCCAAATGAATTTTCACCAAGTAATATTGCACGTTTATGGTCTTTAAGAGCTCCAGCTAAAATTTCAGATGCTGATGCAGAACCATTGTTGATTAGTACTATGACTGGTTTACCATTGATACCGTCTATTTTTCTTGAAAAAAACTTTCTAGTCTCTGAAACTCTTCTGCCTTTAGTAGATACAATCATTTCTCCAGATTTAAGAAAAAAATCTGTAATATTGATTACTTGACTGAGCAAACCTCCTGGATTATTCCTAACGTCTAAAATATAACCTTTCGGATAAGTTTTTTTTTCCATGTCTTCAATAATCTTAAAGAATTGTTTATCAGTATTTTCATTAAATGATTTAAGTCTTACATAGCCAATTTCATTTTTCCCTTGAATAATTTTATGGTCAACGGATTTTACCTCAATAATTTCTCTTTTAAGTTTAAAATTGAGAGCTTTTTTAACTTTTTTTCTTCTAATTGTTAATTCTATTTCTGACCCAACTTTTCCTCTCATTAACTTCACAGCTTCCAATAATGTTTTTCCCTGTACTTGAGTTCCATTAATTTTAATAATGTAGTCGCCTGCTTTTATTCCTGCTTTCTCTGCTGGAGTGTCATCTATTGGAGAAATAACTTTAACTAGTCCAGCTTCCATGGATATTTCAATTCCAAGTCCACCAAACTCTCCTTTCGTATCAGTCTGCATGCTATTAAAAAGTTCAGGACTCATATAAGCAGAATATGGGTCCAGTGATTGAAGCACTCCATTAATTGCTGAGTCCATGACTTCTGCTTGGTTAATTTCATCAACGTACTCCTCTTTAATTTTTTCTAATACTTCTCCAAACAGATCAATTTTTTTAAACATTTCTTCGTTAGTTGCAGATATTGAATAAGATGTAAACATCAATACCGAGGATAAAACCAAAATTAATAATTTTTTCATATAATAGCTTTCTCTTTTGGAATATTCTCTGACCACATTTTTTCTAAATCATAAAAACTTCTTTTTTCAGGATGAAAAATATGAACTATGATATCTGCAGCATCAACCAGCTTCCAATGCGGACTATCTTTACCTTCGATCTTACAATTTAATATACCAAACTCTTCTAATTTTCTAACAATAATTTCTGATAAAGATTGAATATGTCTTGAGGAAGTACCAGAAGCGATAATCATATAATCTGCGATGTAGGTTTTTCGTTTAAGGTCTATAACAACTACATCCCGAGCTTTATTTACGTCTAAAGTTTTCTCAATTATATTCTTTAGCTTAATTGCTTCCATGTAATAAATGTTTTCTAATTGAGGTTGAGGAAACATTAATATGTTTATTTTTAATAAATATGATTTTTTTGTTTTTCAATGGATTCATTATAACAGATTTTTTGGCTTTTTTGTCAAAACCTTTTCTAGAAAGAACAACTAATTTACAAGTCTTCAAAATATCTTGGAATTTATGCCATTTATGAAAATTAACAAGATTATCAGAGCCAATTATAAAATGCACATCATGTCTTTTTTTAAGATATCTTACTAAATTTATTGTTTTATTCGAATTTAATCTTTTTTCGATAAAAAAAACTTTTATTTTTTTTTCTTTTTTTGTCAAATCTTTTGACATTTTTATTCTCTGCTTAAGAGAAAAAAAACTTGATTTTTTAAGCGGGCTTTTTTTTGTTATTGCCCAAAGAACTTTTTTTAATTTTAGTTTTTTCAGGCAAATATTTGATATTTTCAAATGTCCAATATGTGGTGGATCAAAAGTTCCACCTAGAACGCCAATTTTATTTTTAAGTGACATCTTATTATGGTCTTATAATGCCTTTTCCTGTTACAATATATTTATAAGACGTTAGTTGATTTATACCCACTGGCCCTCTTGGTGGAAGTTTATTTGTAGATATACCAATCTCTCCGCCAAATCCAAATTCTCCACCGTCTGCAAACTGTGTTGAAACATTTTGCATGGCTATCGAACTATTTACATTATTTAAGAAATATTCTGCTCTAATTTTATCATAAGTAATTATACTATCAGTGTGCATTGTCCCATATTTTAATATATGATCAACAGCTTCTTTGACATTTTTAACTGACTTAATCGAAATTTTTTTATCTAAATACTCTGTACTCCAATCTTTTTCCTTTGCTAATTTGAGCTTATAATTAAAATATTTATTTATTTTTTTGTCTACTAAAACTTCACAATTTTTTTCTAAAAGTGAATTTATGATTTGTAAACCATGAGACTTAATTATTTTTTCATTAAGCAATAATGTTTCAACAGCTCCACAAATACTTGTTCTCCTTAATTTTGCGTTAAGAATAACTTTTTTTGCAATATCTAATTTTGACTTATCATCGACATATATGTGACAAATACCCTCTAAATGTCCGATCACGTGTACTTTAGAAAATTTTTGGACTTTATCAACCAAACCCTTGCCACCTCTAGGAACAATTACATCAATATATTTTGTCATCTTTGACAACATAAAATCTACAATTTTTCTATCTTTTTTTAATATAAATTGAACACAATTTTTATCTAATCTATTTTTGATTAAAGCCTCTCTAAATAAATCAGATAATATTTTATTTGAATTATAAGCTTCAGATCCACCTCTAAGAATTGCACAATTTCCAGATTTCAAGCATAAAGCTGAAACATCGGCAGTTACGTTTGGTCTACTTTCATAGATTATACCGATTACTCCTATTGGTGTTGATACTTTTTTGATATTTAATTTATTCTTTCCGCTCCATTTATCCATTACTTTTCCGACAGGATTTTTAAATTTTCGTATTTCATTTATTGAATTTCTGATACCGTCTATCCTTTGTTTATTTAAAATTAATCTATCAATGAGTTTTTTTCTTTTTGAACTTTTGCAATCAATTTTATTTTTACTTAAAATTTGAGATATATTAGATGATAAAAGTTTATTATAATCATTTAAAACTTTCTCAATTCTTTCATGATTCACATTCTTAAGGGTATTAAATGCTTTTTTGGAATTTTCACCAATTTTTTTTATAAAATTCATATTATAATATCACCATATCATCTTTATGAACAACTTCAGATTTACTAGAATAGCCCAAAATTTTATCAATGTCTTTGCTATGTTTGCCTTTAATTCTGTTAATTTCATCAGAGGAAAAAGATGATAAACCTCGTGCAATGTTATTATTATTTTCGTCAATTATTATAATATTTTCACCCTTTTTAAATTTTCCAACAATATTTTTGATGCCTGCAGCCAATAAACTTTTACCACTCATGAGGGCTTTAGCTGCTCCTTTATCTATAAATATTTTTCCATCAGAGTTTAAAGAGCCAATTATCCATTTTTTTCTTGCGTCTAGATTTGAAATTTTTGGTGAAAAAACAGTATAGAGTTTTTTTTCAATCATGTTCTTTATGGGATTTTTTTTACTCCCATTACCAATAAACATATTACAACCAGAATTCATGCATATTTTTGCTGCATCTAATTTTGTTAGCATTCCCCCTGAACCATACTTACTTAAATGATTATCAGCCAAATTATAAATACTTTGATTGATCAAAGTCACTTTTTTTATAAGTTTTTTATTTTCATCATACAGGCCGTCTACGTCGGATAAAATAATGAGAGAGTCAGCGTTGATAATTTGAGCAACTCTAGCAGCTAGTCTATCGTTATCTCCATACTTTATTTCAGATGTAGCCGTAGTATCATTTTCATTCACGATTGGAATTACGCCTAATTTGAATAAGTTTTCAAATGTTCTTCTGACATTGATAGCTCTTCTTCTTTGCTCGGTGTCATCTGGTGAAACTAGTATTTGACTAATTAAGAGGTTATTTTTTTTAAAAATTTTTTGATATTCATTTATCAAAGAAATTTGTCCTACAGCGGCTATAGCCTGGCTCATTTCAACCTTAAGTCTACTTTTATTTATTTTAAGAACTTTCTGACCCATTGCAATTGCCCCAGATGATACAATTACAATATTCTTATTTCTTTTTATCTTTTTAATATCTGCTACCAATGTTTGCACCCACTTTGATTTAAATTTACCATTCTTGTCAACCACAGTTGAAGATCCTAATTTTATTACTATTATTTTTGAATTATTTAGAAGCATATTTTAGTAAATCTTTTTTTAATTGTGTAATATCTTTTTTTGAAAAAACCGAGATTTTTTTAATATTTTTTGAAAATTTTTTAAGTTCTCTCTCCTTCAATAATATGTCATTGTCTGATAATAAATCACATTTGTTTAGTATAACGATTTCTTTTTTTTTTAAAAGAGACTTATCATATTTTAGAAGCTCAGTTCTTATCTTTGAATAATTAAATTCAATATTATTTTCATTTATATCAATTAAATGTATTAGAACTTTACATCTCTCAATATGTCTTAAAAATTTGTCTCCCAATCCAATACCTTTATGTGCGCCCTCAATTAAACCAGGAATGTCGGCTAATATAATTTCTTTATTACTAAAATTGAGAACACCTAAATTAGGGTTTATTGTAGTAAATGGGTAGTTTGCTATCTTTGGTTTTGCTCTAGTAAGAGACGCTAATAAACTTGATTTGCCAGCATTAGGCATTCCGACTATACCAATATCGGCAATAATTTTTAATTGCAACCAAACACAAAATTCCTGACCTTTGGTTCCCAATGTTTTTTTTCTTGGAGCTCTGTTAATCGAACTTTTAAATCTCACATTTCCTAATCCACCTTCACCCCCGATAGCTACTAAATATTTTTCTTTATTTTTAGTGAAATCGTAAATTAAAGAGTTATTATCTTCTTCTAAAATTTGTGTTCCAACTGGTACCTTTAAAATTTTATCTTTCCCGCTCGCTCCGGTTTTATTTTTTTTTGCTCCAGGCTTTCCATTTTCAGCTTTAAAATGTTGAGTGTATCTATAATCTATTAATGTATTGAGATTTCTTTCAGACTCAAAAATTATACAGC
>CEQD01015791.1_pt1 | contig 11200 bp, 10 predicted proteins | sample 530511 | NCBI WGS metagenome assembly CEQD01 (sample SAMEA2620230, study PRJEB7988) | marine metagenome | biome: marine biome (ENVO:00000447); feature: surface water layer (ENVO:00002042); material: "saline water (ENVO:00002010), including plankton (ENVO:xxxxxxxx)" | depth 5 m | reverse complement strand
ACTATACCTGAAATAGACGAAATATTTACTATTGAACCCATACCTGACTCTCTCATCAGTGGTAGTGCATATTTGCAGCCATAAAAAACTGAATCTAAGTCAACTTTGTGGACCATATCCCAATCTTCAACAGAAGTTTGTTCAACATTACCCATATGACCAATCCCTGCGTTATTTACAAGAATGTTTAACTTACCTATTTGATCTTTTACTGCTGTGACGACTTCTTCCCATCTCTTGTGATCCCCAACATCATGCTCAAAAAATGTAACACCTAGCTCGCTTGCTGTCTTTTCACCATTAGCCTTGTTTATATCGGTAATTATTACAGAAGCGCCTTCTGCAAGGAACTTAGAAGCAATTCCTTTTCCAAATCCTTGAGCTCCACCTGTAATCAGTGCAACTTTATTTTTTAATCTGCCAGACATAATTTATAAAAATAGGGCTATAATATACCATTAATCTCAATAGTTTATGAAAAATAAGATTGTTTCAAATCAGCCACAAAAGGTTGCAACCTATCCTGAGATAACCCCTTCTGATCAGGATGCCGTCGAGTGTGTAAATGAAATATTTAAAAGCCCATTAACAGGTGCATATAATTGGGATTATATTGTTGTTGAAGATAGAATCAAAAAGCTCTATGAACTGGGGAAAAAGCTCAACTGGAATGTTGAATTCGATTTAGATTGGAAACAAGAATATCCTAAAGACAAACCATTAGTTAACCCAGAAATCTTTAAGTTTCCTGAAGAATCACTTCCAGGATATTCAAAACTTACAGCAGAAACAAAAATTGAGATGGATCGACATAGAGTATCTTGGCAGCTTAGCCAGTTTTTACATGGAGAACAGGGAGCGCTACTTGTTGCCTCTCAGCTTGTTTCATGTGCTCCAACATTTAATGCAAAACTTTACGCAGCGTCCCAAACATTTGATGAGGCCAGACATGTTGAAGGTTTTAATAAATATCTAAAAGAGAAAATTGGTTTTCAGTATCCTGCTACAGACGGTCTTAAATCACTCTTGGATAAAATTCTAACCGATGAGAGATGGGATCTTAAGTTTATTGGGATGCAAATAATCATTGAGGGTCTTGCACTCGCCGCATTTAATAATATGAAAGTGATTCTAAACGATGGTTTATTGAAGCAATTGCTTCACTATGTAATTAGAGACGAAGCAAGACATGTGACCTTTGGAGTAAATTATTTAGAGGATTATTTAAAAACACTTAAAAAGAGCGAGATAGAAGATAGAGCTCAGTTTGCATTTGAAGCTTGTGTTGTAATGAGAGATCGACTTATTACTGGTGATGTTATGTCAAGATTTCTAGATGTTTCAAAAGAAGAAGCTACAGAGTTGACAGCAAATTCACAACAAGGTGAGCATTTTAAAAACATGCTTTTTACTAAAATAATTCCAAACTTAACAAGAATTGGTTTAATTACTGATAAAGTAAAACCTAAATACGACAAGTTAGGAGTTTTAAGCTACCAAGAAATGGAAGATAATTTTCACCCTGACTGGGCTGAAATTTCTAAACCCTACGAAACCCAAGAAGAAATCGAAAAAGCTATTGGAATATAGCTAGTCCACCTTTTCAGCTTTAATAATAACTACTGGTTCAACCGGTACATCTGAATGTGGGGCAAAAGCTGTTGTTTCAACTCCAGCAATACTATCAACAACTTCGATACCCTCAACAACTTTACCAAAAACTGCGTATCCCCAGTCTTGATCGGTTTGATTTCCTCTGTAATTCAAGAACCCATTATCTACATGGTTAATGAAAAATTGAGAAGTGGCCGAGTGAGGATTTGATGTCCTTGCCATAGCAATTGTTCCTCTATCATTTTGTAATCCATTTCCTGCTTCGTTCTGTATTGGTTCCAATTTGTCATCTTTTGAAGACATATCTTCAAGATGTCCTCCGCCCTGTATCATAAAGTTAAAGATTACTCTATGGAAAATTGTTCCATCATAAAACCCACTCTCAACATAGGAAAGAAAATTTTCTGTTGTTATAGGTGCATTCTCGCTATCAAGTTCAATGACTATCTCGCCCATTGAAGTGTTTAATTTTACTTTTGGCATTGCTTCTCCTTTATTCAAAAAATAAATAAATGATCCAATAATTAAAGCAGCAATTAATATATAAATATTTTTCATTTGTCGCTCTTATTTCTGTTAATAAATAGATATATCAACTCTGGGATTCCAAACAATTGAACCACTAAGAATATTATAAACCAACCTTTCTCGTTTCTTCTAGCAGCAAGCCACATTGCAAAACCAGTGAAAACAACATCTGCAATTATTGCTGGAAAAAAGAAATATGGTGATAACAAAATACTCATGGTTATAAAAAATATTCACCCCTAAGATAAAGACTCGCATTACCAGAAATCAAGACAGAATTTTCTTTTAGCTCACAAAATAACTTACCACCTCTTCTTGAGAGCTGCTTTGCCTTCAGTTTAGTTTTATTTAGTCTTTCTGCCCAAAATGGTGTCAAAAGGGTATGTGCAGAACCAGTAACCGGATCCTCATCAACTCCGGTTTGAGGCCCAAACCATCTGGATACGAAATCAACATCTTTTCCAGATGAAGACACTATTAAGCCTCTTGAATCTAGGGTTTTAATTATTTCAAAGTTTAAATCTAGGCTCAAAACATCATCTTCAGATTCTACAATCACCATGTAGTCATCAATTCCTTTGTAGGCTTCTTTGATATTTGTATTGATAGCCGATTGAATTAATGACTTATCTTTAACCTCTCTAGGTAAATCTCGTGGGAGATCCATCACAATTTTGCCATTTGATTCTTCAGCGGTAAGTATGCCTCTTTTTGATTGGAACTTTACTTGCTTCGATTTGTGATCTATAAACTTAAAGAAAATAAAAGCCGAAGCTAATGTTGCATGTCCGCATAAATCAACTTCGATTGTTGGTGTAAAAAAACGAATTACATTTGAATTTAAATTTATAAACGCAGTTTCAGATAAGTTATTTTCAGCTGCAATTTTCTGCATTAAATTTTCTGACAGCTCATGCTCAAAGAATACTACTCCTGCAGGATTGCCTGAGAAGACCTGGTCAGTAAATGAATTTACAAAAAATATTTCCTTTTTCATTCTGACTTAACAATCTTGCCCTCTTTCATAACAAATGACACTTTCTCTAAGGTATTTATAGAGTTAAGTGGATTCTGATCAAGACCAATAAAGTCTGCCTTGTTTCCGATTAATATTCTTCCAATCGATTCATCACCAATTAATTTTGCTGCGTTAACAGTAGCTGCTTGAATGGCCTCCAGAGGGGACATGCCCCATTCCACCATATATACAAATTGTTTACCATTATCGCCATGATCAAATATGCCAGCATCGGTTCCAAAGGTAATATTTGCACCAAGCTTTACCGCCTTTTTAAAATTTTGTCTTTGTATCTTGCCAACAACTCGCTCTTTATTGAGGGATTCTTCTAGAACTCCTTTTTTTACGCCTTCGCCAAGTATGTAATCAGATACATATATGTCCATAGACAGGTAGGCGTTATTTTCTATAGCTAAAAGAATAGTCTCTTCGTCGATGAAGCTTGCATGTTCAATTGAGTCAACTCCTGCATTCAAAGCAGCTTTTATTCCCTCGAGACCATGTGCATGTGCAGCAACCTTCATGCCATGGTTATGAGCTTCATCAACTATTGCCTTCATTTCCTCAAATGTAAATTGCTTTGCATTAACATCAGTATTTTTTGACATGACACCACCGGTGGCACAAAACTTAATTAAATCTGCACCAAATTTTCTGTTAGTTCTAACTTTTTTTCTTGCTTCCCATGGAGAGTCAACTATACCTTGATTGGGAACAGAGCTTTCATGAGGAAGTAAATTATTATCGCAGTGACCTCCTGTAATTCCTAAAGGTGGCCCAGAAACATACATCCTTGGTCCCAAGACTATCCCTCTATTGATTGCAGTTTTGAGTGCAACATCTGCATAATTTGCTGCCCCTACGTTTCTAACAGTTGTGAAACCTGCAAGCAAAGTTTTCTTAGCATTTAAGGCTCCATAAAGTGTAGCTAAATATGATGATTCACTTAAAGACTCATAGCCATTCAGCTGATTATTGCCTATTAAATGTACATGAGTATCAATTAGACCAGGCAATAAAACCTTTTCTTTTAATGAGATTATTTCAGCATTGGTATTGGAAAGATTTTTTCCAATTTTCGTAATTACTCCATTTTTTATTTCTATATCAGCAGTAATTAACTCACCAGTCTCAACATCTAAATATGATTTAGGTTTAAGAATAATTGTTTGAGAAAGGATATTTAAGGAAAGTATAAAAACTAATGCTAATCTCATATTTACAGTTGGCTTAATAATACTACTATACCATTCATCAATAAATATCTTGGGTATAAAATGGTGGAGCTATGCGGGATCGAACCGCAGACCTCCTGCGTGCAAAGCAGGCGCTCTCCCAGCTGAGCTATAGCCCCAAGACCTCAAATGATAAATATCTAAAGCAAAAAATACAACTATTCTTTATCTCTAGGATCATCTGAAAGCTTTTTTGCAACGTATTTAGAAAATGGTGCAGTTATAAAAACTATTGGAGTTGCTATTGCCCAAGCTAGCATCCATGAACTTATCCAAGCTGCCATTTTTGGGGGGAAATCCCCTGTATTTAATGATGTAATAAAAAAACTTACTAATCCTGACATTATTGTTGACAACAGTAACGTAGAAATTACTGTGGCAACTGTTAATTTAAACATCACTTAAATAAGAAATATATTGAAATGGCAAAGAGTGAAAGTTGGTATTTAAATTCTGTCCATGACTGCTCCAAAACATCAACATGAAAACCAAAAATTATTATCAACATAAGAACAGTCGACAATAACCCTCCTAACGTAGAGAAACCTTTACTTGCTTCTCCAATGAAGTTAAATGAACCAATAATTATGAATATTGGTATAAGAATGGCTTCACTTATTGCTACAACCCAAGAGGAAACAAGTGGAAAATCACTGAAAAAACTCATCTTTAAGATAAAGCCTAATGGTTGGTTTGGTTCCTCAATAAGTGAGAGGAGTTTGCCCTCCCCATGTGAAAACATTAAGACAGCAAAAACTAATCTTAGGGTTATCTCAGAGAGTACACTCAGTCTAGAGTTTGAAATTCCATTTAGAAAATTAGACATAAATATATTTTAGTTCTGACCAGAGTTTTTACCAACAGAAAAATTAGTTAGTCTGCGAAATGTTTTTCTTTTTCTTCGTTGATAGTTTTGACTTCTGCACAGTACTCAGCTGTAGGTCTAGATAGTAGTCTTCTTAAACCAATGGGCTCTCCTGACTCTAAGCAATATCCATAGTCACCTGATTTGATCCTCATTATAGCTTTGTCTATCTTAGGGAGTAATTTGGATTCTCTTTCAACGATTCTCAAGAAAAGCATAGAATCAATTTCATGTTGTGCCCTATCAACCTCATCACTACAAGAAGGGGGGTTGCTTAGTCTATCTTTGGCATCCCTAATATGCGTAAGGGTTTCTTTCTTGAGATCATCCAGCAGATCTCTAAAGAAATGAAGTTGCTCCTTATTCATATAGTTTTTCTTTGGAGCTTTTAAAATTTTTTCTTTAGTTAGCATAAGCAAAAAACATATTTTATGTATGAAAGAGAAAATATCAACAAAAACTTTTGCTAAATCACTTATTTTTTACATTCTGTTTGCTTTCTTAACACTCTTAGAAATACCTAAACCAAGATACATTAGATAAATTGCAAGAGGAATAATAGCTAAAGGAGCGGCATATGCAACCAAACCAAAAGAAAACATTAAATTAAAAAGCAGACCTCCAGAGGCATCGCCAAATCTATTTGTAAAAGTGTCAATAAAAACTGTGGATTTATATTTTTCCTTTGCATTCAGTGTCGTATAGACAGCCTCCCGAGCTGGTTTGTTTAACCCATACTCAAATGGTCGCATCACTGCTTGCAAAATTAAAAAAACAAGTACGGCTGAGGATGCTAATAAGATATCAGAGAAATAACCTGAAACTGCAAGAAAAGCCAAAGCAAAAATTAAACCATAAGCTGAAAGAACAAATTTTATCCCAAGAAAACTTGATCTAAGAATTGAAGCAGTAAGGAATATTTGAATAAATAAAGTAACCAACGGCACAATTGAGTCTGCCCTTCCGAATATTCTAGTTTTTTCAGCAGAATCGTCCGTATAGTTATTTATAATTTCAAGCTGAAAGAACCAAAGTGCAGTTGAAAGGCATGTCCAAACAAATGCATAGAGAACAAACTGCTTAATTAGAGGATTTGTACGTATTTGTGAAAACTGCTCGAGAGTACTTGATAGACTGTTATCAACTGATGTACCAAAAAAGTTGTCCTCTCTCTGAACACGAGATGAAAAGAAGATAGCCAGTAACAAAGATAATACTGCAATTAGGAGGGAAAGATTTTCTTTGTCATAAAGAAGTCCATCAACTAAGGCTCCCCCACATGAAGCACCTAATGAACCAAATCCACTGATAATTCCAAAGAATTTTTTCCCATCCTCAATATCAAAAGAATTAACTGTTATTGCCCAGAAGATAGCTACAACAAAAAAATTGAATATGTTATACCAGACATAGAAGAATGTTTTAACAGCTGAAATTTCTGGAAAATACTTATAAATGAGGTAAAAACAACATAAACAAATGATAAAGAAGCCATAAATATAAGGTACTAGTTTCGTAAGACGAACTTTAGAAACTATTAGCGAATAAATTGGGTTAACCAGCAACATAACAATAACAATTATTAGTAAATAAAAGGGTAAATCACTAGTTCCAATATTTGCTGCTATTGTGTTTCTAAATGGTCTCAAAACAAACAATGAAAAAAGTACAAAAAAGAAAAATAAACCAGAATAAACAGTATTCCTTGAGAAGAAAGAAAAGTTATCAAAGTAGCTGTTAAAATCTTTAAGCATGATTCCTATAAGCAAGAAGCATTTTCTAAACTATCTATACCTAGTGCTTCTTTCATAGCGAAAAATATGTCTGTGTTATCCATAATGCCAGAAAAATTTTCTGAGCCTGGCCCAAATGCAAAAACTGGAACCATGCCACCTGTATGAGATCCTATCCCAATACCAGTATTCCAGGAAATATTCATTTTGCCTGTTGGACGATATCTAATATCCGTAGGTTCAATTAGAAGGCCTCCAGTTTCATGATCTGCTGTAACAATTAAAAGGGTGTCTGGTTCTTGTTTAGCAACTTCAAGAGCATCGTCAACAACCTCTTCAAATTCAGCCATTTCGATTAAAAAACTCTGAAAATTGTTATCATGTGATCTCCAGTCAATCATTGAGCCTTCAATAAGAGCAAAGTAACCTCTACAACCGTTTGCAATATGCTCTAAAGATTTTTTATGCACAAATTTAAACATGTCCAGAAGAGAAGGTTCTGATTCTTTTCTTACAAGCTCATCCTCAGCAAACAAACCAAAAATTCGTGATGATTGAGGAAATTCTAAATTTAAAGCTTCTTTAGTTTCAATTAAAGTATATTGATTTTTGATTTTTGAAATAAGATCTTCTTCATCTTCTCTAAATCCACCCTTCGATTTTGGATAGAAATAACCTTTCCCTCCACCAAGGATGAAATTAATCTTTGAATCAAAGATTGCTGTTGCGATTTTGTCTTTTTCATATCTTGAATCTACGTGCGCTGCAAAAGCTGCAGGTGTTGCGTGAGTTATTTCTGAGGTTGCTACAAGAGATGAGATATATCCCTTTTCATTTAATATCTCTAATATATTTTTTACTGCAATTTTTTCAGGATTTACCCCCACATACCTATTTATTGTCTTAACCCCAGAACTAAATGCAGTAGCTGAGGCAGCTGAGTCAGTTATAAGTGTATTTAAAGCATGTGTTTTAACTAAACCTGAAATAGGGAACTTATCAAATGCAGTAATATAATTTGGGCCGCCTTTCATAACTCTATACGATGTAATGTGATTTGAACCCATTCCATCGCCAATTAAAAAGATAATATTTTTTGCCTTATTAGTTACAGGCTGGATATTCCTATTGGTTACTTCGCTTTGAAAATCTATTTTGATGAGTTCTTTATCTTTTTTAGGAACCTCAAATAAAAATGGTGCATATAAGTTTATTAGATATGCTGTTGCAGCCATAGCTATAAAAGCAGTCAGAAAATATTTAAGGAAACTTTTCATTTCTGATCAAGAGATTTAGATTTCTTTTCAAGCTTTTTATCTCTGGATATTGAGTAATCAAAGTCAATGATTGATCCCTCCCAATCTCCATACATAGGATTTGAAAACATATACCAAGAGACGCCCCAATAATCATTATATTTCTTAGTAACGCTAATTCTCTCAGCAGGTGAAAGATTATTTTCTTTAATATCAACAAAATCACCTAGGTTATCGCCAAACATCATTACAATTCTGTAATCTCTAGCTAATAACTCTCTTCTTGAAGATTTATTGGAACCCCAATTATTTTCACCTCTAGATAAAATAAAGTCATTTTTATTCGGCAGATTTAGGCCAAGCTTCTGGTAATTTCTAATAGTTGCTTCTTCAATCTCCTTGACTCTATTTGTAACGAAGAAAATTTCTACGCCTTCTGAAAGAGCAAACTGAAGAAATTCAAGGGCACCTGGTAAAAATTCTGCTTTTTCCTCTTTTGCCCAGCTTACCCAACCATCTGGATAAGAAGTATTGTTTTTAATCAATCTTGCCTGGTAAGCGCTGTTATCTAGGACGGTTTGATCAACATCAAGAATTATTGCTGGTGGTTTATTATGATAATTATCTGTTTGTTCAAGTGCGGCAGTGTGATATTTATTTTGAAGTAGTTCTTTTAAATTATTTTCTGCTGCTTTATAGATAGATTTAGAATTTGCATAAAACTCTGCAGATGACTGCACAAATAATGTTGCCATGAGAAGCTCATGTTCTTTCTCATTACTATTCAGAGATGAGCTGGTTAAAATAAAAATTACTATTATTTTAAAAAATTTCATAGGTCATTATATCCTTAATCTTTTGGGCTAAGCTCAAATTGAATATTAATTAATCTCCCCCTTGGATCATGTACTCTAGTATCAAAGCTAAAATCAGGGGCGTCATAGAGTTTTGGGGGCTGCTCATCAAGAAGGTTTATCAGAGAAAATGAGGTTGTTAAATCCAAACCCTCAAAGAGATTTTTAAATTTCTGTCTGTATGTAAAATCAAATACCAAAAAACTATTAACCTTATTCTTATAACCCTTGCTAAGTGCACTATCCGGAATATTCCGCTCATTTGTATAACCATCAATATATCTTGCAATTAAGCCTAATTCGTGAGGGGCATAATTCCATTGAATAAAAGAATTTATTCTTTTTTTTGGGATTGAGTGAGTATTGGCATCAAAGTTAAATCTGCCTACTCTATTTATCATGCCGCTGGTTCCAGCTCCAGGAGTTAAGAATTCAATAAAATTGGTACCTTTTATGATTAATTTTAAGTTTCCTAAATCATTAAGATCAAAATTCTCGTTAAAAGAAAAATCAAATCCAGAAACTTTTGTGGATGTCTCATTAAAGTAAGTTGTTGTCACACCTATTAATTCTCCAGATTCGTTTCTTGTTATGCTTGATCCATAGGGATCACTTATTAAAAGGGCTTGAGAGCTTTCTGATTCAACTCTATTTTTATAGTCAATGGACCAGTAATCTATAATTAATTCTCGTTTAAATGAATTAAGCTCTATTCCAAAGTTTAAATTGTCCGCCAGTGAAGGTTTCAGCTCAGGGTTTCCAATTTGTGCTTGGCGTACAAATATATTGTCATCAAAATCTCTTACACTTCCTAGATTTATTTCACTGGAAAACATTTGAGCCATAGATGGCATTGAAAAAGATGATCCATAGGACCCTCTAAGGGAGATTAAATCATTTAATTTAGACTTAAATGACATTTTTGGATCAAATGAGGAATAATTGTCTGATTCTTCATATCTTCCTGAAATCATTAAATCAATAAAATCAGTAGGGCTTGATCTTCCCTCAAAAAATAGTGCAAACTTAGTTCTATCAGTAGCAACATTCTTGCCACCACCTAGGAAAAAGAGATCGGCAATTTTTGTAATTTTCCCATCTGCATCAAACTCAGCTCTAGCAATATCGTTATATGTAATATCTAAATTTTCAAAACTAATTTGGGAACCAAATGCTAGGTAGTAGTTATTGATACTTGTCCTGCCAATAATATCTAACACTGATAAAGTCCCGATTTTTTCAGAAATTTCTGCGCCCCTCACGTAATCAATTAATGATTGTGAGTTTTTATTAGGCTCAAATATGTTCCATCGTTCATTTCCTGAGGCACCTCCATTTCCACTCATAGCATCCTGAAACCTCGAATCAATTATATCGGGTCTGTTGTGTTTATTTTTATGCTCGCTAGTTGTGAGTGAAAATTCAAAATCAAAATCTTCTACTACTGTATAAAATGCGTAATTTAGATGGTATTGAGAAATATCTTTTGGGGAAAATGGTGAGGGGAATTGAGACCCTAAAGGTCGACCTCTCCACTTTACCGGAACATTAAAAGGGGATGATCCCTCCCCTGGCTGAATAAGTCGAGTTAAATATGGTAGCGCTGGATAAGAAGGTGATTGGGGATTATCAATTACCCTTATATTTGAAGTCATCAAAGTAAAGTTATGAGAATTATTTCTAAGATTCAGGAAAAATTTTGAGTGATCTTCAGTATTGACGATATTAAATCTCGTCCCGTAGAGAAATCTACAAAATCCTTGCAAAACACCACCATTCTCTACGCAGTTTGGATCGGGAACAATCTGATTTGCAGTGTATACACCCTCATATAGACCTTCTTCAATTTCGTCTGGTGCAGTAGTTATAAAAGTATTACCAAGACCACTTAAGGCTAATTCTGCTATATTTGGAATTTCAGAAGCTGATAAGGGTGATCTATCAAGAATATTTGCAGCAAATACAAGGTCCCAGTTATTGATTTCAGAACCATACAGAAGACCAAAATTTTGGTCCTTTTGACTGTAATTGGTTGTTGATTGATCGCCAAAACGAATTTTTATTCCTTTAAAGTCGTTGTGAGTCAAAAAATTAATG
>CEQD01037379.1_pt1 | contig 11204 bp, 16 predicted proteins | sample 530511 | NCBI WGS metagenome assembly CEQD01 (sample SAMEA2620230, study PRJEB7988) | marine metagenome | biome: marine biome (ENVO:00000447); feature: surface water layer (ENVO:00002042); material: "saline water (ENVO:00002010), including plankton (ENVO:xxxxxxxx)" | depth 5 m | reverse complement strand
TTAATCAGAACAAGAATAGGCTTAAAGCAAAATGCAATAATGAAAGCAATTATTGAAATTATTGATGAAGGCCCAGGAGTGCATGAAAAATTAAAACAAAAAGTATTTTTACCACTCGTGACTGACAAAAAAATAGGGACTGGCTTAGGATTATCCATCACTCAGAGGTTACTTAAATTAAATGACTCATATATAGAATATGAAAATAATAGGGTGGGAGCTACTTTTAGAATTGTGCTTCCTATGAGAAATCAATAATGGCGACTAATTTAAAAAATATATGGGTTTTAGATGACGACCAATCAATAAGATGGGTTATCGAAAAAGCGTTGAATAGAAATGGATACATCGTGAAAACATTTGATAGTGTTGAAGATGCAATGGATTTAATTGGGACTTCTAACCCAGATTTAATTTTAAGTGATGTGAGAATGCCTGGGAAAAGCGGTTTAGATTTTTTAGAAATTGTAAAGAGAGATAACCCGCAAATACCAGTAATTATTATGACTGCATATAGTGATGTTGAAACAACTGTAGACTCTTATAAAGCCGGTGCATATGAATACATCTCAAAACCTTTTGACATTAATGACCTCTTAAAAATAGTAAACAAAGCATCATCTTCTACAAAGGTTCTAAAGACAGATGAAGAAAAAAACAATAATGATATTGATGAAATAATTGGGAAATCTAACAAAATGCAGAAAGTTTATAATTCAATTGGAAAACTATCTTCTGCAAATGTAAATGTACTTTTATCGGGAGAAACTGGGACAGGAAAAGAATTAATTGCTAAAGCGTTGCATAATCATGGTCCTCATAAAAACGGCCCCTTTATACCAATTAATACAGGATCAATTCCTACAGAACTTTTAGAATCTGAGTTATTTGGGCATGAAAAAGGGTCATTCACTGGTGCTTTTTCTCAAAGAATAGGGCGATTTGAACAGGCTGAGAATGGTAGTTTATTTCTTGATGAAATTGGGGATATGCCCCTAGATGTTCAAGCTAGACTACTAAGAGTCCTTCAAGAAGGCGAGTTTTATAGGGTGGGAGGAACAAAGTTAATTAAGACAAATGTCAGAATAATTTCTGCAACAAATAAAAATCTCGCACAAATGGTCAAAGGGAAGTTATTTAGAGAGGATTTGCTTCACAGAATAAATGTCATAAAAATAGATTTGCCTCCGTTAAGAGAAAGATCAGAAGATATTGAAACCTTAATTAAATATTTCTTAAATCAGTTTTCAAAAGAATATAAAATTTCTCTTAAAAATTTGGATAGTAATGTTCTTAATATTTTAAAAGATTATTCATGGCCAGGTAATGTTAGACAATTACAAAATATTTGTAAGTATCTCACAATAATGTCTTCTGGTAATAATATTTTGGTTGATGATTTACCTAAAGAAATTTTTGAAGCTTCAGAAAAATTAACTATTAATTCCAGTTGGCAGGATACATTCAAAAGTTATTTACGTTCAGAGTATAAAAAAGGGTCAGTAGATATTACAAAAATTACAGATGCTGATTATGAGGAATGTTTAATAAAATTTGCAATGGAAATATGCAATGGGAAAAAAATAGAAGCTGCCAAGCTTCTTGGTTGGGGAAGAAACACTATAGCCAATAAAATTAAAAATATTACCTAAAATACGAAGTTTTAAAAGTTATTAACAATAATACCCTATCGCTTCTTGAATACTATTGAATCCTTCCTTAGAAAGAAGATGACTTAACTCTTTATTAATATTCTGCGCAACAAAAGGTCCTTTATAAATCATTGCAGTATACAGCTGACATAAACTAGCGCCTGATTTGATTTTTTCTAGTGCGGTGTATCCATCCTCTACTCCTCCTGCGCCGATTATAGGAATTTTTTTACCTAGTTGAGTATAAAACTTTTTTATTACCTGATTAGATAAATTATAAATTGGCTTTCCTGAAATACCACCTTCTTGGTATTTATTTTTATCCTTCAAGTCTTTTTTATTTTGTACAGATGTATTAGTTAGAATTAATCCGTTAATTTTTTTTTCTAAAAATATTTCACTGAGAATTTTGATCTGGCTATCGGATATATCTGGAGAAATTTTATACAAAACCGGTGTATTGGAATTAAGTGACTTTTTGAGTTGATTAATTCTACTAACTAGAGTCTCTATTTTGTTTGCTTCATGAAAAGATCTTAAATTTGGAGTATTAGGGGACGATATGTTAATTGTAATGTAAGATGCATGTTCATGAAAACAAGAAAAACATTTTAAATAATCATCAACTTTTGATGTGTTGCCTTTATTTGGACCTATATTAAAGCCACAAACCCCCATTGGCCTATTTTTTTTTATTTTTTTTTTAATTTCATCCATCCCAATATTTGGAAAGCCTAGTCTGTTAATTATCGCACTATCATCTTTAAGTCTAAAAACTCTTGGCCTTTTGTTGCCAAATTGAGGCTTTGGTGTAACAGTGCCAATTTCTGTAAAACCAAAACCTAGCCTTGAAATGGAATTATAAACTTCTCCATTTTTGTCAAAACCAGCTGCAAGCCCTATGGGGCTTAAAAGATTTAAATTAAAAATATTTATTTTAATATTTTCATATTCTGGCAAAGAATTGTCTTTGTAAAGAAAATTATTATTGATGAATTTTAACGCTAACTTATGAGCAAGTTCTGGATCTAAACTTGCAATTAATGGTCTAAAATAACTATATATGTTCACTTTAATAAAATACTCTTAATCAAATTCATTTCTTTGATCCCTATTTAATAGCTGACTCACTCCTTCTACAGGGCTAATTTTTTTCTGAATAATCTCAAAAACCTTATTGCAAATTGGTAAATCCAGAGAATATTTTCTTGTTAATACGCTTAAACCCTTAGACGCGTTAATCCCCTCTATAGTTTTTCCTATACTATTTGCCGAATCTTCAATTGGCAAACCCTCACCTATTTTTATCCCAAAAGATCTGTTGCGTGATAAATCGTCATTTGCAGTGAGCACTAGATCACCTAACCCGCTAAGCCCGAAAATAGTTAGTGGGTCACACTGAACTTTATCCCCAAGATATTTCATCTCTAAAATACCTCTTGAAATTAATGCAGCTTTTGCGTTAGCCCCTAATTTTAACCCTTCTGCTATCCCAACTGCTATTGATAAAATATTTTTTAAGGCTCCTCCAAGTTGACACCCAATAACATCATTTGAGTTGTAAACTCTAAAATTTATCGAATGAAACATTGTGGTAAATAGCTCAATAACTTCTGCTTTTTGCCCTGAAATGATTACAGCAGTTGGTTTATCGTTAAGTACTTCATCCGAAAACGAAGGTCCTGTTAGGATAGCGATTTGATCCAATGAAATAAATTCCTCTAAAATCTCTGATGGAAATTTTCCAGTATTTGACTCAATCCCCTTACAGCATAAAAGCACAGGACGGGAAAACTTAATTTTTTTTAAATTCTCCCCTAGATCTTTAAGAGAGCTTACTGGTGAGCAAACAATTAAAGGGTCATTATTGGAGTTTATTGAAGATAGTAAGTCATTAGAAAAATTTATCTTTTTATTTTCACCAGACTTTACAAAATTATTATCGTTTCTATAAATTACAGTGATTTGATTTATATTCTTTACAAGCACATGTGCTATAGCTTGCGACCATGATCCTGCACCATATATGTTGGCATGAAGATTTTGCATTTTAATTTATTTTTCTGATAAGCCACCCTCAAGGTCAAATTCAGTTAAATCATCAAAGCCACCAATATATTGATCGTTAATAAATATCTGTGGCACAGTTTTAGCTCCGTTAGTTACCTTTAACATCTCACGCAATAAACTTTGATCTAAATCAACCCTTAGTTCCTCAAAGGTAATATTTCTTTTATTTAAAAGCATTTTTGCTCTTTCGCAGAATGGACATAGCGCAGTTGAATATATTTTTGCCTTCACCTCTACTTCCTCTCTACTGGTAGATTTTCTTGTAACCAAGCTTCAAACCCACCTTTTAATGAATAAACATTATCAAAGTTATTTTTTATTAGGATGTTAGCAGCTGTTGAGGCCCTAACACCTGCTTTACAATATACAACAACTGACTTATCTTGAAACTGTTTAATATTGTCAATGCTATTACTTAACGCTGATAAAGACAAATGCTTAGAATCTTTAATCTTTCCATTTTTTATCTCATTACTTTCTCTTACGTCCAGGAATACAGCATTGTCGTTATACAAAAAAACTGCATCTTGAGGGGAGATTTCTTTAAATTTCTGTGTGAATTTTTTTATTTCAAAGTATAGGATCAAAAATGTCAAAACAATGAATAACGAAAAGAGAACTGGGTTGTTCAAGACAAAATTATAATATATATCCATTTTTTACTTTTAATCAGAATTTGAACAAAAAACTTTTCTCATCATTTCTAACAACATTAAGGTCTGACGATCGCTGACACTGTAAAATACTTTATTAGAATCTTTTCTTGCTACTAAAATACCTTTATCTTTTAGAATGCCAAGATGCTGAGAAATATTACTTTGCGAGGTACCTACGGTCTCTACAATGTCTTGAACGCTAAATTCTTTCTCGCCAAGAATACATAAGATCTTCAACCTTAATGGGTGCGACATAGCCTTGATGGATCTAGATGCTTTTTCTATATCTTTTTCAGAAACTTCATGATCAGCTAATACGTCATTTTCAACTGTCGACATTCAAGCATTCCTTTTTTATTATTACTATTAAAAATATGTTACCAATCAAGATTAGAAATGTCTAATATAAATATATAATGCTTAATATAGTAAAATTTGTAATATTATCAATAATCTACCTAGATATTAGTCTGGTAATTGCTAATGATGAAATTGAAGAACTTGATGTAAAAATTGAAAATAATAAGCATCTGTCTAAAAAATACACAAATCAAATTACAAATTATAATTTGAAGATAAAAAAATCGGACGAAATTATAGCAAAGCTTGACAGAGATCTTAGTAAAATTAAAAATAATAAAATTAAAATTATAAAACAAAAAAATAAAATCGAAAAAAATATTAGTAAAGTTTTAAATGCAAAGAAAATTAATCAAAAAGATTTAAATTTACTTTTTAAATCTAATCTTATCAAATCAGAAAAATATCTATTTGAAAATTTTCTCGATTCAAAAACTGGATCAATATTTTTTGATAATCAGTTGTATTCTTTCATAACTAATTCAAAAATTAATGAAATATATTTTTATAAAAGAAAAAAGAATATTTTAGAGACAGAAAATAGTGCGCTTCTCGAAAAGAAAAAATTACTCGTTGCCTTAGAGAATAAAATCTCAAAAACAATGAGTGCTATACATCTCGAAGAAAAAAATCTTAAAAGAAAAATTGCAGATATTAAAAAAGTAATTTCTATTTTAGATATTGAAAAACAGAATTTTTTATCAAATAAAAAAAGATTAGAGAACATATTTTCAAATAAATCAGACAAAAATTCTAAATTTTACAAAGCCATGGGCCTTTTAGATTATCCAGCCAAAGGAATAATATCTAAGAAATATGGAGATTATAAAGATGCCATTAAAAGTAAATGGACCGGTTATTTGTTTACAACTAAAAGTAATGAAAAGGTGTACGCTATTTTTTCAGGAACAGTAGTGTTCGCAGATTACCTGAAAGGATACGGTTATATTGCTATTATAGACCACGGTGACGATTACATGACTTTATATGCTAATAACAAAAGGCTTTTAGTTGAAAACGGTGATATTGTAAATACTGGACAAAATATATCTATAAGCGGGAAAAGTGGCGGGCGTTCAGTAAATGGTGTATATTTTGAATTAAGAAAAAAAGGAAATCCGATCAATCCCAAAAAATGGTTTAAAGGTTAAGACGTGTATTTGAAACATTACATCAAATCAAAATTCTATTTGATACTTTTATCTTTAGTTCTTACATTCAATTTATCATATGGTAACGAAAAAATTCCTATTGAACAGTTGAAAGCTTTTTCTGAAGTGTACATGAAAATTAAAAAAGATTATGTCGAAAAAGTAGATGATGAAAAATTATTTGACGACGCGATTAAGGGAATGCTCGAAGGTCTTGATCCACATTCAACATATTTAAATGAAAAAGATTTTGAGGACTTACAAATTGGAACGAGAGGTGAATTCGGTGGTCTTGGTATAGAAGTTACAATGGAAGATGGATATGTAAAGGTTGTTTCACCAATTGACGACACTCCTGCTTATAGAGCAGGTGTAAAAGCTGGTGATTTAATAATTATGCTTGATGACAAACCAGTTAAAGGTCTTACCTTAAGTGAATGTGTAGATATAATGAGAGGTAAAGTAGGAACCTCATTAGAGTTAACTATTGCTAGAGAGGGAGAAAATAAACCATTAAAAATTAAAATTATTAGAGACACAATTAAAGTTAAAAGTGTAAAATATGACATTCTTGATAATAATTACGGTTATCTAAGAATTACTAGCTTTCAGAGTAAAACCGGATCGAGCTTAAAAAATGTTTTATTAAAAATTAAAAAGAAAAATAATTTAAAGGGCATAGTACTTGACTTAAGAAATAACCCTGGAGGAGTTTTAGGAGCAGCTGTAGAAGTAAGCGATACTTTTTTAGATCAAAAAAAAATGATTGTCACTACTAGTGGACGAATGTCTGACGCTATTAACGAGTTCAAATCCTCATCGAACGATTTTGCAAAAGATATCCCAATTGTTGTACTTATTAATGGTGGCTCAGCGTCAGCTTCAGAAATCGTTGCTGGAGCATTACAAGATCATAGAAGAGCAATTATTATGGGTACACAGTCATTTGGAAAAGGATCCGTTCAAACTATTCTTCCTCTTACAAGAAAAACAGCTTTAAAAATCACAACTGCGAGGTACTTTACTCCAAACGGAAGATCGATTCAGGCTAAAGGTATAACCCCAGATATAATTGTTAATGAAATGAAATTTGAAAAGAAAGATGAGGTTGAATTCCTTAAGGAATCAGATTTAACAGGTCATTTAGACAAAAATAGTAAAAAAGAAAAAAATGGTACTTCCTTTAAAAATAGTAAATATGCTGATGATTATCAGCTTTCTGAGGCCTTAAATCTTCTCAAAGGCTTAAACATTCTGTCTGTTAAGTAATTTTCCCACTTGCCAATATCGTTTCTAGATGTATAATACCGTTCTATTTTTTATAAGGAGAATCTATGAAACTTACAGAATCTAAACTTAAAAAAGCTCCAGCCAGTAAATATATGAATACTGATCAACTAGATTTCTTTAAGGAAAAATTGATTTCACAAAAAATAGAACTCTCCCAGCATCTAGATAATGTAAGAAAAGAATTATCTAAGCAAACAAGAGAATGTGATGAGCTTGATAGAGCACAAATTGAGGAAGAGATGCACCTCAAGCTTCGTATTCTTGACAGAGAATCAAAGCTACTACCAAAAATTGATGAAGCTTTAAAAAGAATTGATGACGGAAGTTATGGTTATTGCGTAAATACTGGAGAACCTATAGGTATTGAAAGGCTTCTAGTAAGACCAACAGCTCTTTTTTGTGCGGAAGAAAAGAATCGTCAAGAAAAAATTGAAAAAGCTTATAGAGATTAATTAGCTTCTATTAATTTCTGCATTCTTCCTTTAGCATTAGGTACAACTACCCCTTCCTCAAACTTATTCACAGCTTCAATGACTTCTGCCTTGTTTGCGTTGTTACCAACCTCAATGAAACCAGCCATACCCATTAAAGTATGAGGAGTACACTGATAAAAATATAAACCCTCAACATCAAATGTATATGAAGTTTTAGGAGCGTATTCTGTATCAATGTTTGTTCCACCCTTTGGGCCAGCAACCAAGATAGCGTTATGGTTTGGATCTGTCATTTCAAAAATCACAGTATCACCTTTTGATATTTTAAGATAATCTGGCTCAAATACCATTGGCCCAGATTCACCAATGTTTAACATCTTTACGACGTACTCAGCTGCATACGTATTTAAAGAAAAGAAAAGTAAGAAGATTGTAAGAAACTTTTTTATATACATTTTGTTTAATCCTGAAATTTACGATAATTTAATATATTATAAAAAGGGTAATAAAAATATATATAAATAGTGATATGGATGACAAACAAAAAGAAATAGCAAAAAAGGCTCTTCAAGAAGCAAAGGACAGAAAGAAGCTTGAAATTAAAAAGATAAGGCCAAAAGAGCTGAAAGGTCCAAAAGGTCCTGAGCCGACTAGATATGGTGATTGGGAAAAGAAAGGTATAACATACGATTTTTAAAAAATTCATGCCTCCTTGTCATCAACCCATTCGTTATATTTTTCATTATGAGACTCAACACAATAACTGAATATTCCAGGAACCTCGTATGGATGATTTTCTTTTAAATAATCAATAATTTGACTTTCTTTCCCCATAGTGGATTTTATAAGAATAGCTATTTCGTTACTTCTAATAATCTCTTGATCATCTTGATATAAACTTTCAACCTCTTTAAACAAATTAACACAAATTGCTAAATTGCTTGAAACGAGATGCTCCTTAACTTTTATGGCATCATCATATTGATTAAATGTTGTGTATATAAATTTTAACTTCATTTCTATACTCCTAAATATTCCCAAAGATACCAGCTCACTATCGAACGGTAGGGTTTCCATTTGTTTGTTATTCTAATTATCTTTTTGTGATCTTTGCAATCGACCTTATAGATCTCAGACACAGCCCTCAATAAAGCAAGATCGCCAATCGAAAAAACATCTTTTCGTTTCAAGCCAAACATTAAAAACATTTCTGCTGTCCAAGGCCCAATACCTCTAATTTTTGTAAGCTCACTAATAACGCTCTCATCATCAAGTTTGGACATCTTTACCAAAGATATATCTTTCTTTTTAATTTTCAAAGAAAGATCTCGAATATATTCATATTTTCTTTCTGACAAACCTTGTTGTCTAGCCCACTTTAAATTTTTGTTTTCAAATAAATTTAAAAAATCTTTTTTTTTGTTTACAGAATTTAGCAATCTTTTCCATACTGCATCTGCAGCAAGAAATGAAATTTGCTGTCCAACTATAGTTTGAGAGATTTCAAGAAATAAATTATTTTCAGATATTATAGGATTACCAAATAATGGGCATTTTTTATCAAAATCAATTACATTAATGAGCTTTTTGTCTTTAGAAATCAACTCTTTAAGAATTTTAGAGCTATCTTTATTTAAGGCCAACTGTTTCGTACACCTCTTTTAAAACTTCTGCAGCAATGATTCTTGCATTCTTAGTTCCTTTATTTGTAACTTTGTCTAAATGGTTTTTATCCTCAAGCAGTTTTTTCATTTCTTCTCTAATAGGCTTAATTCCAGAAATCACTACCTCTGCTAAATTTGACTTCAAATGTGAAAAATTTTTTCCTGCATACTCTGTTATTAAATTATCAATCGAGGTTCCGGTAAAACCTGAAAAGATAGTAATCAAATTTTTTGCTTCGGGCCGTTTTTCAAGATCACCAGGATTATCTGGAAAAGGAAACTCATCAGTTTTTGCTTTGGAAATCTTTTTTCTTATGTCATCATCCTCATCGGTCAACATAATTCTACTTAAATCAGACGGATCTGATTTACTCATTTTTTTTTGTCCGTCTTTTAAACTCATTACTCTTGATGTTGATTTTAAGATTAATGGTTCTGGGAGAGGGAATATCTCTTTTTTATAGTCATTATTAAACTTTATTACTATGTCTCTTGTTAATTCTAGGTGTTGTTTCTGATCATCTCCCACTGGAACATGGGTTGCTTTGTAAACTAATATATCTGCAGCCATCAAAACAGGATATGTGAATAATCCAACACTTACTTTTTCTTGATTTTTACCTGCCTTATCTTTGAATTGTGTCATTCTTTTTAACCATCCCATTTGGCTTGTACAATTAAGAAGCCAAGCAAGTTGTGAATGTTCTGGGACCTCTGATTGGTTAAATATTGAATTTTTTTCAGGATCAATCCCCGATGCTATAAATGCAGCAGCAACCTCTCTTTTTTGCATATCAAGTAATTTTGGATCTTGCCAAACTGTTATAGCGTGAAGATCTACAATACAAAAAAGGCACTCACCATCATTTTGCATATCAACAAAGTTTTTTATCGCACCAAGGTAATTTCCAATATGTAACCCACCTGTTGGTTGCACCCCTGATAACACTCTTTTTACAAAGTTTTTACTCATAATCTCTTAGCATTTTCTGAACGGATAACATATGTTGTTCCTCAGATTTGATTTGAGTTCTAGCATACTCCTCTATATATATACTTTTACCCTCAACTTCATTGAGAAGGGCCTTATACTGACACAAAGCTGTCTTTTCATGAGAAATACTTTCTGCCAATAAATCGTCAATTTTGTGCTTATTGCTCTCATCAATAAGTGAAATATCCATAGAAGGGTGGCCTCCTAAGCTAGTTAGTATTTCTCCGGCTTCTTGGGCATGAAGAAGAGATTCCGTCGCTTGTGCTTTAAAAAAATCCTCTAGCGGGAGTCTGTAAGGACCAGTAACCATTAAGGCATAGTGCGTGTAGCGAACAACACCCGCAAGTTCAAATTTCATAATCGAATTTAAAATTTGAATTACTTTATCTTTATTCATTTCTTCCATATAAACTCCTACTTAAAATTGAAACCAAGCCTTTTTAACATTTTTTTTTCGATATTCCAGAAATATTTGAATTCTCCAAATATGGTTGCTACAAAAATTAATAATACCTGATAAAGTGGAATTACGAGAAAAATTCTTACAGACCAATATAAAGCCTTACTAGAAGTATTTTCAATAAAACTTATATTTATCAGAATAATATCTGCTAAATATAAGGCAGTTGATCCAGTTACAGCAAAAACTAAATTCACCATAAATAATTGATAATTGCTGTTTACTTTGAAAAAATCTCTTATTTTTTGCATTGATTTGCTTTAATAATTTACGAAAATGGAAATAAACTATTCTATATTGATATTCACTTTTGGCCAGTATGGGCCAATTACGCATCTATCTCCAACTCCTATAGGGTAAGAAATTGGGAAAGCCTCGACCGAAGCAGATGTGCCAAATTTTATAGTAATTTTAGGGGAAATGTCTTTTCGTATATAAGGACTTCCTAGTAAATAAATCATTTTGAATGTAGT
>CEQD01018024.1_pt1 | contig 11246 bp, 14 predicted proteins | sample 530511 | NCBI WGS metagenome assembly CEQD01 (sample SAMEA2620230, study PRJEB7988) | marine metagenome | biome: marine biome (ENVO:00000447); feature: surface water layer (ENVO:00002042); material: "saline water (ENVO:00002010), including plankton (ENVO:xxxxxxxx)" | depth 5 m | reverse complement strand
AATCATGTTTTTATTACCTAAATTTGTTTATGTTAGATAAAAGGTTTGTTAACTTTTTGACACTTAGTCTAGGCGTGTTTGCCATCTCTTCTTGTGTTCTTAATTCATCAAATACAAAACCTAGTCCTGATGAGTATAGTAACTTAATTGGTACCCCGGTTTATGTGAAAAAAGCGCCTGCTAAAGATGTGGGTATTTATCAAAATGAATTAAATCAATGTAGAAGTGAATCCGGTATTAAAGCAAATCGCATGTCAAAAGTTGGTATCGGTGTTGGATCTTGGTGGATGTTGTCTGGCTTGTACGTAATTGCTACCGCAAGCGGTTGGTTGGCACCAATTGCTGTTACCGCCGGAACCATGGGGAGTATTGTTGGTGGCTCGACAATACTCTTGACAACTGCGACTGAAGATTATCGAGAGTACCAATCCCTTGAGAGATGCTTGGAAGGTAAGGGTCATGATGTCATTTTCTACGATACAACGAATGCCGAGAATTAATATGAAAATGCAAGATCCTATTGTTATTTTTGGGAAATGGGCAGAAGAAGGGAAGGATGTCGGTATGGAGAAAGGGCACGCCAATTCTGTCAAGGAGATGTTGGAATTTGCATGTAAAGAAAGAGCTGATTTGGGAAAAAAATTTAGCTTTTTAGATGTGGGTTGTGGGAATGGTTGGGTAGTCAGAGATATCGGAGAGAATAAATTATGTGAAAGAGCAGTGGGTATTGATGGTGCTCAACAGATGATTGCAAATGCAGAGTCTCGTGACAAAAAAAACGAATATATTCAAACAGATATTGATTCATTCTCACCATTTAAAAGATTTGACCTAATTCACTCAATGGAAGTTTTTTATTACCTAAAAAATCCTTCTAAAACGATTAAAAGAATTTGTGATAACTGGCTCAATCCTAATGGAAGGTTAATCATTGGCATTGATCGCTATTATGAAAATTTTCAATCCCATAGTTGGGAAGAAAAAGTTGGTACGCCAATGCATTTGATGAAAGAGCGAGAGTGGAAGGCCATTCTCGAAAAATCTGGACTTTTTGGAGTTAAAACATGGAGAGTAAATTCTTCAAAGGATTGGAAGGGTACTTTAGTTATAACTGGTAAGACAAAGCAATTTTTACAAAACTTGCAACGGAGATAAGCAAATGTTTAGTCATGTAATGATAGGATCGAATGATATTGAAGCATCGAGGATATTTTATGATGCAATTATGAAGGAACTTGGAGCTAAAAATGGTATTCCAAACCAGTTGAAGGGAATCACGAGGTATATGTATTTTCATAAAAAGAATATTTTTATAATTACAGAACCACTGAATGGTGAGACAGCAACTCATGGAAATGGCTCGACCTTAGGCTTTCAGGCTGACTCGACTGATATTGTAGATTCATGGCATAAAACTGGACTTGAAAATGGAGGTACCTCTATCGAAGATCCACCTGGCTTGAGAACTCAAGGACAATTTAGTTTTTACTTGGCATATTTACTAGATCCATCTGGGAACAAAATTTGCGCAATGCACACAAATTAAATAACTCGCGGTAGTATGGCAATTTGTTATGACTGATTATATAAGAACTCCTGAAGAAAATTTTTGCGATCTAATTGATTTTAACTTTTCTCCCAATTACCACGAATGGCAAGATATGAGAGTTCATTATCTTGATGAGGGCCCTAAGGATGGCCCTGTCATGTTGTTGTTACATGGAATGCCAACTTGGAGCTACCTTTATAGACATTTTATTGATCCACTCACCGATGCTGGGTATCGGTGTATTGCGCCTGATCATTTAGGATTCGGAAGGTCAGATAAACCAACAGACATACACTGGTATACGATCGCAAGGCATACTGAAGTGCTAGCATCATTGGTTATGGCCCTGGATTTAAAGAAAGTCACTCTTGTCTGTCAAGATTGGGGTGGTCCAATAGGATTGGCTCAAGCAGCCTCAATGCCTGACCGATTCGATAGATTAGTCATAATGAATACATGGCTGCACCATGATGGTTATAGTTATTGTGATAATGTAAAAAATTGGGTAGGTGCTTGGAAAGATAAAGGTTTTTTCTGCCACAAAAACCCTGATGTCGCACTGATACCTTTAATGGATGGAGGTTTTATTACCAGAAAACAATTTTATGAAAGTATTGCTCTCGGAATAAATATCGATTTATCAGAGGATCTACAACAAATGTATGATGGCTATAATGCTCCAATCAAAAACCTACCTGATGAGGCATATAATGGTTACCGTCGATTCCCATTATCTATACCTTTGAATAGCTATGAGAATGGGAATGTTGCGGCTCAAGAGATGCATTACAGGATTCTGTTAAATTGGAAGAAGAGAGTAGACTTTATTTGGGGTATTGAAGATGTAATTTTCACTGAGGATTGGGGGAGAGAGTGGTCTAAAAGAATGAATGGATCTTTCACCCCGATTGTTGGGGCAAACCATTTTCTTCAAAATACCCATGCTGAGGAAATAGTAAAGACGATACTCAACTGATAGTGAATAAATGGTTATTTCGATTCTTTTTTGTATATTGATTTTCTGGGCTTTGCAAATACTCGTCTCACCATTGGCTCAAAGTGTTCGATAGCCATATTATCGTAAGCAGGATCAAAAGAGTTTTGATCATATTTTTCACAGAATTCAGCACAGTCTTCAAAATGCTCACTATCTTTGAATTTATCTCGCATATTTTTATCGAGGCCAATGTGATCAAAAAAGTAGTATCCCTGGAAGATTCCATGATTTTTTACAATCCAATGATTTTTTTCTGAAACGAAAGGTTCTAACATCGTAGCAGCCAGATCTGCATGATTAGTGGAGGCTATTGAATCTCCAATATCATGAAGGAGAGCACAGACCACGTACTCTTCATCTCGTCCGTCTCGAAATGCCCTGGTAGCACATTGCAAGCAGTGTTCATATCGATCAATGGCCATTCCACCCGAATCTCCCTTTAAAAGCTCAAGATGCGCAAGAATACGATCTGGTAACTTACTAACGAAATCTCTCGCATGCTCCATTACGATCTCATAATCTTCAGGAGTAGATTTTGACATTTCAGTGAAAGATACTTGTTTATCCATTTTTCTCCTTTTTTTCACTTAAATAATGCGCTCATTACATAGAAAAATCAATAATCGCATGATATGGATTGATGAGTTTCTATTGCATTGATTTGGGTGATGCCTCGCAAAATTAATTGAGCCAATCTTAAATTTTTAATGTGAATTTTCAGTTTATAGACTATATTTTAGAAATAAGTGCATTAATTTGAGGTGATTTTTGAAAATAATTGATTTCGAAATTTTTCACGCTGATGCCGGGAGGTCCTTTTCTTTTCTAAAAGTTGTGACTAATTCGGAAATTGTAGGATGGTCTGAGTTCACGGGAATATCTGAGATATTACGCAGAAGGGGACTGACTGCGGTTATTGAGTCATTGCTAAATCCATTAGTAGGAAGAGATCCGCGTCATATTGAAAGAATTAGTAGCGACTTACAAACGGCTACGCGACAGTCACCATCTGGTCTAAATCATCAGGCAATCGGTGCAATTCAAAATGCTTTACTCGATATAAAAGCAAAATCACTTGAACTGCCTGTTTATGCATTATTTGGTGGACCAGTTAGGCATCGGATACCTTTGTACTGGTCACATTTTGCTCTTTATCGTCTGAGAAGGGGTTTTGAGATACATAAAAAAAAGGAGATAAAAACTCTTGATGATATGGTAAGTCATGCGCAGTGTGTGATCAATGCAGGCTATTCTGCTTTGAAGACTAAAATACATTATTTTGATTCTACTGGTGGGACCGGCTATTTCCCTTGTTTTGGAAGTGAACCGGGGGCACCAGAACTAAATTTGTCACCCTCGATGTTCAAAAATATAGTCGATCAAATGTCCTCGCTCAGGGATGCTGTGGGTGATGAGTTAGACCTTATTCTTGATTTGAATTCAAACTTCAAAGCCGATGGCGTTATTCGTATTGCCAATGCGTTGAGGGATCTGAATATAAGATGGTTAGAGATTGATGTTTTGGATGCGGATGTTCTTCGCGATATACGCGAGAAATCTCCAATTCCCATCGGTGGTTGTGAAATGATATGCTCAGCTCAAAGTTATGCACCTTTCTTTGTGAAGCGCTCTTTGGACGTGCCGTTAATAGACGTTTGTTGGAATGGGCTTTTGGAGTCAGTGAAGATTGCTAATATTGCAGATGTCTTTGATTTAAATATTTCTCCACATAACTTTACAGGGTATTTATCGACACAAATTAATGCTCATTTTTCAGCTTTAGTTCCAAATCTTGAGATAATGGAAATTGATGTAGATGAGGTTCCTTGGCTTGAAGAATTCTTCACAGAGCCTTTAAATATCGAGAACGGGGAATTGATCCTTACTGATAAGCCTGGCTGGGGGATGGATGTTAACGAAGAGGCTGTACGAAAACGACCTCCTAGAATAGATATTGGCTAATCTTTCCTTCTTTTGAGGCTGTGTAAATTTGCCTTTGCCTATATTTTGTAACCGCGTTTCTGTAATTCAACAAAATTTAGTATCAAAAGTGTTAATGCCACGAATCTCAAGCCAATCATACTCAAGGATGCGAGTGTGAGATCTCGCAAATTGTCCAAGATATACATCTCAAAATCACTCCATATTAAGCAACTAACAACAACAATAGTAAAAGCATTAATTTGCGGGAAAAACTTTCTGGTGTAGAAAGATGCGAAATAAATACCCGCGACAACCAAAAAGAGACTAACTCTCATTATAAAGAGAAAATCAGTAATCTCGCTTGATAGGAGCTTATGCTCTGCTCTAGAAATCATATGGTATTCAGGAAAGAATGAGACAACAACGATTCTAATAATCCAGATTGCCAATATTAAAAGCACTCGTGTTATAAATCGATTATAGAACTGTTCTGAGGTGGAACTAATGGTATGTTCTTGACTTTTGCCAAGTAAGGCGTCGAGCTCCGGCTGTGTAATTCTTGATCGGTCAATCATAGATCTTCTCCTCAAGTTACCGAGGCTAGTGTATTTCTATTAAATTGTGTTTGTCAAATAATTAGCGTTGCAATCAAAAAAACTCATGTTTTTCAGACATTTAACTAGAAATACTTGCAATATTTTCTATTTATGGTTTTCTTTTAACAGATGTGCGGCACCGTGAAGATCGTTGTTCGGTGGAGATGTGCCAAAGAGTCTGTCTTTCATTCCACCATAGACTTCTCTGTTAGCACCAAGTCGAGATAATGTTTTTGCTTTCTTGATTGCTTCAGGAAGTAAATGTTCAATTTCAAAGGTATCTGAAACAATTCCCGCAGTTTTTGCATCAGGACCCGTCCAACGTCTTGCTAATTGAACCGTTTCAAAGAAGACATTCGCGGGTAGTTTATGTTTGAACAATGCAATTTCAGGATCCGGAATTATCATGCCAATTTCAATTTCGTTAGCACACATAAAACCTCGATCTTTTCGCATGTATCTCACATCGTGGGTAAGTGCCAACATAAAGCCTGCCCCAAAAGCGTGCCCATTAATGACACAGACAGACGGTATAGATAATGAAATGATTCGACCCATGAGTGTCATGAACTCTGTCGTAAATGCAGATCGATCATTTGAGGGAGCTGATTTAATCCAGTCTAAATCCAGTCCATTTGAAAAGAACTTTGGATCAGATGATGAGGTAACAAGTGCCGCTGGACCCTTAGAGGCCTCAATTTCATCGATCACCGAACTAATTTCCCTCACAAGATTCGTATTCCAACGATTCTCACCATTATCCAGTGTGAGGTGAAATACTTCTTCGTCTTTTGTTAATTTAATCATATGGCAAAATGTCGAGTTTTTACCGCATGCTTCTCAAGTTATTTGTCAAATTCAGATCGCCACTTGATCAGCCAATCATGCCCATATTCTTCCGCTCCTCGAAAGACAGCATGAGTAATTATGGTTGGTATAATTAGAGACAAATGGAGAATGATACTTTTCCAAATACTATATCCTCCAAGAATTCCACCCCAATAAGCCGCTATTAATGCGAAGAACGCACTCCACATTACAAACAAAACTATCATAAAGTATGCTTGCAGACTCCGGTCTGGGAGGTATTTTAACGGATTTATTTTTGCATCCATAACAACGCTCCAACTATCATGAACTCCTAGTAAAAATTTTTTTAATAAATTCATTTTTTTACCCTCTGTATAATTTTGGACAACATTATTTTTATTATTGGATAAATATACACAAAAAGTAACATTATGGATGCACTATATGCAAGTGTGGGACCTTAAGGCTTTTTTTACGTATGACATTTAGTGTATTGGAGATCACATATTGTTTTTCGCGATTTTTTTTATTTTGATTGTTTTAGCACCTTCGCTTTGGTTGAAGTACACGTTTAAAAAAAACGACCATATTCTATCTGAGATGCCCTTTAATCCGAAAGAATTGGGTGATCAAATACTTGATGAATTGCAGATAAATGGCGTTGCATTTGAAACAACAAAAACTTTTGATCATTACGACCCAGAAAAGAAAAGCGTTAGACTAATCGGCGATAGATTTGAGAGAAAAAGTCTCACCGCTATATCTATTATTTGCCACGAGATAGGGCATGCAATTCAAGATCATGAGAATTACAAGCCCCTTAGACAGAGAACAGAAATTATCAAAAAAACATCTTGGTTATCTCGCTTATCGAATACATTAATGTTATTTGCAGTGCCCGGAGTTCTTGCTACAGGCGCATATTCCCTTTTAAAAATTTGTGTGATCATTATTTTGATTTCCACTTTGATAGGGCTATTCACTCACCTAATAACACTTGAGGTTGAGCTTGATGCAAGTTTTAATCGGGCAATGCCAATCATTGAGGATAAGATCCCGCAGACTTACCATAGTGCATGCAGATCAGTCTTGAGAGCTGCTGCATTCACCTATGTAGCAGGTGTTTTTGCGAATGTTTTTTCATTTAGATATCTTTGGATACTATTAACAAGGGCTGTTTGATAAACTCTCGGTTTATATGGAATTATTAATTTCTAACCCCGAAATGCTTTGGGTCATAACGGTTTTATATGATCTGCTCCTAGCTTCTCTCTTATTTTATTTTTTTGGAAAGGAAGGTCTATATCTAGCAATTGTTCTCGGCATTGTTTTGAGTAACTTGCAGGGAGGTAAAGTGAGTGATGTCGTAATTTTCGATCGAACTTTTACAGTTAGTATGGGCGCGATAATGTACTCTGGGATTTACTTTGCTACCGACCTTTTAAGTGAAAAATATGGGCGAAAAGAGGCAAATAGAGCTGTAATCTTGGGCGCTGTTGCGAACATTGCGGTAATGCTTACTCTTGTTCTAAGTACGTTTTTCCTTCCATCTGACGTAGCGGAATCTGCTGATGAGGTACATGATGCAATTTCAACACTGGCGATTTACTCTCCAATTTTTGTAATTGGATCTATCACTGCCTATTTAATCAGCCAGTTATTTGATGTTTGGGTCTTTCATAAAATTAAGTCGATCACTGGAGATAAGATGTTGTGGTTAAGAAATAATTTATCGACACTCTTGTCTCAGGCATTGGACACCTTTATCTATACTTTTGTTTGGGTGCTCGCGGGGCAGCTTGATTTTTCAACTGCTGCAGCAATCGCTGTTTCAAAATATATCTTTAAGTTTGTCATTGCGCTCATTGATACTATTTTTATATACATGCTTAGGAATATTAAACCGAAGAGCACATTGGTTAATTCAAGTTGATTACAAATCTGGGACTGTTTTAGACGGCCATCCTCATGTCATTTTCGATGCATTCATCAAGAAGCTCTAGCAATGCTCTCCTTGATTTAATTTTAGTTCCGACGAATGCAGACATATTTAGATTTTTAAAATTTTGTGTAATTTCGGAGATGTTTGACTCCATTGATTCAATTTTGATTACGGTATCATAAAATCCGGCTTCCATTGCATCGCTCGGAGCATATAATTCTGCATTGATAACGCTTCTATTGAAGTAGTTTAATGGGATTCTGTAACGAGCAAGTTCAATTCCAAAGTCATGCATTGTCATTCCAATCAGTGTTTCATTTAAGCCTATTTTGAACTGTCCTTGGACACCAACACGATAGTCGCAAGCAAGCATCAAAAAAGCCCCCATCGCGATACAATGACCCGTTGATAGTCCTATCACAGGTGTTGGAAACGACAGAATACGCCTCGCAAATTTTGAGCCTCTACTTGTCAGTTCGAGAGCCTCTTTTGGACCTTTTGATAGTTCTTTTAAATCAAATCCACCTGAGAAAAGACCATCTCGGCCTTTTAAAATTATAATCGCTTTCTCTTTTTCAGCTATATCAAATGTTTCATTTAGTTGATCGAACATCGAATGTGATAAGACATTAGCTTTTCCATCATCCATAGTGATTTCAGCAACTTTTTCATTTATGTTGAGCGTAACTATATCTGTCATTTCAATTCACTTTTTTTGAAAATATATCCTTGAGGTTAATGTATTTTCTTTATTACTGTCAACGAGCACTGCCTTCTACTTATAATAAATTAACGATGCAATTTTTTATTCTGGAGTCTTTGCTAATGAAGTTAAAAGTAGCACTCATTAGGAGTTTTTTGATGAGTTTGTGGATATTAGTTTTCCTCAATCAGGTTTTTGAATTTACAAATTTTTGGAAACTTCTGTTTAATGTTTTGGGTTTGGTTATCTTAATAGCGCACCTCATCGAATATTTTGTAATCAAATCGAAAATTACTGATGTAAGTCAGCGAGGACGATATCACTTTTTTATGATAATTATATTTGGCGCAGCGTATTGGTGGCCTCTGATAAGAGCTCAGAGGCCAGGAAAATAAAATTTGCTGCAGCAATCAAATTAGCTTGGTGGCCATAAGGATCAAACTTACGATAGAGCCAGCCCAAATTAAAGTTCTTAGATAAGCAATTCCAGCACCATAGCAAATTACATAGGCGACTCTGAAAACTAGCCACGAAGTTGCCTCTCTTTCAATATTAACCTCTAAAATTAAGGCGAGGGTTGCTAAAGTTAAGAAAATTGGAAGACTTTCCATAAGATTTCTGGCTGCATTCTTTAATCTTTTCACAACCGGAGCGAATTCGACATCTTTATCCCTGTTTGAAGCAAGATAAGCTAGATTTTTGGTATTTAGCATGGTTGGTAGGAGTGTTTGAAGAAGTGCTAAAGCCATAGCAACAATTATTAATTCAGTCATTTTTCACCTTCTTTATTGTTTTACTCGACGATTTCTGCAGAAAATACTATTTTTATTAAAAAGCTATTGCTCATTGTAAACAAAATATTAAGTGTAGTTAATTGCATCTTTTTACTGAAGGCAATATTTGTTGATTGATGAATCAATTAGTGAGATATTCTTTGTCAATAATAATTAAAAAAAGAGACTTAGAGGGGTGCATAAATGAAAACAAAAGCAGCGGTTGCATTCGAATCCGCAAAACCATTAGAGATTGTTGAAGTCGACCTTGATGGGCCTAAAGCTGGAGAAGTGCTAATAGAGGTGAAGGCCACGGGCGTTTGTCATACTGATGCATTTACACTCTCTGGTGAAGACCCAGAGGGTGCTTTCCCTGTAATTTTGGGTCATGAGGGCGCTGGCGTTGTTGTTGATGTTGGTGAAGGAGTTAAAGATTTAAAAAAAGGTGATCATGTTATTCCTCTGTATACGCCTGAGTGCATGACGTGCGACTTCTGTCTAAATCCAAAAACAAATTTATGCCAGTCAATTCGAGTGACGCAAGGAAGAGGTCTGATGCCAGATGGCACAAGCCGTTTTTCTTTAGATGGCCAAGAGATTCTTCATTACATGGGATGTTCAACTTTCTCAAATTATACCGTTCTGCCTGAAATAGCGGTCGCAAAAGTCAGAGAGGACGCGCCATTTGATAAGATCTGCTACATTGGATGTGGTGTCACAACTGGCATAGGGGCTGTCGCCTTCACTATGAAGGTTGAGCCAGGGTCAACTGTTGCAGTTTTTGGGTTGGGAGGAATAGGTCTCAATGTGATTCAAGGTGCAAGAATGGTTGGCGCTACTCGAATCATTGGAATTGATTTAAATGATTCTCGAAAAGAGATCGCTACTCAGTTTGGAATGACAGATTTTATTAATCCTAATAATGTTGAAAATGTTGTGGATTACATAATTGATATTACTGGTGGAGGCGTTGATTATAGTTTTGAATGTATCGGAAACGTTGATGTCATGAGACAGGCCCTAGAGTGCTGTCATAAAGGATGGGGCGAAAGTTGTATTGTGGGTGTGGCTGGTGCTGGTAAAGAGATTTCTACGCGTCCGTTTCAACTGGTTACAGGCAGATCATGGCGAGGCACGGCTTTTGGGGGTGCTCGTGGTAGAACAGATGTGCCTCGGATTGTTGATTGGTATATGGAAGGTAAACTTAACATCGATGATTTAATTACTCATAAAATGCCTCTTGAGCGGATCAATGAAGCTTTTGATTTGATGCATGAAGGGAAAAGTATTCGATCGGTGGTAGAGTATTAGGTAAAAAGATTAATGTTGAAAGAATTAAGTTCTGTAAAAAGTTTTGGTGGATTTCAAAAGCGATTTCAACATTACTCTGATGTTTTGAGTTGCTATATGCACTTTTCAATATACATCCCATCGACTTCTGGGAGAGAGAAAATGCCTGCGATATATTGGCTCTCTGGATTAACTTGTACCGATGAGAACTTTGTTACAAAGGCTGGCGCCCAAAAGTACGCCGAAGAGAATAAAATAATTTTGATTTGCCCAGACACAAGTCCAAGAGGCGATTCGATTCCAGACGATGATAAAGCTGCGTATGATTTTGGTTTAGGTGCGGGATTTTATTTAAATGCGACTGAGTCCCCATGGTCTGAAAATTACCGGATGTATGACTATATTGTTTTTGAGTTACCCGCTGTTATTGAATCTTTATGTCCCGTGGACCCATCCAGAGTATCGATCTCTGGGCATTCGATGGGAGGACATGGGGCTCTGACAATTGGTTTGAGAAATCCTTCAAATTATTGCTCTATATCAGCCTTCTCGCCCATATGTGCGCCATCAAGTTGTCCATGGGGGAGAAAAGCACTCTCTGGATATCTTGGTGGTGATTATGAGTCAAACAAATCTAGCTGGGCTAATTATGATGCGGTTGAA
>CEQD01016561.1_pt1 | contig 11286 bp, 17 predicted proteins | sample 530511 | NCBI WGS metagenome assembly CEQD01 (sample SAMEA2620230, study PRJEB7988) | marine metagenome | biome: marine biome (ENVO:00000447); feature: surface water layer (ENVO:00002042); material: "saline water (ENVO:00002010), including plankton (ENVO:xxxxxxxx)" | depth 5 m | reverse complement strand
ATGATTACTGCTTCTACAAATTCGCCGTGGCCTCTTTCAAGGTCGTGCAAGTATTCTTTACGAACCCAGCATTTAAGATATGGAACATTAGCAACAAAATTCAAGACACAACCTCCCCCTTGTTAGTATGTTGTATTTATTTAAAATTTTATCTTGTGGTGATTAAAGTGTTAATTTGACTTGCGTTTTTTTCTGCCGGCGCAGTGTGCTTTTTGTGAAAAACCTTTGGGATTTGAACAGTTAATTGATTTCTTGTATTTTTTAGACCACTTTTCTAATATTATCTCTGCAATTTTCATTACACTGTTTTAAATTTATTTCTGATTGTCCATGAAAACCAGTTTACTTTGCTTTGAAACTTCATGTAAATTTTTGTTGAATCTGCTTTTAAAGGCAGTTTGTATGGTACATTTCTTTGTCTGTTTCTTATTTTCATTTTTTCCTTGCTTTTGTTTTCTTTTTCATTGAATTTATGTATTTACGATATACAGCCGCTGGTCCTGATTTGCCTGCCGCTCTTGCTCTTTGCTCCATGGCAACAGCCGCTTGTATTTTGTGTGCGTGTGATCTACCCGATTTTCTTATTTTAGACACACTGGATCTTGCTGTGGCTTCATCTTTAAACCCCAATCCATGTATAGTGCCTTTAGGATTTTCATCTGTGTATAGGTCACTGTGTTTTTTTGAATTTTTTTTCTGTCCTTTTTTACGTGGTATTCTTTTGCCTTCGGTAATAAATTCGAACGCTCTCATTATTTTTTCTTCTTTTTAGTTGCAACGTTAATTGCTTTGCCACGTCTATCTGGATTTGGATCTTTTCTTCTTTTTCTTCTAGCCGCCGATGCCCTGCCTTTTTTTCCTAAGGCTCTTGCTTTTGCTAACGGTAAACACTTTGGTTTACCTTCACGGTCTGATTTACCTCCGCATGATCCTCTAATTTTACCGCCAGGACCCATGCGTACCCATTTTTGTTTAAACCATTTTTTAAGATTTTCGTCTAATGATTCGTGTAGTACAAGATTGTAACAATTTACACAGAAGTCTACGTGTTCTCTTTTTACACAATTAGGCACACGTTTTCCGAACATGGTCTTCATGCCCTTCTTTTCGTAGCCTTTCCAACAACGTGTTCCTTCTATTATGTCGTTAAGTTTCATTACTTCTTCTTGCTGTTGCCCCAATTAGCCGCGCCTTTTTTACGACACTGAACTAGAGCACCAGAGGCGTAAGCCGAAGGCCAAACTTTGTATCTTGCTTTTACTTTGTGATAGCAGGCATCTTTCTTTTCTGCTAGTTTTTCGAATTCTTCTTCTGTGATTTCTTTACCAATTGATTCTTCTAAAGATGTGAAAGATTCTTTTTTCTTTTTGTTATGCTTGTCTTTAATTTTGCCAATCTCTTCTGCACTGGCACCTTTTCCAGCGGCACTTTGAATCTTTTGCATTCCGTCTTTGCCGTATTTTTTAACACCGGCTCGGTACATTATTCCAGATTCGTCTGTGTCTGTATCAATCTTTTTTTTTAATTGTTCGCTTAATTTATTTTGAAGTGATGCTTTATAATCTTCTTTTGCTGGAGTATCACAGCCTGGATGACAGTTACAATTTGGAGTGCAATTTCCATTACATCCACAATTTTTATCACAGTCACAAGCCATTGATTCTGCAACTGTTTCTTTAGTTTCATCCATCATTTCGTATTCCATGTAATGAAATACAGAACTCAAATAGTCACTTGCTTTTGTGATCTTTGCCGCTACCCAACCTTCTAAACCTTTTTCTTCTGAAACATTTTTTAAAAGTTCGTGTAGTTTGATAGAATATTTTGCTGATTTGTATAGATCAGATTTTGCCATTTGCACTTCATGGTCTTGCTCTACTCTTTGAGCCAAATCTGCTAAACCTTCTTTTAATTCATCGTGTTTCATATGTGTATTTACCTTTTTAATGGCCCGCCAAATATGCTTGTACCTTTCATGTCCAATGCATTATCTTTGGGTGTTTGTTTTTTAATTTTAGGCAGGTTTGGTGCTTTAGTGCCTGACTTACCTGGTGTACCTGTGTATGATTTTTTGAATCTATCTGGCCCTATTGCAATGTGTGGAGATACCACAGTAGCAATACTACCAGCACTTGTGGCACCTGCTGTTGCGTACTCTTTTAAATTAATTGTTACTATTTCAGTGATCTTCATACTACTATTTATTTTTCATTAGTTTACTTGCACGTTTGCTGATTGAATATTTTGCGTGTGGTACTTTCAGGTTTTTCTTCCCGTATATGGGGCCTATCTTGTGTTTATACACTAATAATTCAGGATCATAGCCATAGTGATGATCATAACGTTTCTTAATTTTGCTGAACTCTTTAAATCGCATACAGTTACTTATCTGTACTAATTTGTTTGTTCTAGATAGTAATCTAAACCGTAGCGTCTTTTTATAATTTTTTCTAGTCGATCTGCTACAATTCTAGTGTAGTATTCTTTGTTGTTTCTTGGATCTCTTATTGCTTCGCGTCTGGCTCTTTGAAAACATCTAGTGAGTTTTCTCTTCACTATTTTTTACGCCCAGATTTCATGTTTGCACACCAGTGATACATTTTAGCACGTTCTCCTGATGCGTTTTTGGCTTTTTTACGTAAACTAGATACAGAACCTTTGCAACTAGCACCAGCACGTTTTACTCTGCCTGGTCTAGATTTACCTTTTACTTTGCCATCTGCAAAATTTTCTTTTACTATGTCTACTATGTTCATTTTCTCAATGAAGGTGGATAACCTTTTTTGTCTAATTTAAAACCCATTTTTTTTGCTTGTCTTTTTGTTTCTCCAGGCTTTACATCAACAGTTGTATTTTGTTTTGTGATTATTCCAACACCTGCCGCTTCTTCTCTATAAGCAGAAAAATTTTGTTTAAGATTCTGTGCAGTTCTTTCGAATTTGTGATCCTTGTGTTTGAATCCAACGCCTCCTGCTGACTCCCATTTGTCAATGTTTGTGCCATAATCGTCAATTAAAATATTTGGTGTACCATCTGCTTGTTTGGCATACTTGGCTTTGTCATATGTGATGATTACTTGCTTTGGTGCAAAAGCAACTAAATTTTTCTTAACCCAGGCTTGTTTGCTTGGCTCCACTCTTGGATCGCCAGGCATAGGTGAACTTAAAATGCTGTATGAACCTTTTACGTCTTTTATGATGTTTAATAAATTATCTGCGTTGGGTGTCTTTTCTAAATTGATCCAAAAGTCTTTTGTTTGTTTAATTTTTTCTAAACCTGCGTCAATATTTTTTATATCTCTGAAAGTTTTTACTCCCATCACATCTGCCCATGCTTTGAAGAAGTCCACAAGTACGCCATCCATGTCTACATAGATTTCTGTCCGTGGATTTATTTTGGTCATATCAGCATTATACAACCTTGTGTTGTTTTTGTCAACTGTGTTACCAATTTCCAAAAAACGCATGATTAACCAAATCCAAAATGTGTTACTTCAGGATATTTTGCAAGAATGTTACGAGCCAATTCGTTATGGACTTTGACTGATGTGTTCATCCAGCCTTCTGGTTTTCCACCAGAAATCATTGTTGGCCCGCCAGGATTTTTGTCTACTGTGGTTGGTATTTCTTTAGAAGGTTTGTTAATATTTTTTTGTAACCATTGTGTTGTTCTAGCAATAAATTCTTTTGCTGGTACTGGTGATGCTTCTTCAAAATTTGGATCGTAGCCTAAACCATCTAAAAACATTCGCATACTTGCGTTGCTCATGTAAGGACTTTCAACACTTGGATCATCTGCATATGAATCAGGAAAGGTCCAAAGTTTATCATCTTTTGGATGTTTGTGGTAGGCATTCATTGAAGCGCCTTCTGTAATAAAGTCTTTTGCTCTCATTACTTTTTCTTAATCATTGACTTAGGCACAGTCAATGTGTTATCTGCATCATCTTTTTGTTCCAACTTTGCTTGTACAAAATCAAATAATTTTAATGCAAATTCTTTGTTTTCTTTTTCTTCCGCTGTGTTTGCCGGTTGTAATTCTATTTGTTTTTCAATTTGTACAACTTTGCTGTTTAAAAATTGTAACACATCTGATTTAAATTGTGCATCTATATCTGCGTCTTCAGTTGTTGGAGTGTTCATTTTTATTGTGAACTTATCACCTTCAAAGTCTACATCTTTGCCTGTTACCAACTTATACATCTTAGCCAACAGTCTATTATCGTATTCTGGTCTTCCATGTCCTTTTTGAGGTTCTTGAATTTTGTTTGCTAACATTTGAACAAATGCTGATTTGTCCATACGCATTTCGCCTTCGTTTGTGTCTTGTGACATACCTTTGTTTTTTCTGTTTACGTAGTAGTCACTCATTTTGCCATAGCCATGTCTCCATGCCATTTGACGCAATCTTGTGTCATCAAAATCTTTAAATCTGTCTGCTAAATCTTTGTCTGACATATTAGCAAGTTTTTCTTTGTGTTTGATAATACTTGCTGGCATTCTTTCGTCAACTTGATCTTCTGCTCTTAAAGAAGAAAGTTTGTAGCCTTTTGCTAGATATTCATCTTTTTTTTCGACAGGTACTAAAATTGTTTTACCATCTTTGTGTACATAAACTTTCTTTACATCTGCGCCTACTCTTTTCAAGTCTTGCATTGAAACTGGTTCTTCTGCAACATTTTTTTGATGATCTTCCCAAAAATCTCCAGCCATGTCAATTACATTATTGTAAGTGTCAACAAATTCTTCCATGTCCATTGACTGTGCATCATCCGCCATGTCTTTGTATTTTTGTACGTCATTTATTCCATAAAGTTTATCAAAACTTTTAATATGCGGATAATGACCTTCTTCAATTGAATTTTCTGATTTAATACCTTTTGAATGTGCCCAAGCATCTAATTCTGCTTTACGTTTCATTACTGCACGTTTAGTTTCAGGGTCTCTTTGTTTAGGATCGTTTTGAATTTTTTGTAAATCTTTTTTTAATTGGCGGTAATGAACTTCGTCTCTTGGTTCATTATTAACCTTAAATTCAACAAATAAATCTCTTAACTTCATTTTTTACGTCCTCTAAATCCTAATGATCCTTGCAAATATGGTCTACTGAACCACAGTTTAAACCAATCTGGATCACCTGGTTTTAAGCCTAACTTACGTTCTTTCTGCTTTAAAGCAGTGGCAGTATGACTCACATTTTGATCTTCCACCGTGGAAGTTTGAGAGTCAATGCCTGCTAATTTTTTAAGTGTGCCTATATCCATACGTATTTATGCTGGTTGGCCCATGGGTTGGGGTTTCTTTTGCACTGCTTCATAGCCCATTGCTTTACGTACATCCATGTACATTTTTGTTGCTAATTTCTTTTCACCTGGCACATTGTTAATAAAAGTTTGTAAGTCACCACGTGCCGCAAAATCACGCATTTTAGAAGCACTCATGCCTCTTGCACCATCTACTTCAGGATCTCTTTCTCCAGCACTTACAATATCAATAGAATCAAAATTGTAATCTGCACCATTGTATTTGTTCAATAAGTCATTGAATGATTCAACTCTATCACTGCCTGCAACATATATTATTTTGTTGTAACCCATAGATTCTAATTTCTTCATTGCATCAATGATCGTTCGCACATTATCATCGCCTACTGTAACTCCTTGAAAGAAGTTTGTAGCATACATTTTCTTTTGTGCAAAATTAAGCGGGTCTTTTTGATTATTTTGTGTGTGAGTTAGAAATAAAAATGGATCACCATTTTGTTGTTTTATTGTGTCTATAATTTTTTGATGTCCTATTGTGATAGGGTTCATTCGCCCAAAGGCAAATACAGCAGTTTTATCTGGTGCTTCTACTATTTCTAATATACGCATTACTCATCCTTATTTTCTTTTTCTGTTTCAATTATTTTGTCCATCAACACTTGTTTATCATCATCGTTGATTGCATTTTCTTGACGAGCAGGTACGTTAAATTTTTTAAAATATTCATTACAAGCCAATTCAATCATTGGTCTCATTCTATCAGTTTTGCCTTTTGTCTTAAATTCATCTATTACTGGAAAATAATTGCGTCTATAAAAATCATTATCGTTGGTCATGAATGCATGAATATCATCAATTATATCATAATCTATTTTGCTTTTAGGATGAACGAAATCTTCTGCTCTCATATTACCACTTTCTGCAAGACCAATATCTTGCTTTTGTTCTAGGTCCTGGATTTGAACAGTTGTGTCTTGCTCTAAAACTTCTACGTCTTGCAGGATTAGATTTTTTAATTCTCATATTAGGATCACCAAAGTTTACTTTTTTAATATTTTTTGTTTTTGGATCTCTTACATAAACTTTAAACTTTTTGACATCACCTTGCATTGGTTTGCCTAATTTTACTTTTCTACCTCTGTACTCTGCTTCATCTAAATTTTCATCTTCATTGTACCACATATCACCGTAGGCTTCAAAAAAGTCGTCACCTTCATATGTTTCTTCATCAGGATCGTTATCTGATACTTCTATAACAAAATCTTTTGTGCCTAATTTGTTGTACAATAGTTCTAAATCTTCTGCTAAATCATCTGATTCTAATTGATCAAGTTGTCTGTGTAATTCAACTGCAAGTACATTATTACCTTTATCATCTTCGAAAGTTACATACTTGGTTTCGGCTTCTAACAATCCAATTGTGCTTAAATTGATTGCTGTGTTAATTTCGTCTTCTGTAAATGGTGTGTCTTTTACTATGTTAAAATAATGATGCATATTAATGATTCAACTTTATACTGTTAATTGTTCCGTCTGTGTACACTACATGAGCTCTAATCCATACAAAATTACCTGTAAAGTTGTACATAAAAGAACCTGTACTGCCATCAGTGCCACTGTTATATTCTACGTTTTCAATATCAAAGTAATCAGCCTCAACAGGTTCAACTGCTAGTGTGGCTTGCAATTTAATTGTTCCAGATACTCCAGAAACGTTAATTTGAACCGTATGTAATCCATCGGATCTACCGTAGTATCCATCACCTTTAAATTTGCTACCTACAACAGTCTCAGATGTGCTATCACCTGGATGTGTTGTTGCTGATAATATTGTTTCGCTACTTGCTGGCATATGCTTATTTATTTAGGTTTTAAAAGAACGAGATTAACTCTGTTGCAGTAATTTGACTGCTTTTTGCGGTATTAAATGCAGTTTCTTGTCTTTGACAGCAATAGTAACTTGTCCACCATTCTTTAGTTCACCAAATAGCAACAATTTTGCCATTGGTTTCTTGATGTCATTATCTATCACCCTTTGCATAGGTCTTGCACCCATCTTACTGTCATAGCCTTTATCTACTAGATAATCTATTGCTTCATCTGACAGAGTTACTTCAACTTTTTTCTCTTTCAGAGTATTTTTCAATTCTAACATAAACTTGCCAACAATCTTAATCAGCACATTTTTGTCTAGTTTTTTAAACACAATCACGCCATCTAACCTGTTTCTAAATTCAGGCGCAAAGTATGTTTTCATATCTTTATCATCATACTCTATTGTTGTACTTGCATTGAAGCCCATTACATTTTTCTCTAGTTTATCAGCACCAAGGTTTGTAGTTAAAAACAGTGTGATATTTTTACAGTCTGCTGTTTTACCATTGTTACCAGCAATACTTCCTTCATCCATTATTTGTAAAAGAATCTGCGAAACATCTGGGTGTGCTTTTTCTATTTCATCTAATAGTAATACACAGTTTGGATTTTCTTGAATCTTTGTAATTAATTGTCCTGTGTTTTCTTCAAAGCCTACATAACCTGGAGGAGATCCAATTAATTTAGATACCGAATGTTTTTCTTGATATTCTGACATATCAAATCTCACTAATTTTACTCCTAATTGATTAGATAATTGTTTTGCTGTTTCTGTTTTACCACATCCAGTTGGACCCATTAACACAAAAGAGCCAATCGGTTTGTTATCACGTTTTAGTCCAGCCTGAGCAATCATAATTTTATCTACAATTTGTTCAATGGCATCATCTTGTCCATAAACAACTTTTTTCATATTTTGCATCAAGTTTGCAACATTAGAACTTTCTTTTTGTTGTACAGTTTCTAATGGCATTTTAGTCATGTTAGAAAGTTCAAGTTCAATACTTTCTTTGTTAATATTTCTGTCTGTATTGTCTTCTCTTAAATTTAATCTACTACACGCCAAATCTATTAAATCAATTGCTTTATCTGGCAATTTCTTATCTGTTTGATATTTTACACTCAAATCGATTGATGCTTGAATAGCCTCATCTGATATTTGTGTTTTATGAAACTCTTCATAGTATTTTTTTATACCATGCATAATATCTTTTGTTACTGCTGAACTAGGTTCGTCCACAGTAACACGTTGGAATCTACGCATCAATGCTCTGTCTTTTTCAAAATATTTTCTATATTCTTCCCAAGTGGTTGATGCTACAACTTTAACTTCTCCTTTAGATAGGACTGGTTTTAATAAATTTGCTAGGTCATTTGCACTAGAACCACTGCCAGTAGATCCTGCTCCAGATATATTATGTGCTTCATCTATAAACACAATAGTCTTGCCTTTTTTCTTTAAGGCACTTAAAACTGTTTTAAATCTTTCCTCAAAATCACCTCTGTATTTAGAACCAGCCAACATTGCACCAATATCTAAATTGTATACTTCATAAGGCTTTAAAAATTCTGGACAAGTTTTGTTGTGTATGTTTAATGCTAAACCTTCTGCTATTGCAGTTTTACCCACACCTGGTTCACCAACAAGTATTACGTTGTTTTTCATTCTTCTGCCCAAAGACAGTGCAATAGAATCTAATTCAAATTCTCTACCTATAACAGGATCTATTTTTTGTTTCTTTGCTTGGGTGTTTAGATTTGTTGTAAACTGACTTAATGCTCTATTGGCAGTTGTTGGATCAACGTCTTCGTCTTGTATCTCACTTATTTCGCTGTGCAAATATTCCTGAAATTTATCTTTTTCTATTTCTGCTTTGTAAACAAAATAATATGCCCAACTTTTCTTTTCACTCATTATACTTAAAAACACGTCAGCGATATCAATTTGACTTCTACCACTAAACAACACCTGTGTAAATGCTCTATTAAGCACACGTTCAACAGAGGTTGTTTTCTTTGGTTTGTATTTTAAAGTGCCTTCTTTTACTTTGATATCATTTAATTTTGTTTTCAAATATGTTTCTAAATTGTCTTTAATTTCTTCGTAATTGGAACCAAAACCTGTAATCATGTTCTGAAACTTATCTGTACACAACATTGCATATAACAAATGTTCAAGTGTTACGTATTCATGTTTCAGTTTTTTAGCAACAGATACTGCTTTATCGAATACTGTCTGTAAATCGTCGTTTGGTTCAACCATTTTTAATTTTTTCTAACTTCCTTTGTTTTTCTCTTGCGAGTTGTAATTTTAATTTGCTCACTCTAGTGTCGAATGTAATTCCGTCCAAATGATCAAATTCATGTAAGAAGATTCTGGCTTCAAAATCTTCTAGTAACATTGTAACATTTTTTCCTTCAATGTCAAGAAAATTCACTTCAATTTTGTCTGGTCTCTGCACATACAAAAATAGATTTGGGAAACTTAAACATCCTTCAACGCCTAATTTGGTTGTTGCACTTACCTTTTCTATACTAGGATTAATTACTGCAAAAGGTTTACCAGATTCTGGCTTCATAACAAATATTCTGCCATTATACTCTACTTGGTTTGCGGCTAACCCAACACCGTTAAACTTAATCATATCCGATATCATTTCTTGTGCCAATTTTGGAGCATCTTCTTTTTCAAAATTAAATGCATCTACTTTGCGTTTTAAAAAATCATTTGGGTCTTTAATTAGTTGCATCTTTAATTTTCCTTATTAAATTTAATACTTCTTTATCATGAATATCAGGTATATGTGCATTTACAGTGATGTAAATATTTCCTCTACCTCTATTATATAATCTTGGCAATCCATGTTCGTGAATGCTCATCACTGTTCCAGTTTTACAACCTTTAGGAATATTAATGTTTAAACTTTTTCCATCTAAAGTTTGTATTGGGACCTTAGTTCCTAATATCATTTCAAGTGCATTTACACTTATTGTTTTGTGTAAATCACTTCCATTTCTTTCCCATTCAGGGTGTCTATCTATAACAACTTTACAAAATAAATCTCCTCTAGGAGCATCTTTGTGAAGATTATCACCTAGTCCTTGAAATCTAATTGTACTATTGCCTTCTACTCCTTTGGGTAAATCTATGTTAACACTTTGTTCTTTACCATTGCTTAATCTATAAGTTGCAATTAAAGTTTTTCCTTGCATAACATCTTGTAAACTTATACTCGCTCTGATGTTTATATTTCTATTTCTTTTAGGTGCACGTTGTCTGTGAAAAGGTCCACCACCTCCAAAAAATGAATCAAATATATCATTTACATTTCCAAAGTTAAATTCTTGATATTGCTGATTACCACCAGGTTGTCTTTCATATGGATTGGCTGTGCCAAATCTATCATAGTTAGTTTTCTTTTGTGGGTCTTTTAGTGTTTCGTAAGCCTCGTTGATTTGCTGAAACTTGTTTGCATCTCCGCCTTTGTCAGGGTGATACTGCATGGCTTTTTTCTTATAAGCCTTTTTCAGTTCTGTTTCTGATGCGTTTCTATTGACGCCGAGGATAGAATAATAATCCATACTATATTATATAATGACTCTCACCAAAAAGTCAAGTCCTATGTACTATTTAATATTTTTTGGATTACCTTATTTTTTACCGTTTGGCAAATTGGCACCTGGCTTACCAACATACAATCCAAAGAATGCCGCGCCGGCACCTACTATTGTTGATATAAACATTGCTTGAGCATTTGATGGATCAGTCAATGTCATAAACCAAGTGATCGACTTATAAAAAGCATAGATGTAAGCCAACATTATAAGTCTTGGAATTAATCTAAATTTATCAAGTATACCAGCAGTCTTGTTGTACCACGTAGGTGCTTCATCACCTGTCTTTGGTACTAAATCTTCTTTTGGTACTTCGTACTCTTTTGAAACTTCTTTTACTTTTATTTTTTGTTCAGACATTATTTTAACCCCGGTATTTTAGCATTTGTTTTTCTGTGTCCACGCCATGCTACCCAGCCACCTAATCTTAATGAATAGTATGCTAGATAATTCATTACATAGAATCCGTTAACGTTTATATTGATATCACGGAAAATTTCATCTGCTCTTTTTTGTGTAAGTTTGTCCATTGT
>CEQD01086011.1_pt1 | contig 11329 bp, 9 predicted proteins | sample 530511 | NCBI WGS metagenome assembly CEQD01 (sample SAMEA2620230, study PRJEB7988) | marine metagenome | biome: marine biome (ENVO:00000447); feature: surface water layer (ENVO:00002042); material: "saline water (ENVO:00002010), including plankton (ENVO:xxxxxxxx)" | depth 5 m | reverse complement strand
AAAAATGTTTACAGTGAAGGTACAGAAGTTTATGATCAAAATGCGGCAAAGAGTTTGCCATATAAAGATGAAACTTTAACAACCTTATTTACAGCAGATGGTACAACAAAAACATATGAATTAGATTTTACTCCAACAAGTGTTAATGAATTTGAAGTTTTTGTTGCAGGAAGACGCTTACGCAAAAATACTTTACAATCTTACCAGTTAGATACTAATTTAAGGACAACATATGGCACAAATACTGATTTGATAGCACAAGATTCACCAGAAGGTGATATAACATTACCAGCAGAGTTTAGTTTACAAAACGGTAATGAGTTGGTTTTACTTGATTTACCATTAGAAAATCAGAAAATTATAGTTATAAGGAGACAAGGAAAGATTTGGAATGATACAGGAAAGACACTAAGCAATAGCGATACCGATATTGCTAGATTCTTGCGATCTACCAAGGTTGACTTACCAAGATAAATAACACAGTAGGATGACAAATGACCGATACATTAAAAGATAAAAGTGGAATACTAGTTCAAGGACATATTAAGATTTTCGACCCAGAAAGTCAAAAAGTCTTCGTTGATAAACGTAATGCTATTCATTATGAGAATATGAGTATAGCTTTAGCAGAAAGTTTATCAAATGCAGGCAAAGGCTGGATTTACGAAATGAGTTTCGGAAACGGTGGTACAAGTGTTGACCCTACTGGTATTATTACATATTTGACGCCAAATAACACAGGAACGAATGCAAGTTTATATAACCAAACATATACCAAAGTAGTAGACGATAGAAGTATTAATAATGTTGATCCTGTGAGAAATAAACTTGAAACTAGGCATGTAAGCGGAACAAATTATACTGATGTACTTGTTACTTGTCTTTTAGATTACGGTGAACCTTCAGGACAAGATGCTTTTGATACTGCAACTGATGCTTCTAGTTTATATGTATTTGATGAATTAGGATTAAAAAGTTGGAATCCAGACGGAGCTGGAAATTTAATTACACATGTCATATTTCATCCTGTACAGAAAAGTTTGAATAGATTAATACAAATAGATTACACAGTTAGAGTACAAAGTCTTTCTGGACTAGCTGAGGAATAATAGATGTCATACACTATTCCATATACAGACCAAGCAAATAAAGGTACAATAACTATTGAAGACGGGTCAATAAATCAAAGCACGTCTTTAAAGTTACCTGGTAGAAATACCACTGCATATGGTACAGCTATTGCAGAAAACTTTTTACATTTATTAGAAAACTTCGCAAGTCCTACACAACCATCTACACCTGTTGAAGGACAGCTTTGGTACGATAGCACTCCTGGCGTTGAACAGCTGAAAGTGTTTGACGGAACCAATTGGGTACCATCAGGAGGATTAAAAAAAGCTACTACTGAACCTCAAGCTGGACAAAGTTTACTTGGCGACTTATGGGTAGATACAGATAACCAACAACTATATTTGTATACGGGAAGTGGTTGGGTATTGGTTGGACCAAACTTTAGTGATGGATTAGTAACTGGTGCAACACCTAGCACTGTAGTAGGTACAGATGATTTAACATATAATATTTTAAAAATAGAAGTTGCGGCACAGCCAGTTGCTATTATAGCAAATGATAGTTTTACGCCAAAGGTTACAATACAAGGTTTTTCAACTATTGTACCTGGTTTGAATCTTTCTACATTTAACTTAACAGGAGACGGTGTACCTAAGTATATCGGTACAGCAGAAAAAGCTGAAAGTCTTATAGTACAAAATACAACTGTTGCGGCAGGAAATTTTTTAAGAGGTGACGTTGCAAGTACAACATCATTTCCTATTAATGTGCAAAACAATAGTGGAATAAATTACGGAATAAACAGTGAATTAAACATAGGTGTTGAAGGAAATGCAGGAATAATTCAACATAATATTGCAGGTTCAAGTATTGATGTAAAAGTTAAAAATGACGGCATATTAAAAACAGCATTAAGAGTTGACAGCAATTTAAAAATAGGAATCAATAATGTTGCTCCTGAAGAAGCATTAGATGTCACAGGAAATATAAAAGCAAGTGGAGTTATTAAGAATACAGATACAACTCAAAGCACAAATTTTGGAACAGGAGCAATTACAACAGCAGGCGGTTTAGGTGTAAGCAAAAATCTAAACATTGGACAAGACTTAGATGTACTAGGAACAGTGCAAACAAGAAATATTGTTCCTGAACAAAATAACCTAAGAGATATAGGATCTTCAACTTTAAAATACGCAAATATGTATGCTACTACTTTTGTAGGAAACTTAACAGGAAATGTAAGTGGTACTGTAAGTGGTAGAGCAGGGTCAGCAGATAAATTAACTAGTTCTTCAACTTTTAGAATTACCGGAGATGTTAGTGCGGCAGATTTAGTATTTGACGGTCAAACCGGCGGCAGTTTGAAAACATTTACTACAAGTATAAGTAATGCTTTTGTAACTAGTAAACCTAATGTACAAGAATCACAAGGTGATGATGAATTTCTAATTAATAGAATAACCGGTGACACTGGACTTAAAAAAATAAACAGACAAAACTTATTAGCCGCGGTACCTGTAACACCAGTAGGAGTTGTTACACCTTATGCAGGTACAGCCGCACCTTTAGGGTGGGTATTATGTTATGGACAAGAACTTGCTATTGCTACATACACACGATTATTTGATGTTATTGGATATACCTATAATGCTAATCCTACAGCAGGATATTTCTGCGTACCAGATTTAAGAGGCAGATTTCCTCTTGGCAAAGATGACATGGGCGGTACAGGAGCAGATAATGTAACCGACTTGGCCGCAGACGTGTTAGGTGCTAAAGGCGGTAGTGAAGATGTTAATATCCAAGTAAATAATTTACCAGAACACAAACATGATCTTAGAGGTGATAGTGGCGATCAATATTATATTACAAGAGATGTATCTGGTACACCTAATGATAATGAAGCAATTATATTTGATGCACCAACTGGTGTAGGAGCAGGACAAGCATTACCTAATAGTGGTGGAATAGAAACACAACAAGCATTAGGACAAGCAATGAATGTAATGAATCCATATATGGCTCTTAACTTTATAATATATGCGGGAGTGTAAATGAGTTATAGAATTAATAGAACTGATGGCGAACTGTTAGTAGACTTAACAGATGGTATTATAGATACCACTACTACTGATATAACTCTTATTGGCAAAAATTACAAAGGATTTGGAGAATACTTTAACGAAAATCTCGTAAAACTTTTAGAAAATTTTGCTAGTACTTCTCAACCTACAAATCCAATGGTTGGACAATTATGGTATGATAAACAAGATCAAAAACTTAAAGTGTATGACGGTACAATTTTTAGATCATCATCAGGATCTTTTGTAAGTAGTTCGCAACCAAGTAATTTGACAGCAGGTGATATTTGGATTGATAGTCTAGCAAATAAACTTTATTTGTTTGACGGAACTGATTTAGTTTTAGTTGGGCCTACTTATGATGCAGGGCAAGGAAAGACAGGATTTGAAACTGCTTCTCAATTAGATACAACTGATGTTCAACGTACAATTCTAAAATTATTTATAGGCGGTACATTGTTTGGTGTCTTTTCACCTGAATCATTTATTATTCCAACAGCATTTAGTATACCAGGTTTCAGTGCAGATCCTAATGATACATTTACACCAAAAAGACAAAGACTTTACAAAGGTTTTAATATTGCAAACTTAGATCAAGAAACAAGCACTTCAGGATTTTGGTGGAGAGGTGTTGCAACATCTGCTAAAGGTTTACTTGATGATACAGGAAATACTAAATCAGCGGCTAACTTTTTACCCACAGATGCAAATGGTGTTACAACCGGAAGTTTAAGAATTAAAAACAGTGCAGGTTTAAGTGTGGGTGTTGGTGATACTGAATTTGGTATTTTAAAAATTGCAGGAAGCACTACTACTTTAGAAACACAACAAAGTAATGCTGATTTAGCATTAAGAGTTAGGACTGGTAGTAGCTTTTTAAATGCTGTATACATTGATGCGGATGTATCAAGAGTAGGTATTTTTAAAGCACAACCGACTGCTACACTAGATGTAAATGGAGATGTTACTGTACAAGGTAGTTTACTTGTTAAAGGTGATAGCACATTTATAAATGCTTCAACTTTAAGAGTTGAAGATAAAAATATAGAATTAGGATTACTAGACGATAGCACCGAAGGTAACGATGCCGCAATAGATGAAGGCGGAATAATACTTAGAAGTTCACAAGGATCTAAAGATTTTACATGGAGTAACGCAACAAAGTCTTGGACAAGCAACCAAGATTTAAATTTAATAAGTACACCAGAAAATCCAGTTGCAAACTTAAAATTTGACGGCACAGATGTTTTAAGCAAAACAGAACTAGGAGCTACAGTCACATTAGCAACTGGAGTAACTAGAGTTGGTACCCTTACAGAATTAACAGTTGATAATATAAGCATAGATTCAAGCACTATAAGTAGAATTAACGGAACAGGTTTGTCTATCACGGCAGGCGGCGATATTACAATTGATAGTCAAAAGATTACTGGTGTTGCTGATCCAGGATCAGCACAAGACGCTGCAACTAAAAATTATGTTGATACCCAACTTACATCGCAAGATATTCTGTTATCATTAGACATTACAGGTTTAACAGATCCTAATGATATTAACACAAGTAACGGACCTACAAATAGCATTGGAGCGTTGTTACAAGCACTTAAACCATCAGGACAAGTGCAAGTTAACACATTTGCAAAGATTGTAACTGTGTCTTATAGTAATACAGTAGTAAGTGGTATTAATATTACTGTAAGTCAGTCACCTGATTCAAGTGGAGTTTTGGAAAAATCAGTTATATCTGTACGTGACGCGGCTGATTCAGGATCAGAAAGTGTTATACAAGATATACAAGCTAGTAATACAGCAAGTGGTGTTGCTAATTTGACAGCAACAAGATTTTTATATACATATCAGCAACAAGGAGGCAATTGGACGTTTATTAGTAGATCGTCAATTTAATTAGTTTGCGATAAATATACTTATAAACAGGGGTAAAAAATGGCGTATACAATTAATAGATATAATACCACCCAGTTAGCAGTAGTAGAAGATGGCACTATTGATCAAACTACGGATTTAAAGTTAGTAGGTAAAAACTACGCTGGCTATGGTGAAATACAAAACGAGAATTTTATATTCTTATTAGAGAATTTTTCAGGTGCAAATCAGCCACCTAAAGCACTTAGCGGTCAAGTTTGGTTTGACAGCGGTAATAGTAAATTAAAATTTTATGACGGAACTAAATGGAGAACTACAGGTGGAGCAGAAGTATCCGGCACAACCCCAGCCGGTTTGTCCACTGGAGATTTTTGGTGGGATACTACCAATGAACAGTTATACGCTTACAATGGTTCAACATTTGTCTTAGTTGGTCCACAAGGTGTTGGGGATTCCGTTACACAGTTCCAAAGTAGAGTTATTAGAGATGATACAGATACTAATAGAGCTGTAATTGTATCAGTAATTGCTGATGAAGTAGTACATATAATTAGTTCAGTTCAGTTTACTATTGGCACAACAGATGCTTCTGCATATCCAGGTTTTGATGTTGTACGACAAGGTATTACACTAAAGAATACACAGAATGCAAGTGGCGGAGCAACTACAAGTAGCCACAGATTTTATGGTACTGCTTCTAATGCGGATAAATTAGGAGGCGTTGCGGCTTCTAACTATGTGCAGACTGCAAATGCTAATTTTTCTAGTCTTGTTGAATTTGCCGACAGTGGTGTATCAATAGGTGATTCTAATGATTTAAAAATCAAAATTGTAAGTGATGATAAAGGCCTAATTGCAAATGAGCAGGGCCAAGAAATTTTTATACAAGTAAATAATTCAAGTTCAGCACAGAAAATGCCTGTAAGATTTACAGCTGGTGCAATTATGCCTGGCTATAATAATCTAACAGCATATTCAGGAAATGAAACAGTTGACATTGGCGGAGCATCTAACAAGTTTTCAACAATATATGCAAATACATTTAATGGTACTGCAACTGTAGCGACAGCATTAGACGTAGGCGGAAATAATAGAAGCGGTAGTGTAGCCCAGGCAGCAAACACTCTTGTTGTTAGAGACGGAAATGGAGACATTTTTGCAGGAAAATTATTTGGTACTGCAACTTCAGCTCAATATGCTGACTTAGCTGAAAAATATAGAGCTGACAAAGATTATGAGCCGGGTACTGTATTGGTATTTGGCGGTGAAGCAGAAGTAACAGAATCAGCTACATTTTGCGATACTAGACTTGCAGGAGTAGTGTCCACAGAGCCTGCACATTTAATGAACAGTGAGATAGACGGAGTAGCTATTGCACTTAAAGGAAGAGTCCCTTGTAAAGTAGAAGGACCAGTTAAAAAAGGTGATATACTTGTAACAGGAACTACTCCTGGCACAGCAACAGGATTAAAAGAAGATAGTGCTATGCCAAATTCATTATGTGTCGTAGGTAAAAGTTTAGAAGACAGTGATGATGCCGGACTCAAAATGGTTGAAATAGCTGTCTAATTATTGCTAAATAAAAGTAGTACTTAAAGGATAAGAATATGGCAGTAGCAACCGGCGATAACATTACAGCGGCAGAGTTTAACTCATTACAAAGCAGAGTTTCGAATATCATGGGAACAGGGTCAGGAGACTCTGGTTACGGACAAACACTAGCTAGTGCTCAAGTAGCTGTGACTGACATAGTACAAGCTACTGATATGATAAATTTAAAGACAGATATTGACAAAGCAAATAATCATCAGTCCGGATCAGCTAGTTCTCTAGATGCTATCGCAACTGGAAAGATAATAGGTGCTGATGCTACTGGAGACGATACAGCTACGCTTACATCTACAGACGGCGGATTTAATGATTATGAAACAGCAGTAGCTTTGATTGAAACAAATAAACTGTTGTTAGACAGTGGAAATTCCAGCGTAGAATCGGCAGAAAGTAGTAGTAGAACAACTGCATGGAACGGAATAATAACACATAATTTTGATGTTACTTTTGCAGACGAAAATCAACGTAGATTCTTTTTCAATGCAGGTGGAGAAATAAGATTCTCTGCTAGTAGAACAGGAGGATCAACTTATTCAAAAAACACAGATTGGACTAATATGTTGTCAAACATGGGTACAATTAAATTTGGTAGAACAGATACTACTTGCACAGGTACAGGTACAACTACCACAATAGGAAATTCAGATTTAACAGCAACATATCAAACTATTTTTACTAAAGCTGGATCTGGTAATTATGCAGAAAATGAATACGAGATTCAAGCTAGATTTTCTACAGTAGACAGTCAAGATAAAGTTTTACAATTTACAGTAAGATTTGAAGATAATGACGCAGGCGATCAGCAAGCCGGCGTCGAGCCGGGACCTGCAGAAGATGAAGACGTCACTGGTACAATTACAAGCACAATTCAACAATTAAGAGCAACAGGATCTAATGTTGAAGTTACAACCCCATCATATTCAAACACATCAGAACTAGTTTAATCCATATATAACTTGACAAATAGGCTGTTTTAGTATATACTATAGTCATATTGGAGATATATTATGGATTCAAGATTAGATAAAGCACTAGAATTTAGTAATTACATGACTACCCTAAACAATCAAAAAAGATTGTTATGGGAAAACTATCAACAAAACTTAGTGTATTACTTTAATGGCGGCAAATTTACAATTACTACCGACTTAATTTCTTTCCTAGAAGCGGTAAAGTATGACAGTTATGTTCTAATAGATGATAATAATTTACCAGTGAAAGTAGATACACGAAAATTTTTATTAGACATTAGGATTAAACACCAAAAAGCAACAACAGAGTATTACGAAGAATATTCAAAAATCAAATCTAAAAGGAAAGTTGAGGATTTGATTGCATAATGACTTCCGGAATACTACTTTTTGCATACAATAATTCTCATATTGACTATGCTAAACACGCTATTTTTTGTGCTAAAAACGTAAAAAAGTTTTTAAACTTACCGGTATCACTTGTTACCGATTCAAAAAGTTATCTACAAAGGCAATACAAAAAACATGTAGATGTTTTCGATAGTATAATTGATGATAAAACATCGACAGAGCAGACTAAAAAGTTCTATAATGGACCACAATACAAAAAATTAACTTGGAATAACCACAGCAGACCTAATGCTTATGATCTTACACCTTATGAAAAAACTTTAGTAATGGATACTGATTACATTGTAAGTAATGATAGTCTACTAAATTGCTTTAATGATAATAAAATTAAAATTACAAAAGATTTTATTGATTTATGTAGCGAAAGGGACGATAAGACTCTATTACGAGTGAGTGATTATTCAATCCCAATGCTTTGGGCTACAGTGTTTTACTTTTCCAAAGCAAATAAAAGCAGTAAAATACTGTTTGACTTGATTAAACATATACAGGAAAATTGGAATTTTTATAGATTACAGTATCAAATTATAGGTAATAACTACAGAAATGACTTTGCATTTTCTATAGCATTGCATATAATGTCTAATCCACAAGTAGATTTACCGGGCACACATTATTATACTACTGATAGAGATAAGTTATACAAGGGAAATGAAAATTCTTTTCAATTCTTTCTTGAAAATCAAACAGCATGTGGTATTAACAATCAAAATATCCATATGATGAATAAATTTGATCTGAATGAACACATTGACAAGGTAATGCAATGAGTAAAGGATTCTGTTTAATAGCCCAAAATAACGATACGACAGATTATGTAAAACAAGCATGTCTATTAGCAGTAAGCATACACAAATATTCAAAAAACCAATCGGTATCTATTATTACAAATGATAAAATACCAAAGAAGTATCAAGTTTTGTTTGATAAAATAATACCAATTGAGAATGATGAAGCAAAAGATAGCGATTGGAAATTAGAAAATAGATACAAACTTTATGATTTAACTCCATATAATCAAACTATTGTTATGGATGTAGATATGATTATGACTGGAGATATTTCTAATTGGTGGAAATATCTAAAAAATTATAATTTGTTTTTTGTATCCGATGTAACCACCTATAGAAATGAAAAAATAAAAAACAATTATTACAGAAAAACATTTCAAGCAAATAATCTACCAAATATTTACTGTGGTATTTTTTATTTTAAAAAAAATAAATTTTCAAAAACATTTTTTAATTTGTTAGAAGTAGTAACTCATAATTGGGAAAAATTTTACAGTGAATATGCACCGGTATACAAACAAAAATGGTACAGTATGGATGTTAGCTGTTCTATTTGTTGTAAAATATTAGGTATAGAAAAAGAAATTACTGATAAAAATAATTTTATTACCTTTGTCCATATGAAACCCCATATTCAGGGATGGGCAAATGTGCCGTTAAAATGGACAAATGTTTTAAATTGGCAAATTAACAAAAGCAAACAACTTTACATAGGAAATTATTTGCAGAATAATGTTTTTCATTATACTGAAGATGAATTTTTAGACGAAAAAATTATAGAGGCATTAGAAACATGATTTTTTGTGCAATTTTTGATATGAAAACAGGAAAAGTTACAGGTATTTCTAACAATCCTGATCCAACTAGTACTCATGTTGAAATATCAAGAGAATTATATTCTAAATTTGTAAATGTAGAAGAAGATATAAACAATTATATTGTTATCAATGAAAATAAAAAGTATCAAATTATAAAAAAGGGCAAGGAATTTGTCGAAGAAGTTGCAAATGAAAATGTAATACCTTTAAAAAAGTTTTTTAAGTTACAAGACTCTATGAACATATTTCAGATTGTACAAGATAACGAAAGATGGTATGCATATGGAAAATTTACAGATGACTATATGAAATATTTAATCACAAATCCAAATCTTTTTGCTAGAGATAGAATTTTATACTTAACAGAAAAAAATGATGCAAGGAAACTTTTAGAAACATGTCAAATCTCAGTCGAAAAGTTTATTGATAACAGTGTTCCTAGTTTAAATATTAAAACTTCTGAGCAAGTGGACATATTCATGTCTAGTTCAGATTTAGAATTTATACATGTGGTAATGAAATGAAATTAAATGTTGCAGATTGCGATGTAGTTTATCTAAGTTATGATGAACCTAACGCTGAAAAAAATTATGCAGATATATTGACAAAAGTTCCTTGGGCAAAACGTATCCACGGAGTTGAAGGCAGTGATGCCTCACACAAAGCCTGTGCTAAAATTTGTGAAACTGAAAGATTTATTACAGTCGACGGTGATAATATTGTTCAACCAGAATTTATTAATCAAACTGTTAACTTTGTTCCAGGAGTTGACCTAAAAAGAAATGTGATAAGTTGGACAGGTTACAATGTAATAAACGGATTAATGTATGGAAATGGCGGTATTAAATGTTGGGATAGACAAACTGTATTAGAAATGAAAACACATGAAAATGCGGATCCAGATAATATAGGTGCCCAGTTAGATTTCTGTTGGGATTTAGAATATATTCAGATGAGTGAATGTATGAGTACTGTAGAAAATAATTTTACTCCCCATCAAGCCTGGAGAGCAGGATTTAGAGAAGGTGTAAAAATGTGTTTAGTTGAAGGAGTTAAACCATCTCTAGAAGATTTTAAAGGTGTGCATTGGAAAAATAGACACAGACAATATGTATGGACTATGATAGGAGCAGATGTTAAAAACGGACTTTGGGCTGTGCTTGGAGCAAGACAAGGTGCATATATGACAATGCTTACAGATTGGAATTATGTAAACGTTCGGGATTTTGAATATTTAAACAGCCTATATGAAAAACAGATAAAAGCAATTACAAATGATAAAGAACGTGATGAACTAATTTGGTTTTATGGAAATGAAATTATTAAACACCTAGAAATGCCTATTGCAAAAACACCATTTGACGAAGAACAAAGTAAATTTTTTAAAAAAGTCTATCAAAATCCGCCACGTATTAGACATCCATTTATTGCAAATACAAAAATAAAAGAAAAAAATTATGATATGTTTATGATTACGTACAATGAACCTAATGCAAATGAAAATTATGCTAGGTTAAAAGACAAGTATCCTAACTTAAAACGTATTCATGGTGTAAAAGGCATTCCTAATGCACACAAAGCGGCCGCTGAAATTTGTGAAACAGATATGATGTGGATAATAGACGGTGATGCTGAAGTTCTTGATAGTTTTAGATTTGATTATGAAGTACCATTATCTGAAAAAGATGCTG
>CEQD01033442.1_pt1 | contig 11385 bp, 9 predicted proteins | sample 530511 | NCBI WGS metagenome assembly CEQD01 (sample SAMEA2620230, study PRJEB7988) | marine metagenome | biome: marine biome (ENVO:00000447); feature: surface water layer (ENVO:00002042); material: "saline water (ENVO:00002010), including plankton (ENVO:xxxxxxxx)" | depth 5 m | reverse complement strand
CCCGACGCATCAGGCGTCCCCGATCTTACAGATTGCTCAGAATGGGATTTGGATGAGATTTACGAGACCATATGGAGAGATGCGTGCGACCTCGGGGACCAAGACGGGAACGGACTGACAACATACTACGTCTCAGGCAAGTGGAGGGGGGATGGAGAAGTCATAGTGCCCGAGGGGATGTATCTCTCTTGGGGGTACTGGACAGAGGAGGTATACGTGGAACCAGAACCTGCAGAGATGTACATCAACGAGGACGGAATAGACTGTTTCAACGGCCTCTCTCTTCGAGGGGAGGGATGGGAGGAGAGTAGGGTTGATTGCCCATCAGATGTGAGGCTTGGTGGGAGCCACGGATTCGATGATGACGGCGACTGCCTCGCAATGAACGACGGACTCGGTGATGACGATAACGGCAATGGGATCCGCTGCGATGTACAGTGGTTAGCGCTCAACGGAGTGGTCACCGATATCCGGTCAGATGATCTTGTCGATGAGGACCCAGATGAGCAGGAGTACATCGGAGAACTAGGCCACAGGACATTCGTGGTAGCAGTCGGGAAGATGGCTTTCGTTATCCTCCTAGGCTTGTTCATCCCCCTGTTCCTCTCCCTTGGATTGGTGAGGGACGAGACGGAGAACGGGACACTCCACCTTCTACTATCGAAACCCATCCATCGTGCTGAGTTCATCGTTTACAGGTTGATGGGTTATCTGGCGATTGCGGGTACCTACGTCATTGCACTCTCCCTTGTTGTGGGACTAATCGCCTCGTTGCTGGGGCCGGGCGATCAGATAATTCGACTCTCGGATTTACCGGTATGGCTAGGGATAGGATTTGCAACGACACTGGTTCTTGCAGCATACGGTTCGATGTTCAACGCGATGGGGCTGATCTCTCCGAAGTACGGAGTATACCTATGCATAGTCTTCGGGATTTGGGAGTTCATGATGGGGAGCTTCTCCATAGTGAACCCGAATTGGACGGTAGCAAGCGTATCCATCTCGCATTGGGCTCTGCAGATGATTGATGCTATGGTGCTTCTAGCATGGCCGGATACAATCCAATGGGCAGAGATGGACAATGCGTTCGGGATTGACTCGGGCCTCTCTGTCTTCTGGCAGCCTCCAGTCCATACGTTAGGGACGGCATCAGCGGGCGTGGCGCTGCTGAACAGCATCCTAGTCCTTTTGATAGTCTCCGTTGCTTGGATATTCATAGCAAAGTCAGTCTTCAGCAGAAGGGAGATAATGTGATTGAGATGCAGGATAACCCAATCAAGTTCGAAGGAGACTTCTCATCACTGTGGCGACTAGATGTCATGCCTCCGATATACGGCCTTTCCTGGTGGTGGTACTGGGTCCTGATTCTGGTCCCGGACCCCGACAAACCCAATAGGTCCAAGCAGCTGATGACACTTTGGTCTACTAAGGAGACCAAGGCAGTTCGGGTCAGCGGTCACTGGTGGGAGCCAGGTTCTAGGATGCACAAGGATGATCATGGTGGTTTCGTAATCCCTGGGATGGTTTGCGCGTGGTGGTACGACGGCGAGAAAATGCACGAACCACTTACAATGCGAGAATGCCGAATGGCTGTCGTTGGCGATACTCACCCGTTGTGGCCCGGACAGGGAGATGGACTCGGAGCAGGCGCGGTGATCCCAATAGAGAGGGAAGACCTTTCCATGGGGATGTCCCCAGGAAACGAGTCCATGTGGGTTAGTCTTTCGAGTGACAGGGAAGCTAGGTCACGGGGAGCGCCTTCTTCTTTCGAAGCACAACTAACACCATGGTGGGGTCCTCCGAGCGAACTCACATACAGGAATAACGAGATAGCACTTGGTATGGGTTACGACATACTAAGGCTACAGGGCATGAAGTCAAGATTAGTCGTAGATGGGGAGGAGATGCAGGGGACAGCCTACTTCCAGAAGGTCACAGTCCAGGCCCCATCAGTACCCTGGTTCTGGGGCATGGTTCACTTTGATGACGGATCATACTTGGATTGGTTCATGCCGCACTTGACCCCACTATCCACAACCAAGGATGACAAGCCTTGGCGGAAGAGGGACGCAGTTAGAATCCCTTTGAAAAGAGCCGGAATTTTCCATGATAGGAAGCGAGGCATGACACATGAATTCGACAATTGTGAGGTAGAGGTCAGAAAATCCGATCAGGGTCTTACGGATTCTGACGGAGAGTTACTTCCAAACTTCAGAATTAAGGTCTGGAACGACTCTTCTAAGGTCTCAATGGAAATCAGGTCAGTTAGTAGAGCTAGGTGGACATTCGACCAACCAACTCGAATGGGCCTGGTTAGCCACCTGACCTACAATGAGTATCCCTTCGAGGTGTTTGGACTGGAGATTGAGGACGAAGAAGGAAATAGGACCTTGTCAGACTATGATTGGATTCATGGAAATGCCGAGCATTCCTGGGGATTCTTACATTGACAAACTTGAATGGCAATCACTTAGAAACAACCATGGAAGATGATAACGCATGTCTCAGTTCGTCGAGCAGTTCAAGTCTAATATCGATGCGGACTACGCTCGTTCTGATTTCCCCGAGATCACGGATTCGGAGACTCCAATCTGGAGAGGGGGGCCAGCAACGTCGTCAATGGCCGACAAGTACATTCTTTCGATTATGGTTCTCCTGGTCCATATCGCGTTCTTCCTCGGAGAACTTCTGGACACTCCAGAAGGGGAAGGACAGGCCAATTTCGTCCTATCTGTGGTAATTTGGTTGATAGACACAACGGGAGTAATGGGGTTTGTCATATGCATGCTAATTCTTACCAAAATCAATCACTATGCAAATTTCTCCACTTCTGGAAAGTGGACAACATCCTGGCTTCTGATTTGCTGCATTATCCCACTATTGTGGAAACTAATGGATGTAGTGGAGTGGATAGGGGGTTTCTTTGACTCTGGCTTCTCGAGCCCTCTTCCATCGTGGAATTACTCTTGGTTTGCACCATTGGGGCTACTATCCTTCGTAGTCATGGTTTCACTTACAGTTCTGTACCAGAGATCTTTCCACTATGCCATAACAGACAAGAGGATACACATTAGACAGCGCTTCCTGTACTTCGAAACCAGTGCGCATGGGATTTCCTATCATAAAGTGGAAAATCTAAAGGCATATCCAACAATACTCGGAAGGATCCTAGGGTTTGGCAATATACATGTGGTTACAGGTTCGGAAGTAGGCTTGCAAGTCGAATCCTTGGGTGCTCCCGCAGGAGTTGAGCCCGAGATCATTCAAACCCCCGGGGGTAAGAAGAGAATTTTCTCATTCCTTCTTGGTTGGATAACTTTGCAGAGAGATAGAACCGTAGAGGCTAGTGACCCGGCAGACTGTCTTTATGGGGTAAGGCGCCCAATGGACGTTTACCGATTGATTAACGAACTGATGGATGCCAATGTCGGACCAGCAGTTGAATAATTGAATGCTGAAGTTTAACTAGGAACCCAACATTCCGCACCGTTCATAACCCTGAGTCCTCCCACACGTGCTGATACATATGTCGAACGAGGAAACAATCACTAAGGCCGCTCAATGCATTACTCAGGGAGATTTCATGGGAGCAATGGAAATATTCGAGGCACACATAAATTCCAACAGAGATGATCCTGCAGGTTACCATGGCTGGGCCGAATCAGCACTATTCGAGATACAAGAAAACGGGAACTTTGACGAAAAGGGCAATGATCGGATAAACGAGGGACAGGTTGCAGCCTACTTCAAGAAAGCAGCTGCACTGGATGCAGAGAGCACAGAGTATCAGGCCGCCTATGCGAACGCACTGATTGAGTTTGATAGGATTCCAATGGCAATTCGCGAACTGAGGAAACTCAAGGACCTGGGTGATTCATCTGACGATTTCGATGTCACTCAGGATCTATATCAGGCAGCGAAAATGCTCATAGATAATATCGATTTTAAAACCAACTTCGATAGAAGTGAGGGCTTCGCGAAGCAGTTCCTTCCAGTAGCAGTCGAGTTCGCTCTCCTGGGAATGGGCTTCGCTTCCGCTGAGGAAGCCCTGGAGTACCTCCAGACCGAGTAGAGGTGAACGATTGAGCGACCGATTTCTGGTCGCCATAGGCTATCACGGAAACTCATTCCACGGGTCACAGATCCAGCCAGATGTCGGAACCGTTGAGGGTGCCATGAGGAATGCCCTTAGAAGACTAACTTGGTGGTCAGAGGGTTGCTTGGAGATGTCCAGCAGAACAGATTCTGGGGTGAGCGTCAGGGCTAATCTAGCCAGAATAGATCTTCCCAGATCAGTCTCCTCTAATACAAGCAATGACTCGATAGTAAGAGCCCTGAACGATCACCTCCCTGTTGGCGCAGTTGCTATCTCAGCAAATCGTGCACCCTCTACTTCCAAGGTTAGATATGCTGAATCACGAAGTTACCTATATCGTTTAGAGACGATAGAGGAATGGCCGTCCGAATGCGAAAACGATGCGATTTCAGCAGCCTGCTCTTTGGTCGAAGGCCAGCACGACTTCACAAATCTCTCTAGGTTGGAATCCGGCACAGATCCAATCAGAACAGTAGACCGCTGTATTCCGTGGACTTCTGATGACGGGAGACTGATAGGATTCTCAATACAGGCAAAGTCATTCATCTGGAACCAAGTCAGAAGGATTGCATCAGCATTCGCCGGAATAGCATCTGGTAGGATAACTATCCTAGATCTAGAATCCGCACTAAACTCCCCCAAAGTAAGTGTGGACTTGGGCAGGGCTCCATCTGAGGGACTCGTCCTTTGGGAAATATCCCACAAGGACTTCGATTCTCCTTTCACCAGTGAACTGCCGTTATCCACAACATTCTCTGTTAGGCCCAGCGACTCCCGAGAGTATCGGAGATGGCTTTCACTGTCAAAATACGAAATGGGATTGCTGTTGGAGAGGGAGTGGATGTCTAGGCTCAATTGAGCTCAATTTCCACTTCTTCACCATCTGAGCAGGGTAGAGTTTCACGAAGGAAGGCCCCAGAAATCACCTCTGCGGTGCTAGTGTGCCTGGTTAGGTCGGGAACCAGGATGGCACATTCCTCCCATTTGCCCCCTGTTCTGCGAATCCTTCCCTTGAATGCCGTCGCTCCCCCGAAGGACTTACCGTCCCTTTCGAAGCCCTCGATTCTGTGGGCTTCAATCGAATCGTCGGGAACTCCCTCATCCAATCCGGCCAGTACCCTCAATTCGAGGAATGCATCGATGCTATCTCCCCCTACGTCCACATTCAGGGTACCTGGCCAAGCACCTACTCCCAAGACTCCCTTGAACTGTGATTGGTAGTGCTTCTGGAACATAAATACGTGAGCTCTACCCAGCCCACTGCTCACCTTTCCACTAACTCGCATAAACCCAGGGCCACACTGGCGACTCATAATATTCCGCTTAGAATTACAAAACAAATGTAGACCCTTGTTCGCCAACTGACCAACCCAGTGATACCAACTCCCGATATTCAGCGGAGCCGCAGTCTATTGCTGGATTTGTGTGGTTAAGGTGGAAGAAAATCACCTCTGGATCCCCATCTTCCCTTCTACCCAGTCTTCCTATTGTTTCGGAAATGGGCGGGTGTGGGATTTGGGACATGTCTCTGCCCCCCAATTCGTCTCCACTCCAGAAGGTCCCATCAATAAGTGCGAAATCTACCTCAAGTGAGTTCAGCCAATCTCTGATGCTGCTCTGTCCGGCCATATCTAGAGTTCCCGTCCAGTCATCGTGATCTGGGAGGAATAGTAGGGAGGAACTCGGACCGATGATTTTGATGGCATGTGTATCGGAGAACTCGTCTCGATGGGGTACCAGTATGAACTCGAATTGGAAACCACATTGTCTAGAGGGAGAAAAAGGTTTACTGCTCTCTACTTTATTCACTTTGAAGGGGGAAATCAAACCTCTTTTTCGAATGTAATCAATGACGCTCTTGCTCGCAAAAAGACTGGTTCCGCTAGATCCCATGACTTCCTTTCCGAATTGCCCCAATCCGTCTATATGCCCTAAATGGGCATGAGTTAAGCTAACAGTTTCGGGAATGATGGTGTTGCCTATACCCAGAGACCTTGCGGCAATCCCAAGCTGCTGAGGAAGGGCTCTGGATGCTTCGATGAGGTGGAGGCTTCCATCCGAGCCAATTACCAAGCAGCATGCTGGGTGCAGGGCCTTTGATGGGTCGCTCAGTGCAGCAATGCACCTATCGCACCCGCATCCTGCCTGGGGAACTCCTCCATCCTGGGCGGTCCCGACCAATACCACTCTCACTTCATCCGGTACCACAGGCTGCGATGGAATGCTTCACATCAATTCTCTCATGGAGAAACCGTCCTCGGATTAATCAAAAACTAGTGTGTCTTCAGAGGGCCATGCCAGTGGATATGTCATGGATGAGGGACAGGTACTCGGAACTCCGGGACCAGGGGCTGGACTGGGATCCACCCACACTGGAGGCTGCAAGTGAGCCGAGGTGCACAATTGATGGCAAGGAGATGATCATGCTATCGGCAAATAACTACCTCAACCTCACTACTCATCCCCGAGTGGTCGAAGCCGCAGTGGAGGCAACTAGGAAGTACGGTGCGGGATCCGGGTCCGTAAGAGCAATTGCCGGAACAATGGACCTTCATCTCGAAGCAGAAAGGACCTGTGCCGAATTCAAGGAAGTAGAGGCATCACTGATCTACTCAGCGGGTTATACCGCGAACGTTGGTCTCATCCCTACTCTTGTAAGGGGGCCACAAGACGTAATCATCTCAGATGAGCTGAATCATGGGTCAATAATCGATGGGGTTAGGCTGACCAAGGCATCAAGGGCGGTTTATCCGCACAACGACATGGAAGCTCTGGAGAGGGTACTCAGAGAGAAAGAGGACTCGGAAAGGAAGCTGATCATCACCGATGGAGTGTTCAGCATGGATGGCGATATCGCCCCTCTTGACGAGATTGCCGATCTCGCAGAGGAATTCGGTGCTATGACATTCGTCGATGACTGTCACGGGGAGGGGGTTCTTGGAGAAGGAAAGGGGATAGTATCGCACTTCGGTCTACAAGGCAGGGTCACCTTCGAGGTAGGGTCCTTCTCCAAGGCCCTTGGGGTACAAGGAGGCATCCTTGCTGGAAGCGAAGACGTCAGGACACACGCACTCAATCACAGCAGGTCATGGCTACTCTCGGGAAGCCAGCCACCGGGCGTCGCAGCCGCTCAGAAGGCTGCGATCGAGGTCCTTATGTCCGAGCCTGAGCACGTCAGGAGGCTTTGGGAGAACACTACCTACTTCCGAGACGAACTAGAGTCCATGGGCTTCGATACTGGGGTTAGTGAAACCCCCATCGTGCCTGTGATGTGCGGAGAGAGCAGGAAAGCCCAGGAACTCTCGTCTCTGATGAGAGACGAAGGAGTGATGGTCGGGGCCATAGTCTTCCCTATGGTCGCACAGGATAAGGCTAGGGTAAGGACGCAGATGTCAGCAGGTCTCAGCCGCGATGATTTGAACTCGGTCCTCGAATCATTCGACAGGTGTGGAAGAAAGATAGGATTGATCTGATTCTTGCTATCAAAGAAACGCTGTTTTCCCAGATTTCCCTCGTAATTGTACGATGGTATTGTCGGAGGGATTATGATGGGGTGTCTGTTACACCCGATGTTGGTGGACACGTGACTGACGAAGAGACCATTTTTTCCATTACAGAAGGTCACTTGGATTCGGGCCTTCGTGGAATTCCAATAGGTACCTGTCAGACCTCCTATGTAGATACGATTGAAGGTGTGCACTATGTTGGCTACCCAGTGGGGGACCTTGCTAATCTGGAGGAGGAGGACATAATCTTCCTAATGATGCACAAGAGGTTGCCCGACTCCGATGAATCGGCGGAATTTCGCAAAGAACTAGCTTATCGGGGGGAGAGAATGCCAACCGGTGCCTTGCGGGTTTTGGAGCACCTTACTCCGGGTAGCGGCCACCCCATGGACTGGCTTTCTATAGGGATAATGGCTTTGGGCGCCGCTGAGACCACTGGAGATGGTAGGGTTGACTCAATGAACCTAATCGCTAGGATGCCAGAGTTAATGGCAAGGATATTCCTTTTGAGGGGTGGCAATCCATACAATTTGCGCCCAAGGAATACTGAATTGGGACTCGTGGAAAACTTCGTTCACATGCTGGGCGTAGATGGCGAAAAGGCGGAGAGAATGAATAGGGTTCTGAGATTCTTTTTCATTCTCCATATGGATCACGGCGGAGGAAACCTATCTACCTTCTCAGGAAAAGCAGTAGCATCTGGGTGGGCATCGATCTACGCATCACTGGCCAGTGCGATGAACGCTCTATCAGGGCCACTCCATGGAAGAGCGAACCAGGCATGTCTGGAATTCATTCAGAGAATAGGAACCTCTAATCCCGAAGAGATAGAAAGGTTCGTCAGAGCGGAGTTAGCAGCAAAAAGGCCAATCTACGGATTCGGTCATGGGGTTCTAAGGGGAGAGGATCCTAGGGCTAGCTTACTTTTGGAACTTGGATCCGAGGTATGCCCCGAAGATGAGTATTACAAAATCGCAAAGGCGCTCAGGGAGGTCGTACCCCCGATTCTCAAGGAGCACCCCAAGATTAGCAACCCATACCCTAACGTGGATTTAGCCAGTGGCAGCCTTCTCCATGCGATAGGGTTCAGAAAGCCAAACTACTACACCACCTTCTTCGGATGGGCTAGGGTGGCAGGAATCTGCGCCCAAATTCTCGACGAGCGGAATGCTAGGGGGGGACGAGGGGTTCCAATTTACAGGCCGAAGTACATCGCGAAAGACCAACCACACAGAAGGCTGGTCTGACTAAACGCTATGCCTAGCACCGGACCCTCTATGTCCAATAATCCGAGGACTGCCCCAGGGTAGACCTCCTTCGGCGTATTTGGACCACCTCTCCGAATTTCCCGCCCACAGCATCCTTCTGCCCTGATCCTCTAGAATCCCCATCTTTCTGCCGACTTCGATCTCGTCCCACATCGGGAGGGAAGATGCAGCCTCTGCAATGACGTCTCCTCTCTCATCCGAGCTAGACCGATCAATCCTTGTTCTCCACTCTTCATCGAGTGGCTGGCTTCCTGGCCTAGGCCACCTAGGACTGCCATCCGGCTTTTCGAATACCGTTGGGTCCATATTGTCAGAAACCAGCGACACTCCGGCATTCAACAATGCATCTTCGTGCTTCAGCGGGCATGGCCAGACGAATGCCCCCATCCCCCTGCGTGCTTCGAAGAATCTCCTCAGACCAGGGCCATGTAGACCCACGGGCTTTCCAGGATGGACGTATCTCGGCCAGCCCTTTAGGTAATGGAGGGCCATTCCGATAGATTCCATACCCTCGTTACGAAGACGGTTGGCAACTCCCTTCACAGTAGTCCTAGCAAAATTCGGGATCGCCATGATTCTTTTCAGCCTCCAGAACCTTCCCCAAGCTCTGATGTGGGGGACCAGCCGAGTAACCGGGATGGACGAGTTAACCGATTTGGCCGCCTCCCCAATCTTGGGCGAGAAGCAAGAAGCGAATACGGTCCTATCCGGCAGTTCAAGTGGCTCAAGAGCAGCCTCGAGTCTCCGAATCATCGATCCCAGGTGACTCACAGTCTCGATTTTGGTAGATGGGTGAGGTAGCTTGAATTCTATGTCCACAGTCTTCCCTCCTCTTTGCCAAGAATCCGTGAAATTCCGATTCGCGAGAAGCTCGTCCAATGTAGAAACCCCAACAGAACGGATGTAGTCAGTAGGCAATTTCTCTACGCATCGGTCCAACATACGGCCCGAACCCGGAACGAATTCGTCATGGAAGATGACGAACTCCCCGTCTCCATCCACTCTGAGGTCAAACTCGACCCCATCCGCGAACTCCATTCCATGCAGGAGCCCCTCGATCGAGTTCTCGTCCGGCCTCTCCCACGCGCTCATTGCTCCTGCGAGAAACAATCACTCCAAGAATACTGAGGATTGACCTATGAGTCCTTTACCCCAGTAGTTAGTGAGAAATATTACAGTCGGTGTTCGTAACAACACTAATACTCCTAGACTTCTACGTATCTTCGAATATTATGGCAGGAGAGACGTGGAAGAAAAAGGAAGTAAGGGGTTTCGCACTCTATGATTGGGCAAAGTCTGGCTTCGAAACAAGCATCACAGCAGGAGTCTTCCCTGGATGGTTCGCAGCTCTATTCGTCGCCGCTAACGGCCTTAACATTGAGATTGCCAGTATAGAGATGAATGCCGACAACATCATGACCCTAACTGTTACTTTCGGGGCTATTATTGTAGCACTTCTAAGCCCATCACTCGGAGTAATTGCAGATAGGAAGCCGATAAAGAAAAGAACTCTCAGACTGCTAACAAATCTAGGAATATTTTCAGTAGTGGTGATGGGGCTTGCTCCATTTCTGTCAGTTGATTTGAAATGGGTCTGTCTGCTAATTTTCTATGTTTTAGCTACTTGCTCAAACAACTTGGCTAGCGTATTCTACAACTCTCTCTTGCCTCACATTGGAACTGAGGATGAGATGAACGAGATCTCCAACCTGGGCTTCGCCACGGGATATGTTGGAGGTTGTGTTCTCCTAGTTATTCACTTGGCACTGCTTCTGGGCTCCGGTTTTGCAGACTGGGCCTTCACAGCTTCCATGGTCACGACCGGACTCTGGTGGTATGGTTTTGCAATCTTTACCTTCAGGTGGATCCCAGAGCCAGAGGTAGAGAAACCTATGGAAGACCTAAGTTTCAGAGAAAGCACAAATCTTGCCGTTTCCGAGGTCATGTCAACATTGAGGGAGTACAAGAACTTCAGGACCCTGTTCCTATACATCATCGCATACTTCCTTTTCATAGATGGAATAAACAGCATCCAGACAGTAGGGGCCATTTACTTCGTCGTGACTCTTGGTTTGACCACATTTGATCTGATACTTCTTGTTCTAGCACTCAACCTTTTCGCAGCCCCTATGGCCATAGTTTTCTCCAGAATCGCGGACAAGACGTCGACCCAGGGGACTTTGCAGGTTGTTCTCGTCATCGCCACTGTAGTGACCTTCTTGGGAGTGACATTCGCCCCCCTCGAGCTTGAGGAACATGGGGATTTCGATATACAGTACGAGTATATGGATGATGGCGGGGACGCAATTATCCAAGTGAGTGTGAATAATGGAATCAAAGCATTAGTTCAAGATCCCGACGACCAAGAGCAGATTTGGGCAAGTGAATACTCCAATATTCTACCTTTGGAACCGGACACGAGCTCACCAGATGATATTCTTAGGTGGAAAATTACACATGATAACAATGATACTGCTTACAACATTTCCTTCTCAGACACGAGTGAAAACAATGC